>Ga0310695_10004032_pt1 | contig 27705 bp, 24 predicted proteins | sample RumenRJG_04DNA_FD_203882 | JGI IMG/M metagenome (GOLD analysis project Ga0310695, IMG submission 203882) | Bovine rumen microbial communities from Lethbridge, Alberta, Canada - RJG_04 (v2) (version 2) | ecosystem: Host-associated > Mammals > Digestive system > Stomach > Rumen | place: Canada... | reverse complement strand
ATTTCCAGTCCGCTGCGTCAAAAATTAGCAAGCCGAGTGTCGCGGGAAAGCTTGCTTTCCCATGACCGAGGCGAAGCGATTTGCACTACGAAGTAGTGCAAAGACTAGCAAGCCGAGTGTCGCAGAAATGCAAAAAAGGCCGCGATTGAATCGCGGTCTTTTTGTATGAAAGGTGTTACTGGATCCTTCGGGGCTTTGCCCCTCAGGATGACACTGACAATTCGTCATTCTGAGCGCAGCGAAGAATCTAGTTACTTCACAGAAGCGGTCAGCAGCTTGGTTGTGAGTTGCAAGCGCCCGGTATTAACCGGGCGTGGCAACGAGAGCGAGGCCCGGGAGGATTTACTTACCAGCAGCTTGGCCGAGCAGTCGTGTGACCGCAGCCACATATTCAGCCGGGTTCGGGAGCGGAGAACCTTCGGCAAGCAATGCCTGGCCGTAGAGGGCCTTCGGCCAGTCACCCAAATCTTCCTTCGCTTCGGCCTTCTTCTTGAGCATTTCGCAAATCGGGTGTGTCGGGTTGATTTCCAGAATGCGCTTGGACTTCGGCAAGTTCTTCTGGCCCATCGCCTTCATCATGCGTTCCATCTGGGCGCTCATGGCGTCTTCGCTGGTCACAAGGCAGCAGGGGCTGTCCTTCAGGCGGCTAGACACGCGGACTTCCTTGATGTCTTCGTCCAAGACCTTCTGCAAGTTTTCGCAGAGTCCCTTGAAGATACCCTTGTTTTCTTCTTCAGCCTTCTTTTCGTCTTCGGTCTTTTCGAAGTCCACGTCGCCGCGGGCTATGTCGTGGAACTTCTTGTCGCCGAATTCCTGGAGGCTAGACATCATGAATTCGTCGATGCCGTCGCTCATGAGCAGCACTTCGTAGCCCTTCGCCTTGAAGGCTTCGAGCATCGGGTTCGACTTCACGGCATTCTTGTCGCCGATGAGGTAGTAGATTTCCTTCTGGCCTTCCGGCATGCGCTTCACGTATTCGTCGAGGCCCACGAGAGCGTCGCCTTTGGTCTTGGTGCTTTCGAAACGGAGCAACTTCTTGAGTTCGTCAAGATGTTCCCAGTTCATATAGAAGCCTTCCTTCAAGACCATGCCGAGTTCACGCCACCAGGCGTTATACTTAGCGACATCCTTGTCAGCCATGTTCTGCAAGGCGTCGAGCACCTTTTTGATCACATGTTTGCGGATGTTCGTGATAATCTTGTTGTTCTGCAAAATTTCACGGGACACGTTCAGCGGCAAGTCTTCGCTATCCACCACGCCGCGCACAAAGCGGAGCCAAGGCGGCAGTAAGTCCTTGCAGTCGTCCATGATAAAGACTTTCTTCACGTAGAGTTTGAGGCCGTGCAGAGCGTCGTTGTGCCAGATGTTGAACGGGGCCTTCGACGGAATGTACACGAGGCTCCAGAATTCCTGGGAACCTTCGGCGTGGCTGTGGCTCCATGCGGCCGGTTCGTCGGCTTCGTGGCTGATGACGTTGTAGAAATCCTTGTACTGTTCCTCGGTGACTTCCTTTTCGCTCTGGCGCCACAATGCCTGCTTTTCGTTCAGGCGTTCTTCCGGCTTTTCTTCGAGTTCGCCCTTGTCGTTCTTCGTTGCTTCGGGGTGGAAGTAGATGCCGTAGCTCACGAAGCCGCTGTACTTCTGGACGATGTCCTTGATCTTCCATTCGCTGGCGAAATCTTCGGCATCTTCGTCGTCCTTGAGGTAAAGCGTAATCTTGGTGCCCACCTTGTCGAGCGGGGCTTCAGAAATTTCGAAATCGCCCGTGCCTTCGGATGCCCACAGATAACCCTGCGTTTCGCCGGCCTTGAGCGTGAGGACTTCGACCTTCTTTGCGACCATAAACACGGAGTAGAAACCCACACCGAACTGGCCGATGAGATCGACGCTGCCCTTGTCACCTTCCTTCAAATTCTTGATAAAGTTCTTGGTGCCGCTACGGGCGATGGTACCCAAGCAGTTGATCAAGTCTTCCTTGTTCATGCCGATACCGTTGTCTTCCACAACGATGCGCTTGCCTTCCTTGTTCACCGAAATGTCGATGCGGAGCTGCGTGCCCACCGGGAGGAGGCTGGAGTTCGAAAGCGAGAGGAAACGGCGCTTGTCGAGTGCATCCGCTGCGTTAGAAACCAATTCGCGGAGGAAAATTTCCTTGTTGCTGTAAAGAGAATTGATCATCAAGTTCAGCATGTCGCGAACTTCGGTCTGGAACTCCATCTTTTCTGTTGCCATTTTAATCTCCTATTTAGGTCGCACTTCGTGCTTTGGGGTCGCTACGCTTTGAGGTCGGGGCGATGCCCCTTTGGGGTAAATTGCGTGTACTCCGTTCACGAAGTCTTTATGTTAAAATTTTAAGCGGTTGTTCCATAATTCTGTTTCAAAAAGAAACAAGATGATGGCTCCGCCTTGTTTTCGCGGTAATATATGCAAGAACCGTGCCAATGATTTGTGAAGAAAAAATGACAGAAAAATTGGTTTTTTATACTTGTATTTTTTAAATTGTATGAAAACCTATTTTTTGGAGCAAAATATGAAAAAGTTGTTTTTCCTGTTGATTCTTATGGCTGCAGCCCAGTCATTTGCAATTTACGTTGATGCTGGTCTCGGTATTGGTGATGCGTCATCATCTGTTAATGGTAATAGCTATGAGGATCATTGCCCCAAATGCAGTGATCTTGCCGTTACACTGAATGTTCGTGTGGGCGAAAAGATTCTTCCCAATTTATGGGTTGCTGGGGAACTTTCCGGCGTCGGAAATCGCTACGGTGCAGACCTTGTTGACGGATACGGTCGCAAGGAAGAATTTTATACTCAGTTCAATAGCTATTATCTGGGACCCAGCGTCATATTCTACCCAATAGATCATCTCCACTTGTCGGCTTCGCTTGGCTTCTCCTGGACGGCAAATTCTTCGAATTTCTTGTCCGAAACGTACCAGGATGGAAAGGGTGTCGCTTTTGCATTGTCGGTTGCTTATGATACCGGAAAATCAAATGGTGCTTTACTGGGGATGAAGTTCTACACGTCTCATGTGTCGATGAGTCCTTCGCAGAAAAGCTTGTCAACGACCGGTCTTCTGTTCTTTGTGAATTTTGTGCATAAATAGTTTTGTCGCTTAAGTAGCAATAAACGAAAAACCCGCATTGTTGTGCGGGTTCTTTTGTTATATGCAAAATCTTGATTATAAGAAAATCAATCCCAGGATGCCGACGGCCCAGACGTACCAGGCAAAGTGCTGGAACTTGCCTTTTTGGACAAAGTTCATAAGCCACTTGAGGGCGATGACGCCGAAGATAAAGGCGACGATCATGCCGACCAGGAGTTCCGGGGTGAATTCGCCTGCATCGACGCATTTCAATGCCTTTTCCGGATCGAGGAGTGCTTTTTCGGGAGTCATGCTCTGGCACTTGATCCACTTGATGCAATCGAGGAGTGCTGCACCGCCGACGGCCGGAATGCTCATGAGGAAGCTGAACTCGCCCGCGTACTTGCGGTTCACGCCCATGAACATCATGGCGCTGATGGTCGAACCGCTGCGGCTGATGCCCGGGATGCAGGCGATGCCCTGCACGGTACCTGTCACGAGGGCGCGCCACCAGTTCATCTTGACGCCTTCGTTATCGGGGTGCTTGGCTCCAGTCGGGCCCCACTGCGATGTGAAAAGCAAAAGACCGGTGAAAAGTTCTGCGACGCAGACGGCGCGCGGGTTTTCGAACAAGCTTTCGAGCGCATCCTTGAAGCCAAGGCCGATGAGCGCTGTCGGGATGCTGGCGAGGATTATAAAGCCTGCTTCGCGTAACTGTTCGCGGTCGCGGCGGAGGCATCCGACGATGATGTCCGTAATCTTCTTGTGGAATACCACGAAAATCGAAAGCAGTGTGCCTGCGTGGAGCATGATATCGAAGAACATGCCTGCTTCGTTCATGCCTAAAAGTTCATGCCCGAGCACTAAATGGCCGGAGCTGGAGATGGGGAGGAATTCGGCGAGGCCCTGCAACAGGCCGAGAATGATAGATTCGAACATAGTAAAGTAAATGTAGCTTTTAGTAGAAAGTCGGAAGTAGGAAGTAGAAAGTTTTTTGCAATTTTCAGACTCTTTTTTCGCTATTCACTGCCTGCTGTCTGCCGTCTACAGTCTACTTCTTTTTTCTATAATTTTTTTCATGTGCAAGCGTTTTCTCCTTTGTTTTCATGATTTTTCGGTGTGGAATTATCAGAATGTAACTCCGGTTCTTGAAGATCTCAAGAATTTGGCGGGGGCGCCTTTTAGTGTGCTTGTTATTCCCGATACCGAGAATGCTACGCCGGAAGCAATTGAGGAATTTCGTGGCGTTCTCCGAAAGTTAAAATCTGATGGCTTTGAACTTGCACTGCATGGCTTTAAGCACAAGGCTGAATTTAGCCAGGGCCGCAGCTACGCAGGGCTTGTGGGCATGAACCTCACGGGCGGCGAGGCCGAATTTGCGGGGCTTTCCGAGTACGAATCGAGCCGTCTTTTGCAGGCGGCCCTTGAATCCTGGAAAAAGCTGTTTGCTGATGAAAATGGGAATGCTGAAGCGCCAGTGGCGTTTGTTCCGCCGACTTGGTTTAGCAACAAGTTCTTGTCAGGGCAAGTTCGTGCTGAAAAAATGTTGTACGAAGACCGCTTCTCGCTTACGACCGCCGAGGGAGTCCGCTACGCATCGCCGGTGGCGAGTTTTGCAGGTATTCCGAAATCAACGGAAAAGACTGCGTTTGTCTATGCCGAAGGTATTTTGAAATTCCCGTTCGGCGTTCCACGCATTGCCGTCCATCCTGTTGATTTCCCGCGATTGAACGACAAAATCCGTGACCTTATTCGGCTTGCGCTTGGTTGCAAGCGCCGCCTCACGCTTTACCGCGAACTCTAGAATCCCGGGATCAAGATTTCCTTTTTAGTCTTGCGCTTGGAATCGTCTGTGATTTCTATGGTGATCGTTTCGCCTGAGTCGGGAAGGGCGTCACCGAGTAAGATGATTTCGCGCGGCTCGGAATCGTATTCAGCTGCAATCCATTTGTTTTTGTACTTGACCGTAATTGCGTTTCCGTCCGGGATTCCTGCGTATCTTGAATAAAGTGGAATTTTAAGCGCTGACTGAAGGCGTCCTCCGACGAGAGTTTCGGTCCAGTAAGGGAAACCGAGTGAAAAACCGTCTTCGTCGGAGATGTTGGCTAGATCTCTGAGTTCATTTGTTGTTGCGCAGCGGTTCTTTCCGCCTGTCTGCTTGTCGAAATAGAACCATCTGCGGGTTGTTTCACCAAGCCAGTAAAGCGGGGCCGGGTTGTCGTCGTTTTCGATGCATACATTCCACTTGCCGTAGAACTGCAATCCCTTCGGATGGAATTCGTAAAAGTCTACGCTATCCGTTTGATTGCGCGTGACGGCGAGAACGCGTTGCGATGTATCGCCAACAACTGGAATGCCTGAAATTTTTTGGGATATTTTCACGTTGCCGACTTTGGTGTACCAGTTTATGCTTGTCTTGTACTTGCCGTAAGGATAAATTGAAATGAGTTCGTTCACGCTGCGGCCTGTGCCGGTGGAGCCAGCATCGGCGCTGTAGCGGATGAATCTTGTCTCGGGGAACGTCTCGACGATTTTCCCGATCGGAAGTGGCTTGCTGTGGTCGAAAATCTTGCAGAGGTCGTTGTTGATGGGCTGTTCGTCCTTGTTCAGAGCGACGAACTTGTAGCCGGATTCGCAACGGTAAATGTCGAGCATGCTCTTGCTCAAGAACGTATAAAGCGGCGTGTTTTGGTTTTTGGTAAGGACAAACTTGCCGTTGCTTCTGCAAGACTTGTGAAAGTTGAATTCTCGCTTGATGATGTGTCCGCTAAAGTCTTCGATTTCGAGCCTGTAAGTTGAGATGGGGCCGATCTTGGCGTTGATGTAGTGCCAGTCGCCCGCGGTGTCAGCTTCTTCAGCCCAAAGAAGCTCGTTTCTGATGTCGATCATCTTTTTATAGCTGAGGTTGTCCATGACTTTGCTATAGATTTTGTCATCATAGCGCCACAGCTCGAGTCGGCGGATGGCCATCGGATTTTCCTTGGGTTCGCGGCTGTAGTCGGCAATCTTGATGGCCATTGACAAGTTAAACTCGTTCTTGACGGGCGTTTCGACGCAGCCGTTGCGGAGCGCGTCGTCGGTCGTGAGGGCAAGTTCATTGCCTTGCCAAACGGCGACTCCAAAAATTTGCGGTGCTATGGTGTCGAGGCATTTGACGCCGAGTTGACAGGGCGAAGTGATGTCGTCTTTGTTCAGGCGGACTTCGAGATGCAAATGAGGGTTTCCGATCCCCGTGCTTCCCGCGAATGTGAGCGTGTCGCCTTTGCGGAATCTGGTGTTAGGCTTGATGGAAATGTCGTTGCTCTTGGTGGCGTACTGTTTTTGCTTGATGAGGTCTTCTATAGTCTGTGTGAAGCTGCTCTGGTGGGCGAATACCCAGGTCTTGCCGCTTTCGCCTTCGAAGAACATGACCTTGCCATAACCGAATGGCGAAATCTTGATTTCCCTGACGTAACCGTTCTCTGGAGCGTAGATTGGCCAGCCTTCTTCCATTTGTGTGGAATAGTCGATGCCGGCGTGGTAGCGGGTGCCGCGATTTTCGCCGAAGGAAGATGTAAGATAGGCGTCGCGGTTGAACGGATCGTATGAGAAAGGTTCGACGTACGACTCAGAAATCAGCTCGGCTGGAGGGGCTGCTCTTTCGGAAAAGTCCGTGTTGTCAAGCTTCGCTCCTCTTTGAACTGCAATGCAGTCCTCATAGGCGAATGCGTCCATTTTGGAGGCGTCGCAGACGGTGTTTGCGTTATCGGCGAAGCATAAAGCGCTCCCGATGGAGAGAACGAGCGAAATTTTTTTTGTAAGCCTGACCATAGTGTTGAATAAAATACAAAAATATTATTTTATAATGACGGGCTTGTCCAAAAAAAGTAATGGATTTTCGTGCTATTCTACCGATGTATTTGTTTTGGTTATAGCGGGGGAGAATTTTGTACAAAAAGAAAAAGACCCGCTTTTTAGCGAGTCTTTTTAGTGGAGCTAAGGAGAGTCGAACTCCTGACCTCCTGCATGCCATGCAGGCGCTCTACCAACTGAGCTATAACCCCGAGGACGCGCACAAATATAGAATGAGTTGATGCGCGTGTCAAGAGCTAATTAGAAAAAAAAATCATTTTTTTTCTAATTAGCGGTTCCGAGTTTGGAGTTACTAGTTATTAGATTGCATTAAACAAGATGCTACTAGCCTCTTAAATCTTCTAGTAACTCTTAACTAGTATCTAGTAACTCGTTCTTACGCCTTTTCGATCGTGACGGATTCGATGATCACGTCGTCGTACGGGCGGTCCATACGGTCGGTATCGACGCCGGCGATTTCGTCGAGCACTTCGAAGCCTTCGTAGAGCTGGCCAAAGACGGAGTAGCCGTCAGCCGGGCCCGGGCCGCACTGGTCGTGGTCGAGGAAGTGCACGTTGTTGCCGTGAACGATGAAGAACTGGCTGCCGATGGAATGCGGCATGGCAGTCTTTGCCCAGCTGAGAGCGCCGCGGACGTGGGTGAGGCGGCTGTCGTACTTGTCGCCGATGGTAGAACCCGGTCCCTTTGCAGCGTGTCCGCCGGTGCCGTTTTTACGGGTAAAGTCACCGCCCTGGATCATGAAGTCCTTGATGATGCGGTGGAACGGAGCGCCGTCGTACTTGCCCTGCTTTGCAAGTTCAATGAAGTTTGTTGCACATTCGCCGACGATTTCTTCGAAAAGGCGGAGTTTCATGGTGCCGTGGTTGGTTTTCATGATGGCGATGGTTTCGCCTGCCTGCGGTTTGTCTAACTGATTAAATGCCATTTGGGGCTCCTGTAGATATGGGGTATGGGAGCGCTACGCTTTGGGCTATGGGCAAAAAGGTTCTTGCGGCTTCTCAACGTAACGCATTGTTTTGCTTATATATATAAAAAAAAGGTGTATTTTATGAGTTTCAAAAGAAAAAAGCCCTTAAAATAATCTAACTTCTACTGAAAAAATACCTCAAAACGAGCGGCGCGAGTGACCTCATACCTCAGAGGGCGCGAAGCGACCGACCTGATACCTATATGAACGATAACTGCAAAAAAGTAAGCGAGCTTCTTACAGCGCAGACGATGGAATTTGCGCTAGACGAGATGGCGGCGAAGATTGCGAAGATGCATCCGTCCGCCGAAAATATGATCGTGCTCGGCATGGCTAGCCGCGGTATTCCGCTGGCAAAAAAGCTCACCGAACGTCTTTCTCAGAAATTTGGCAAGCCCATCGAAATGGGTAGCCTCGATGCCACGTACTACCGTGACGACTTCCACTACCGCAAGAAGGTCGCCACCGAAATGCGCTTTACCGAAATGCCAGCCTCGGTAGAAGGCAAGACGGTCATCCTCGTGGATGACGTGCTTTACACGGGGCGTTCGGCCTTGGCTGCCATGCGTTCCATCTTGGACCTTGGCCGTCCTGCTGCAATCCGCCTTTGTGTGCTTGTGGACCGCGGACATCGTGAACTTCCGATTGCTCCGGATTGTGTGGGCCTTACGGTCGAAACCGCTAGGAATCAGGAAGTCCGCGTGGCGATTGAACCCATTGATAAAGAAAATTCCGTTTATCTCGTAGAAGTGGAGGCGTAAAGTGAGCGCTTTGGAAATTAAACACCTGTTTGGACTTCGTGGAGTGTCCAAGCATGATATCCGCCTGATTCTGGACCATGCAAAACAGTTCCGCGAAATTCTCGAACGCCCGGTCAAGAAGGTGCCGAGCCTCCGGGGCATGACGGTCGTGAACTTGTTCTTCGAGAACAGTACCCGTACGCGCACCAGCTTTGAACTTGCCGAAAAGCGCCTCTCCGCCGATACGGTGAACTTTGCAAGCTCGAATTCCAGCGTCAAGAAGGGCGAAACGCTCGTCGATACGCTCAGAAACATCGAAGCCATGAAGATTGACATCGTGGTCGTCCGTCACAAGGGGACGGGGGTCCCTAAGTTCCTTGCCGATAACAGCAAGGCCATCATCGTGAACGCTGGCGACGGAGCCCATGAACACCCGACTCAGGCTCTCCTCGACATGCTGACAATCGAAGAAAAGCTTGGGACGCTCGAAGGCAAGAACGTGACCATCATTGGCGATATCCGCCACAGCCGCGTGGCCCGCAGTAACCTCTGGGGCATGTCCACGATGGGCGCTCACGTGACGCTCTGCGGACCTTCGACGCTTGTTCCGCGCAACACGGACCTCATGAACCACGTGACGTGGGAACCGGACGTGAAGAAGGCTGTCGAAAACGCTGACGCTATTATCGCACTCCGCTTGCAGAAAGAACGCATGGATGACGCTCTTCTCCCGAGCATGCGCGAATACCGCAACACGTTCGGCATCACGGAAGAACTTCTCGAATGCGCTAAGGACAAGGTCATCATCATGCACCCGGGTCCGATCAACCGCGGCGTGGAACTCGATTCCGATATCGCCGATGGCGAACATTCTGTAATTCTTGATCAGGTGACCAACGGTGTCGCTGTCCGTATGGCCGTTCTCTTCCTTTTGGCTGGAGGTCGCAACAATGAAAATGCGTAAACCTTGTAAAGGTCGTCTTGTGAATGTCGTTCTGAAAAATGCAAAGTTCTGGAATGGCAAGTCTTTTGAACTTCAGAGCGAAGTTCGCCTGAACGCTTGCGAAAACGCCGAAACGGTTGAATTTGACTGCAATGGCGCGCTTGTGATGCCGGCCCTCTTTGGCCTTGGCCTTGACTTTATGGAACCGCTCCGTGACGATGTCTACACGTTTGCCGATGGCTTCGATGCCATGCGCAAGGGCGGTTTTTACGGTGGCCTTTACGAAAGTGCTGCAAACCCGATTGACGATGCTGACAAGTTCACTGCGATGGTGAACCGCTTCAAGTCCGAAGAACGCGGCGAAGAAGCTTTCGATATCAAGTTCCTCGGTGCTTACAGCAAGGGCTTTGGCACGGATAGCTTGGCCGAAATGGTCGAACTTGCCGAAGCTGGAGTCGCAGGCTTTGGCGACGGTAACGGAGTCATTCCGCATTCCCGATTCCTCCGCCTCGCGATGGAATACGGCAATATGACGGGCAAGCGTTTCTTCTTCCAGCCGATGGACAAGACGCTCCGCCACAGCGGTTGCGTTCACGAAGGCGCCTACTCCGACATGCTCGGCATGAAGGGTATTCCGCGCATTGCCGAAACGATTGCCGCATACACAGTTCTCGAAACGGCTCGATTCCTCCAGGTGCCGGTACACTTCAAGCAGGTCACTTGCGGTGAAACTCTTGAACTTGTCCGTAACGCCCGCAAGAACGGTATTGATGTCACCTGCGATGTGAACCTGTACCACCTGCTCTTGGACGATTCTTGCCTCGAAACGCTTGATTCCGCATACCACATTCTCCCGCCGATCCGCTCCGCTGCAGACCGCGAAGCTCTGTGGCAGGGCATTGCCGATGGTACGGTCAATGCGATTAGCGTGAACCACACGCCGGTACTCCGCCAGGATACGGTCGTGAACTTCGAAGACTCCGTGCCGGGCGCACTTTCCCTGGAAGTTGCTCTCCCTGCCATTTGGAACAAACTTGTGGCTAACGTCGGCGAAGCTCGTGCTATCGAACTCCTTTCGACCGCTCCTGCTCGTTTGGCGGGTGCTGAATCTGCCGGCGAAAGCGTGGTGGTGCTTGCTCCGGAAAAATCGCACAAGGTTCTCGAAAGCGACTTTGCAGGCCATGTCTGCAATTCCCCGCTCACGGGGAAGGTTCTGCCGTCTTCCATCCTCGCAAGCTACATCAACGGGGTCTGGACAGAACTGTAGTGAGGGCCGATGACTAGCGTTTTTCAAGAAGTCTGGAAAATTTTCCAGTACTACATCCTTCCGGTTCTTCCGTTTGTCGCGCTTGTGCTGATTGAAATTCAGCTCATGTACAACCGTCGTGAAAATGACGTGATGTTTGGCACAGACTCGTTCAACGAGAAGATCAAGGCGTTTGAATTTACGCCCAAGGAAGTGCGTACCCTGGAAAAGCTCGTGCGTTCGTCCAAGTTCGAAAACAAGGACGCCGTGCTGAATTCTTCAGGACTTTTTGAAGCCGCAGTCTCGGAATTTTATCGCATCCGTAATGTGTTTTCTGTCCGTGACGAAACGCTTGAAGCAATCGCGGGCTTGAGACGCAAGATGGATTTTACGGGATCCAATCCTTTGACGATGGTCTGCTCGACGAGACAGTTTAACGTGGATGATCGCGTGGATTTGGAATTTGAAAGTGGGCTGGTCTTTAAGCGAGCAAAAATTCTTGAACGTTCTGAGAAAACATGGAGCGTGAAGATTGATGGATCTGTTTCTCTAGCCAAGACGTTGCAGGGCTCGCGTGTGCTGATCCGCTGGACTCGAATGAACGACGCTGTTTATTCGAAGAGGCTTGTGGTTCTTGCCGCTACCCCTGATAAAGTTGTCTTTACGCACTGTAATCAACTTGATAAGGAACAACTGCGTAAGTGGGTCCGTGAAGTTGTCGATTTCCCGGTGACCGCAACATTTTCGAACGGGGAAACGCATTCGGGAATGCTTTATGACCTTTCTGCTGGTGGTATTTTGCTTGGGCTTGCTGTTGATTGCAAGCAGGACCAGGAATTCTCGATCTCGTTTGAGCTTCCGACGTTTGGTGTACAGACCGTGGATGTTAAGGTTCTGAACAACCTGGGACACAGGAATCCTGATTTTCCTCTGTACAATTCCATTGCGGCGGTGTTCACCGGATCGTATGCATGGACTCAGGAACGAGTCCTTCAGTACATTTTTGAGGTTACACGTAAAACGAAGTCGAAGAAAAACGAGGTAAATACCGTAACAACTTAGATTTATGTGATTTAGAGTTGATTTTCTCTTGACATTCGATGTTTATGAAAGTAAAATTTACATAGTATTGTTACTTATCGGAGTTTATTTTGGCTTTAGGATTGATTGCTAGAATTCGTGGAGAGCGCGAAACTGTTGGCATAGATGTTGGCCACTACAGCATCAAGTACGTTAAGGTCTATCATGATGCTAACGGTAAAAGGATTGTGCGCGAAGTTGATTTGGAACCTGTACCCGCAGGCTCCATCATCAATGGTCTTATCCAAAGACGTGATTCCGACGATTTGACTGCAGAAAAGGGTGCGAAGAAAGAGAAGGACGGTTTCGACAAGTTAGGCGAAGCCTTCTCCAAGCTTTTGCTCCGTCATCCGCTTGATGAAAATGTGGATGTTGTTGCTTCCGTGAACTGCGGCGCCGGTGAAGGTGGCGTACTCGTCGATCGCCTCTCGATCAAGGTCCCGAAGAACGGTAACGAAGAAGCCATTATCGTTCAGACGGCGCAGTCCCGTCCGCCGTTTGACGATCAGGACAACGTGCTGGACTACGAGGTCGTATCTCGTGAAGGCGACGAAGTCAAGGTGAATGTGGTTGCGGCAAAGAGTTCCATGCTTGATTCCTGGGCGCAGTTCTTTACGCGCAAGGGCATTAGACTTTCGGCGCTGGATGTCGATATCTTTGGTCTTCTGAATTCGTTTGTTATGACGGCTTCGGACGAAGAACGCAAGAAGACAACCGCTATCTTCAATATTGGCGATAACAAGATGAGCGTGGGCTTTATTCAGGATGGTGCGTTCCATTCCGTACGATCTATGAATGGCGGTTCGCTAAACGTTATCATCAACAAGCTGTCTTCAAGCCTTGATATTCCTGCCGAAAAATGTCATGAAATGTTTGAGAAAAACGATTTGAAGGTTATTGAAGGCGTGGCTATTTCGGTTCTCGAAGATGCGATGAAGGTCGCTTTCGAAGAACTGATGTCCCAGATTACTTTTGGTATCCGCTATCATTCCTCTGCGGAAGATTCCCGTCCGCTCGAAAGGATCTTGATCGGTGGAGGCGGTGCTGCCGTTCCTGGCCTTCTGGAATATATTGCCGAGAAGACTGGCATCGAAACGGCTACGGTGAACCCGTTCCGCTCTGTGGAATGCGATTCCAGTGTGGTCGATAAGGAAGGCATGTCTGTCGCCCTGTCTAACATTTACGCCCCGGCTTTGGGACTTGCAATGAGGAAGTTCTAATGGCTACGAAGAAGAATAAAGGCGCCAACAAGGCGCTTGCGATTACGATCAACCTTTTGCCAAGCGATCACCGCAAAAAGCAAACGGACCTGACTTGGCTTACGGACCGCCGCGTGGTGTGGCCGACAGTCTTTTTCATTGTCGCTATTTTTGTGGCCTTGTTTGTTTACGCTTATACGTTGCAGGAAATTTCTAGCAAGACTGCTGAACTCCAGTCTGTGCGTTCTGCTGTTGAACGTGAACGCCCGTTGCTCAAGAAAATCAGCGAACTTGAAAAGAACCAGTCTATTATTAACACCAAGATCAATGCGCTTAAGTCTATTCAGATCAGCAAAAAGCGCTGGGTGGTGCTGTTCGAAAACATTTCGTCTGTATTGCCTCCAAACATGTGGCTTACCAGCGTTTCGCAGGTGAGCGAGTTCAACCTCGAAATGAAAGGGACTACATTCGACTTTTCCGAGGTGGCTGAATACATGGTCAAGCTCGAAAAACAGGTCAGCGTAAAGAAAGTCTCGCTGGTGACTATTTCTACAACGAAGGTCGATGGCGACGAAGCTTACAGCTTTACACTCAAGGTCGAACTCAATCGCGATCTTGGAGAGGAGGGTTGATATGGGCAACCTTAATATTGACTTTAAAGACAAGAAAAATATTTACTGCATCGTGATGATAGCAGTTATCTTGTTGGGTATATATGCTGGCTATACGTATATGTGGGATCCGTTCCAGAAAGAATACGAAAATCTGGAAAGCCAGAGAATATCGGCACAGAAGGAACTGGATAAGATCAATTCCAAGAAGCATCGCGTGGCAGAACTAGAAATGCAGCTGGCTCAGGCCGAAAAGGATTTCCAGAAGCTTAAGGAAATGTTCCCGGAAGAAGAAAAGGTGCCGCTTCGCTTGCAGGACCTCTATTCCGTGCTTCGCAGTTCCGGTGTGCAGATCCAGAAGTTCAATCCAGAAGGACGTTCTGAAAGGGAACACTACATCGAGAACCGCTATTCCATTGCAGTCAATTCCGGTTACCACATGCTTGGTTACCTGTTTGCCGAAATTGCAAACTTCAATTACCCGACTGCGATTACGAACTTGAGACTTTCTCGCTATTCCGGCATCGCTGCCGAGGTGCAGAAGGCTGAAACACATGGTTGGACTCCGATTACCATGTCGGTGAATTTCAACTTGACCACTTATACATCCAAGAAGGTTGGCAAATAATGAAATGCAAGTTCCTTCTTATGCTGTTATCGAGTGCCGTGGCTTTACAGGCTGCGCTGATTAAGGATGTTCGTTTCAATTGCGCGAACAATTGCCAGATGGAATTCCAGTTTGCCTCTGACAAGAATTTGCCGACATTTTATCAGAAATACGATAACGCTTCCAACACTTTGACGGTTGGTTTCTCTGAATCAGACTTTGCTCTTGGCGTCGGTAAGTACGATGTCGATCAGTCTTCGTCGTTTGTACGTTCCATGAGGGTCTTCAAGGAAGCGTACCGCGGCATGGATTTCTTGAAGATCGAGATCAAGGTCGGCGCTTCCGTCAATTCGGACAAAAACGCCATTGCTCTTAACAAGTCTAGCTTCCTTTTGAAGTTTGCGGGTTCGAACGGTAAGTCCTGGACGCTGTCGAAGCTTTATGCCGCAAATAAGAAAGCGGCAGAAAAGGCTGCCCGTGAAGAGGAAAAGCGCCTTGCTGCTGAACGGAAGGCTGCCGAAAAGCAGGCTGTGTTAGACCGCAAGGCCGCCGAAAAGCAAGCCGCTCTCGATCGCAAGGCTGCCCGCGAAGAAGAAAAACGCCTCGCTGCTGAACGCAAAGCGGCTGAAAAGGCTGCTGCCCAGAATATGGCCCCTGTTCCTGTGGCCCAGGCGGGAGCTTCCGCGTTGCTTCCGGGAATCAAGGAGATGACGGTCCTGATCGGTTCTGGCATGGAACAGTTCCGATTGGAGGCTGATACTCGCCTTAGCATAGACAAAGTTTCTATGCCGAATGCATCCTTTGTGATCAAGATCTCGGTTAAGGGTCCTGAAAGGTCACCTGTGTTTAAAGTGAGCGCCGGCTCTCTTGTGAAGTCGGTGTTCTGGGATATGGATGGTCTCAATATCCAGCTTTCAGCCGGTGCTAAGCCTGTGATTCTTGTGCAGGATGGTGCATTGATCTTGCAGACTGCTGAAAATGCAATCCGTCGCGATGGATTTGTCTTTTGGAGTGCCCGTCCGAATGGTATTTATGTACGCGACTGGATGAAGTCGCCGGATGCGGTCCCGGAATTTTCGGATTTTGTGAAGACTTACGAAAAGGAAAGCAAGAAGGTTGTTTCTAGCGTTCAGACGTTCCATTTGCGTCCTGTCGTGCGAGAACTGATTGTTGTTGCTGATGAAACGGAATTCTATGCGGCTCCGAGTGAAAAGGCTCAGGTGATGCAGCGCGTGGTCTTTGGCGACCGCCTTGTGAATATGGACTTGAACGGGCTTTATCGCAAGGTCCAGGTGGGCAACAAGATTGGTTACGTGAACCGCCGTGCGGTAAGCTTTACCGATGAACTTTCTGCAGTGCAGATGGAACGCCTCAAGAAGGTGGACCAGGAACGCGGAGAAATGCTCACGCAGGGCATGAAGCCTGTTGGAAGCGCCCTCGATGAACTTTATGAAGACCGCGTGACTTATAGTTCGTTTGGTCGTCGCGATCCGTTCGTAGAAATCAAGGGCTTGGTTGAAGAAGGTATCAACATCGACCAGGTGGAACTGGTGGGTATTATTTGGGAAGCCGAGGAGCCGGTGGCTATCCTCGTCGAAACCAAGAATCCGAGCGTGTCTTATACGATTAAGGAAGGCGATAAGATCATGAACGGAAAAGTTCTTAAAATTACACAAACTGATGTGCTCTTCTTGATTCAGGAATTCGGGGTGAGCCGTCGCTACTCTATGGGTCTTCCCGATAAATTTGGGGGTCAAAAGTGAAAAAGCTGACTAAAATTCTGACTATTCTTATCATGGTAGCAAGTTTTGCTACTGCGTGGGCTGCTCCTGCCGAAGGCTCTGTTGCTCCGAATAAGAAGTTATATGATTTCAACTTCGTCAACATGGACTATGAAGCCATTTTCCGCTCTGTGTCGGTGATTGCAGGTGTGGACATTTTGATTGCCCCGGATGTCAAGGGCAAGATCAGCTTGCGTGTGACCAAGAAAACCTGGCAGGAAACTTTGGACATTATTTGTAACATGAATGACCTTACATGGGTGATTCAGGACAAGTACATTTCTATCCAGCGCTTGAGCACGTATCAGGCAAAGCAAAAGAAAATTGCTGACGAAGAAAATCAGGCTGAACAGACGGCGCCTCTTGTTCGCAAGAATTTCCAGGTGCACCATGCCAAGGCCGATGAACTTGTCAAGGTGCTTGAAAGCATGAAATCCAATCGCGGCAAGATTTCTGTCGTGGAACGCACGAACTCCATCATCGTTTACGATACCGAAAGCAAAATCGAGCAGATGGGCAATGCCCTTACCGAACTAGACGTTGAAACTCTCCAGATCATGATTACGGCTAAGCTTGTTGTCGTGAACAGTGAACTGGCTCGTGAACTTGGTGTGGACTGGACTGCTGCGGTGGGGTCTGCAACCCTTACTCCTGGTACAGCTGCTCTTCCGGGGGCTGCTGAGGCCGGTGCAAGCCGAATCAGTGGTGCAATCAAGTCCTTCCCGAACGGAACTTCTCCGGCTGTGGGTAAGGCAAATACCGCCATTACGGCAAGCCTCCTCGACAACAATCTCCAGATTGCCATTTCGAACTTGATGGGTGATGCTTCTACGGAAGTGCTCGCCAGCCCGCAGGTTTCTACGCTCGACAATACCGAAGCTCAGGTGTTCATGGGTGACAAGGTTTCCATCCGCGTGATTGACGATAGCGGTGAATCTTCGACCAAGATGGTTGAAACTGGTATCAAGCTCACGGTGACGCCACATGTTTCTGGCGACAACCGCATTTTGCTCGACCTCCATCCGGAAAACAACTCCTATGGCTATGACGAAAAGGGCGAAGTCGTGATTTCGACCCAGGAAGCAAAGACCAAGGTGGTTGTTGCTGACGGTGAAACGGTCGTGATCGGTGGCCTTACCCGTAACGAAAATACGGAAAGCGAAAGCGGTATCCCGTTCCTCAAGGATATTCCGCTGCTTGGCAACCTCTTCAAGTATAGCCGCAAGTCTATCACGAAGAAGGACCTCGTGATCTTTGTTACTCCGAGAATCATCCGCAACTACATCGGCAATGTCGATATTTCTGAAAAGTCCGAAGAGACTTCCAGTGTTGCCGCTCCGGAACTCAAGCCGGTCGATGAAAAGATCATGGAATCCCCGGTAGTGACGGGTGAAACCCCGGAAGCTCCGCTTCCGGAAAACTCCCACGACGATGATGGCTGGAATCAGTAATTAATGAACTTGTCTCCCGGCTTATTGTCGGGATCAATAAAAATGCGAAGCCCTGGGTTTTACCCAGGGCTTTTGTGTTCTGTCGAACCCCAAATGCTCGGCTCAAAAATAGGCTTGCAAGCAAACCTGCTCGCTTGCCTTGCGCATTTGTCTCTTTCGTCTCTCGTCTGTAGTCGCGAGCGACGTTCTGTATTCTAATTATCGCACTACGAGTGCGGCGAGCGCGAGTTCCTGGCTCATGCGGGTAGGGCACTTGCCACTCTTGATTTCGTAATTGAGGTCGGCGAGGCGGCGGAGCACTCGCACGAGGAGCGGCTTACGCCAACGGCGGCAGCACTCGGCGGCTTGGCCTTTTTTCACGAACATGTAGTAGTTCTTGCCGATCTTTTTGGCGGCTTCTTCGGGCGAGACGCCTTTTGCAGTAAGCGAGCCGTAGTTCAAAAGCGAAAGCGCGTAGTTGTACAGCGTGTTCGAAATGCGGATGGCATCGACGCCGCTGTTCAAGAGCTCGTTCAGCTTCTGGACGTAAGCCTTGGCATTCTGCATGCCGAAGAATCCTTCAATCTCGTAGGTCGGGATATCGCGCTGGGAGACAACCATCGTTTTCACGAGGTCGAGCGTAATCTTTTTGCAGTCCGGAGCGTAGAGGATGATTTTCTCGACTTCCTCGCTCACGAGCTTGGTGTCGTTGCCGAGCGCTTCGGCGAGGTACTGCGATGCCGCAGGCTCGATCGCCTTGTTGAAATGCGTCGGGACGACGGCTGAAATCCAGTCGGCCATTTCGTATTGCTTCGGGACGTCGAACTTTTCGACCTTGCCTACCTTTGCGAGAGCCTTGTAGAGTTCGCTGGAGGCGAGGAGCGTTTCAAAATCGAAGAGCAGCTTGCCGCTTGCCGCGTGGGGGAGCCACTTGGCGAGCGCCTTCATGTCGTCGGTCTTGAGGGCTTCGGCCTTGCGCACGACGATGACCTGTTCAGGCGAGAACATCGACACAGAATCGCATGCTTCGATGATGACATCGGAGATGGAGGCGATGTTTGTGTCGGTGGCGTATAGCACCTGCTTGGCCATCGGATCTGAAATCCGGTCGCCAAGAGTCTCGGACAGGAATTTTTCAATCCGCTTGTCTTTGCTGAACTGGTCTTTGCCGATGAGCGTTACGAACATGGATTACTTGAAATCGATGATTTCGAACTGGTTCTTGCCCTTGGGCGTTACGACTTCGACCGTATCGCCGCGCTTCTTGCCCATGAGGGCTGCACCAATCGGGCTCTTGAAGCTGATCTTGCCGTTGAGGGCGTCGGCTTCTTCGGGGGAGACGAGCTGGTATACGATGTCGCGCTTGGTCTTCAAGTTCTTGGCGGTGACTGTGGCGCCGAACTTGATGGTATCGGAGTTCGTATCAAAAGCAATCACCTGGGCACGGGCGAGCTGGTCCTGGAGCTTCGGCATTTCGATGTTATCGATAGCGGCGAGGCGCTCCTTGGCGGCATGGTATTCAGCGTTTTCGCTCAAATCGCCTTGTGCACGGGCATCAACTAATTCTTGAAGTACGCGGGGACGTTCAACATTTTTTAAATTTTCAAGGTCCTTAACGAGCTTGTCGTAAGCCTCTTGTGTAAACATGATCTTTTCCATGCTCCATAAGGTAAAAATTTTAACGGGCCTTGCGAGCCCAGAATCGCAAAGAAAGCTTCTTTTTAGGAGATACTATGTACACTGTGTTGGAAAAAGGCGGCGTTTGCTCCCCCAAGGGCTTTACCGCATCTGGAATTTGCGCCGGAATCAAGGCCAGCGGCAATGCCGATATGGCTCTTCTCAAGAGCGAAAAGGCAGCCCGCTGCTTCGCCGTTTTTACCACCAATAAGGTGAAGGCTGCCCCGGTCCTTTATGACAAGGCCGCTTTGGAACATGCCCACTTTGCATCTGCTGTGATCGTGAACAGCGGTAACGCTAACGCTTGCACGGGCGAAAAGGGTTATGCCGACGCTGAACGCATGGCCGTCCTCACGGAAGAAGCCTTGAAGCTCACGCCGAAGAGCGTGCTTGTTTGCAGCACGGGTGTGATTGGCCACCTGATGCCGATGGACAAGATCGAAGCCGGTATCCCGAAGCTTGTGGAAAAGCTCCATGAAGATGCTTCCGAAGAATTCGGCCGCGCTATCCTCACGACGGACCTTGCTCTCAAGAGTCACGCTGTGGAAATCAAGACCGAAAAGGGTGTGGTGACTATCGGTGGCGCCTGCAAGGGTTCTGGCATGATCCACCCGAACATGGCTACGATGCTTGCTTTCATCACGACTGACCTTGCTTTGCCGATTGACTTCTTTGCTGAATTCCGCGCCAACATTGCAGACTCCTTCAACGCTATTACGGTTGATGGTGACACCAGTACGAACGACACTTGCATCATGCTTGCTAATGGCATGAGCGGCATCAAGTACGAAGACCTCTCTCTCAGCGAACAGGGCGAATTCCGTGCTGCTTTGACGCTCGTGATGCAGAGCCTCGCCAAGGACATTGTCCGCGATGGTGAAGGTGCAACGAAGCTCATCGAACTCCGCATTGAAAAGGCTGAAAGCCACGAAGAAGCTCTCCGCATGGCTCGCTTCATTGGTACGTCGAACCTCGCCAAGTGCGCTATGTTCGGTGAAGACCCGAACTGGGGCCGCATCCTCAGCAGTGCTGGTTCTAGCGGCTGCAACATGGTTGCCGAACACACGGACCTCTACTTCGGTGAAGTCAAGGTTCTCGAAGGTGGCCGTCCGGTACAGCTGGACGAAAAGCAGACGGCTGCACTGCATGCCGTGGTTCGTCAGCGTGAATACAAAGTAACACTCGTGTTGAACATTGGTCAGGCTTCTGCAAGCGCATTCACTTGCGACTTGAGCTATGGCTATGTGAAGATCAACGCAGAGTATACGACTTAGTAGTTATTAGTCAATAGTCATTGGTCATTGGAGTTGTCATCCTGAGCCCCAAAGGGGGGAAGGATCCAGTGATTGTTTAAAACTTCTCGGGTATGCTCCGGGAAGTTTTTTTTCGTCATTCAGAGAATTCTTTGATTTCAAAGAATCCAAAGATGTTTTTGGTTATATTTTATCTATCTTTTCGTATAAATTTTGATGGAGAATGGAATGTCCAAATTGGTAAAAATTGCGCTTGTTGCCGTGATGCTCTTGGCTTTAACGTCTTTTGCTCAGAGTGAAGGAATACAGAAGAAAAATATTGTTTTCCATACATTTAGTATTGCTCTTCCGATGGATTGGGGCGGAACGTGGGAACAGTCTAGCAATTTAAAATACGAAAATATATTTACTCGTGATCGTGATTTAAAAATGGATATGACCATGGGACTTCAATTGAAGTGGACGCGTGATCTGGTTTATCAAAGTGGTTTGTCTTTTGAGGTCGGCGCGGGAATTGGTTTTATTAATTTCCCTGTGAATGAATCCAAAAAATATTCTTATTTTGATCCGTATGACCATATGAATCAGATTGATTCTCGTTTTGATTTGAATGCAAAAATTGGATTGGGCTATGCTCCGTTTGTAAATGATTTCATATTAGCGGTACATGCTATTTTGGGTGGTGACATGAAATACTTGGGGAAATCTTATCAGATGGAGGATTTCACTGAAGAATATTCAACGTTGCTGTTTAATTTTGTTGGTGGTGGCGATATTGTTTTGGGGTATCGAATTACAGAAAAGCTAGGAATTAATGCGGGTGTAGATGTGACTGTGAATTTGTTCGGTTTTGGAAATAGAACGAAAGAATTTAATTATCGCAACGATAATTTTGAAACAATTGATTATAAACTCAATCATGTCTTTTCTGGGTTTCAGATTGTTCCGTGTGTAGGTGTTTCGCTTAAATTTTAGTAGATGTTTCCTCTAGAGAACAGAAAATTTGGTAAAATCCTGCCGTTGGGTGGGATTTTCTTGTATTTTTAATTGAAACACAAGGATGGAATATGGATAACTTTAATTTCTACAGCCCCACAGAATTTGTATTTGGTAAAGACCGCGAAAACGAATGCGGTGAACTCGTTAAAAAGTATGGCGGCACGAAGGTGCTGATTCATTATGGTGGTGGCTCTGCGGTGCGCTCCGGCTTGATTGACCGCGTTAAGGCGTCGCTCAATGCTGCGGGCGTTTCATTTGTGGAGCTCGGTGGCGTGAAGCCGAATCCGCGTGATACCTTGATTTACAAGGGCATCGAAATGGTGCGTGCAAACGGTATCGATTTCATCCTTGCTGTGGGCGGTGGCTCCGTCATTGATAGCTCGAAGGGCATTGCCGTAGGAGCTCTTTACGATGGCGATTTTTGGGACTTTTATGCGAAAAAGTTGCCGGTCACGAAGGCACTCCCGATTGGCGTGGTGCAGACGATTGCTGCCGCTGGTTCCGAAGGGAGCGGCGATTCTGTTGTGACAAAAGAAGAGGGAATGCTCAAGCGCGACATTGGTGCTGATGTGATTCGCCCGAGATTTGCGGTGCAGAATCCGGCTTTGCTCTGCACGTTACCTGCTTATCAGACGGCTTGCGGCATTACCGACATCATGGCTCATGTGTTTGAACGCTACTTCACGAATACTTTGGAAGTCGAGACAACGGACCGCCTTTGCGAAGCGCTGCTCATCACGATGCTCAAGGAGGGCCCGCGCGCCATGGCCGAACCCGCCAATTACGAGGCTCGTGCGAACATCATGTGGGCGGGTACGGTAGCCCACAATGGCCTTGTGGGCTGTGGGCGCAGTCAGGACTGGAATAGCCACGCGATTGAACATGAACTCTCGGGACTCTATGACTGCGCCCATGGCGCGGGGCTTGCGGTGATTATGCCGGCGTGGATGGAGTACGTGGTTGACCATAATGTTATGCGTTTTGCGCAGATGGCGACGCGCGTTTTCGGCTGCCAAATGAATTTTGAAAATCCGAAGGCTACGGCGCTTGAAGGCATCAAGGCTTTCCGCAGATTCCTGCATTCCATCGGCATGCCGATTAACTTTGCCGAACTTGGCGCGAAAGAAGAAGATATCCCGACGCTTGTCGAAAAGCTGAATCCAGGCGATGGTTGGGGATTCGTGCCGCTCAAGGCGAAGGATGTGACTGCGATTTACAAGATCGCAGCACACGCGATGCTTTAGTTTTTTTCAAATTGATAAACCCCAAAAATCAAAAATATGCTACTAAATGTTGAAAAATCTCAATTTAGTAGCATGATTTTTGGATAAATTAGACAAAAATGGCTTAAAATATGAGTTTGTCTGTTCTTTTCGTGCTACTAAAACCGTTAAAATGCTAATTTTGTAGCACAAAAAAGAGACTCTTGCACGAAATAACTGCGAATAAAGTAAAAAATATGCTACAAAAAAGCCTAAAAATTGATTTTAGTAGCATAAAATAGCGAAAAATGCTCTTTAGTCTTTCAAGCAGCGGAGGCTAGCGCCGAAATTGGGATCGAACTTTTCGAACTTGGCGATATCCTTGTCGTGGAAGAACACGAGGACTTCGCCTTCGCTTGTCCAGAAGTATGCCTTTTTACCGGCTTCATCAAATTTGCGGTCCTTTATAGCGACGTCGCTCTTGGCAAAGTGTGCGCCGCCAGCCTTTGCGCCAAATCCGAGTTCATCCTTGCCGTTTCCGAAAATCGGGGATTCCGGCTTGATCGGATCCCAGCCGTATCCAGCCTTGAGTGCGACACCCGGCTTTTTACCGGCGACTTTCAGGAGCTTTTGCCATTCGGCCTTGCTCGGCATATGGAATCCTTCGAGGCAAGCCTTTTGTGCGTTTTGGAAGTCGTATAGACGTCCCCAGTGGTTGCATTGTGAACAAATTGCACCGGAGGCGGTGGCGAAGTTCATGTTTTCTGCAGTCCAGAGCTGGTCGCCAATGACAATCCATTCATAGGAGATGCCGTCACGCGGATCCTTGTAGCTTCCGCTTGTTGCGGGGCTTCCGTCTTCGTTGTAAGTTTCGCCGAAGGCGACTTGCTTATTTTGCTTGTATTCGGCCTTTGTCGCAACCTTGCCGTTCTTGTGGTAACGGATAACTGTTCCTTCGATGTAGCCGTTCACGTACGGGAGTTCCGTCTGGAGTGTGCCGTCTTTGTAGTATTCCTTGGTCACACCTTCGCGGCGGTCATTCACGTAATTGGATTCTCGCTTGAGCGTTCCGTCATCGTAGTATTCCTTTTCGATGCCTTCCTTCTTGTCGTTGACATAGGTGGCTTCGAAGCGGACGTTTCCGTTCGGGTATTTTTCAACACGAACATCGTCGCAGGCGGTAAAAGCAATAGAGCTTGCCGCAATGAATAAGATGGCAGGTAGTTTCATACGATCCTCCTTAGAGTGTGATTTTTCCCGCGGTGGCGAGTAATCCGATTAAGTACAACATCCCATCATAGTAACGCCAAAAACGATAGGGCACGGAGAGCGCTGCAAGGCGCCTGACAAACGGCGTAATGCGTGGGTCATCGACCGGGAGCACTTGTGTGGCGGCTGCGTTCATGGCGATAAGCCCTGGTGTCGCGTTTCTCCCTTGGTGCGGGTACGGGCCTCCGTCGACGGAGTAGTCGGAGAGGTACGGCGTGCAGTTCTGGAAGAAGTGCAAGATGCGTTCGCAGATTTCTTTTTCGCTTTCGTGTCCGTGGAAGATGGCATAGTCGAGGCTCAAGTTGAGCGCAACGCGCCATGCGTCTCCGCTAAAGTTGTTGCTTTCGGGGAACCAGGGCATGGCCTTTGGTGTGCCGTCGTATTCGGCGTAGTCTGCGCAAAGTCCGGTGACCGGGTGTGCCGCCTTCTGCAAAAATTCAATGCTTGCCTGTGCGACTTCAAGCCAGGATTCGTCGTTCGTAGCTTCGGCGAACATGCGGTAGAACGCCATCGTGTGGTAGCTCGGGTCGGTAAAGTCGTTGCCGAGAACGGGGGAGAACTTGATGAGCTTGCGTTCCGGGTCGATAATCGGGCCTACAAGTTCGTTCTGCGGTTTGTACTTGATATCATGGATGAGTTCCTTGGCATCGTTGAGGAGGTCTTCGCGGTTGAATCTCTTTGCGGCGATAAGGAGGGCTGCTGCAAAGTATTCTTCGCTATCAGGAGCGGCTCCTGGGTCCATCATGGAAAAGTCGGTCGTGTTGACTTGCCATGAAAAATATCCTTTGTGCGGACCATCGTTGTTGCGGACAAAACGCTTGGAAAAGTTCCAGAGCTTGTCGAACGTGACTTCGTGGTCGGTCAGCGCGGCAATGAACATGCCATAGCTCATGCCTTCAGAACGGATGTCGTCGTGCCCAATGTCGATGATGTATGCCATGTCGTCGGACGCTTCAAAGTAGATGCGCTCGTCGATCGGATCGCCCTCAAAAAGTTTGCTATAGGCATTCTGAATAAGCTGGTCCGCAAAATTGGGACCATATCCAGCTTCAACAAATAAATCTCGCGTTGGGTAGCGTTGCAACATCGTCCTGGTATCCAAAATCATTAATTATTATGTGTTTTAAAATAAATAAAATCGTATATTAGTGTTGAGGTTATTATGGCTGATATATTGATTTTGGGGCATGGACCGGCCGGTGTCTCGGCTGCCCTTTATGGTCTTCGTGCTGGACTTGAGGTTCAGCTTGTGGGTAAGGATGTAGGTGCGCTTGCAAAGGCCCACAAAATTGAAAATTATTTTGGTCTTGAAAAACCGCTCACGGGAGCTGAACTTGCCGAAGTCGGTAAGAAACAGGCGCTTGCTCTTGGTGCGCAAATCGTGGACGATGAGGTAACGGACCTCATGTTTGACGGTTTTGGGTTTGTCGCGACGGGCTTGAACGGAACGTATCGCGGAAAGGTTTGCGTGATGGCAACAGGCTCTGCCCGCAAGAAAACCCCGCTCCCAGGAATGGCGGAGATGGAAGGCCACGGCGTGAGTTATTGCGCTGTTTGCGATGCATTCTTTTATCGTAAAAAGGATGTGGCTGTGCTTGGCTCGGGCGAGTATGCGTTGCATGAAGCGACTGAACTTTTGTCTGTAGTCAACAGCGTGACGCTTTTGACGAATGGCGCTGAGCTCACAGCGAAATTCCCTGAAAGCGTGAAGATTGAAACCCGCAAGATTACGGGGCTCAAGGGCGCTGGGCAATTTGAAGGCGTGAAGTTTGACGACGGTCTTGAAGCCAATTTTGACGGTATGTTCGTCGCTATGGGTAGTGCTAATGCGACTGATTTGGCTTTGAAAGCTGGCGCTGCGTTCGATGCTGGAAAGCTCGTGCTCGATAAGGATTTCCAGACAACAGTTCCGGGTCTCTTTGCTGCAGGTGACTGCACGGGTGGTACGCTCCAGGTGGCTGTTGCCGTTGGCGAAGGCGCTATTGCGGGTCTCGCTGCAATTAAGTACCTTAGAGAACATAGGGAGTAAGGCGCGCTGAAAATGCGTCGCGTTACTTTACTCACAAATCCTGACGTTTGCAATTTGCATTGTCCGCTGTGTTTTTTGAACCAGCGGGCTTTGCATAATTGTAATGCGCGGAGTGCTGAGAATGGTAACGGGGATTGCCCGCCGGATAATGGTAGGGAACGCTTTTTTTATTGTAATAAGGAGCGCCGCGCGTTTGGCATGGGCGAAATGTCTTTCGAAGTTGCACGGGCGGCGATCGAAAAGTATGCTGCGGAGCGGGATGCTTCGGGAAAGCGCTTGTTGCGAGAAGTGATTCCTTCGACGATGGGGGAGCCATTACTCTATTCGCATTTTGATGAGCTGCTGGAGTTTTGCCGGGCGCTTGGAATTCCGTTGAACCTCACGACGAATGGGACGTTCCCTGGAAAGTGGGGGCGTGATGTTGCGATGGAAAAGTTGTTGTGTGCGTGTAGCGATATTAAGGTGAGCTATTTGGCGTCGGAACAGTTTGGCGGCTGGAAAGCGAATGTCGAAAAGCTTGTTCGGGTGCGTGACAAGTTGCGCGAGAATGCGAGATGCGCGACGGTCTCGTTGCAAGTGACGCTGCATAAAAAGAATTTGCAAAAAGTGCCGGAATTGGTGGAATGGGCTTCTGCGATTGGGGTTGATCGAATCAAGTGGAATAAAGTGGTGTTTCTGAGCACTGCTTCGCAGTCGCTTCGCGAAATGTATGCGCTGGATGATGCGTCGTTAGAATCGTTGCGCAATGAGTTTCGGGCGGGAGAGTTTTCTGCTTCGAATGTGAAGCATGAAGGAAGTTTGTTTTTTAAGAATTGTGCTGACCAGTGCGCTGTTGGCGGTAAGTGCGAATCATGTCCTTTTGCAGATGAAGTTTGGGTTTGGCCAGACGGTCATGAAGATCATTGCCCGAATCCGGAAAGACGGTGGGTAGGCGAGAGGTCGGAATAGCGAGATTAGACAAAAGTTTCACTTCGTTTCAACTTTTGCCCTTCGGGTTTTGGCTTGCGCCAAAATCTCAAATTTGTTCATTGTTCACTTCGTTCACGGAACAAATTTGTCGAACTCACTTTGTGAGTTCTCATTTGCGTATTTAGATATAAAAAGAAAACCACCCTTGTGGGTGGTTCTCTTTTTATCGGAATAGCGAGATTCGAACTCACGACCTCTTGCTCCCGAAGCAAGCGCTCTACCAGGCTGAGCTATATTCCGTTTTGTTTTTGTCTTGACGCTTCGTCGTTGACGCGCACAATTATAGTTAATTTCGATTGACTTTTAAAGGGGTAAGGGCAAAAAAAGTGAAATTTTTTTCATTATTTTTTCTTTTTTGCGATTTGAGGGCGCGGCTTGCCGATTTTCATGATGCTGGAACCGGCGTTGTCGGGTTCAACCTTATAAAAAACGACTCGATTTTTCCATTCGGAACGCACTTTGCGGTCAATGATGCGCTTGACGTTGCCATATTCCGGATTGCCGCCTCCGTGAATCACGCGTAAAACGCTGAGACCTGCTATGAGAAGGTCGTCGATGCGGCGCTCAACGGCTTCGGCGGCTTCTTCGGAGGTAAGGCCGTGAAGGTCTATTTCATCTTCGGGGTTCGGCATTTCCCAGGCGGCGGGATTGCGGCGCATTTTCTTGCCGCGTGTGGCGCGTTGCGGTCTTGCTTCGGCTTCTGCCTCGGCCTGGATTTCGGCAAGTTCGTCCTTGTCTTCCATTTGGTGGTTCTTGATCCACTCTA
>Ga0310695_10004031_pt1 | contig 27728 bp, 18 predicted proteins | sample RumenRJG_04DNA_FD_203882 | JGI IMG/M metagenome (GOLD analysis project Ga0310695, IMG submission 203882) | Bovine rumen microbial communities from Lethbridge, Alberta, Canada - RJG_04 (v2) (version 2) | ecosystem: Host-associated > Mammals > Digestive system > Stomach > Rumen | place: Canada... | reverse complement strand
CTGGTGCTGAAAGGGCAACCTGCCACGCGCTATCTGCTGCAAGCGGCATCGTCGGCACCGGCTGTGGGCGACAACATGCTGTTGCCTCTGCTTGGTATCGAGGACATCCCTTACGCCCCCTTCGCCACTAATCCCGACGACAGCAAGATTTATTTCTTGGGAGGCAGCTGCGTGCAGTGGAATTTGTTTGCCAACAGTATCGACCTCTTTACGAAGCTTAACTTAGGTCAAGCCTATCTGGCGGTTGACAAGAGCCTGCTCGGCGGTGACTACACCAGTCCGGTGCAGCTCGACCTGTGGAGCGCTGTGCCTGGTGACGTGAACGGCGACGGCACGGTGGACGTGACCGATGTGAACATCCTGGTCAACATCATTCTGGGCAAGGCCAATGCCGCCGACTATCCCAATGCCAACATCAATGGCGAGGGCGGTATCGATGTGAGCGATGTCAACGCCGTTGTCAACATCATCCTGGGCAAGGTATAGTCAAGGAGCCCCCCAACCCCCTAAAGGGGGGACTACTGTTGTGGTTGCCGCTTTGTACACCCCCCTTTAGGGGGGCTTAAATGCACAAAATTCAGAAAACCATAAATTAAACACTAACAACTATGCGTAAAAGTCATTTATTCAATGCCTTACGCAAGGCTAGCATCTGCATCGCATTGGCATTCGTTTGCCTCAGTGCAGCGGGTCAGGACATGATAGACTTGTCAAAGGTCTCGGTTCTGTGCGACCAAATCAATGTTTACAAACTCAAGAAAGTGCTGCCCGACGGCTATATTTATTACACCAGCGGCGATGGCGGCGAGATAGTGCTCACACGCGACAAGGACAACCCCAACCGCTACACGTCGAGGTATCCGCAGTCACCTTACATGACGGGATGCGACTATGAGGTGAAGCGACTCGGCAAGACGGTGGCTCTGTTTGGTTATCTGGGCCACTATCAGGGCGATCACCCTTATGTGCTGCTCTTCGCTGCCGATAGTCATGAGAAATATTGCGAGCAGTGGCAAAAGCGAATGAAGGGGGGCATCGAGCATTGCGAGTGGCTCTTCAGCGTACCCATCGATGACAACTTCTTCATGGAGATTGACATTGACCAGCTGCAGCGGATGCTCTCCATGCTTGAGCAATCCAAGCAGCACGACGCGTTGGTCAGTTTCAATATCACAAAACTAAACCAACTCATCGAGCAATACTACGAAATGGAGGAGGCCGACGACTGCGAGGCAAACTAGCCCTAACGAACGTAAGCTCGATGAAAATTGAAAGATGTGGTAGGGACGCAGTAGCATGAACTGTCAAGGCGGCTGTAGGGACGGCATCCCTATGCCGTCCGCCTCGACAAAAGGTAATGTTGAATGGAGATAAAATGCTCACACTCGGCCATGCGAGCTCGCATGGCCGAGTGTGAGCATTTTTGCAACCCAGAGGCGGACGGCACAGGGGTGACGTCCCTACACCGCTACCCACTCCTTAACTCATTTAACTACTGAAGAGTAGCTAAATAATTGACTGGATAGGTCACTCTTGTGGCAGGACCTCGGGGTTGGGAATCTGGAAGGTCCACTCGTTCTTCTCGTCAGGCGCGATGGTGACAGCAAAGTCGGTGATGAAGTTGCCGCCGTCCTCATAGGTGTGTCGCACCAGGGTGTCCTTCCAGCGCTTGAGGTCAAACCAGTCAAATCCCTCGCCCCACAACTCGATGCGGCGATAGAGTTTGATCTCGTCGAGCAGTTCGGTGCCGGTTTTGTTGCACGAATACTGCGGGTCGCGGCCGCTCTGGCAGTTGAGTGTCCAGAGCAGACTGCTTGCCACGGCATCGTTGCCGAGCATGCACTGCGCCTCGGCCTGGATGAGCAGCATCTCGGAGGCACGGATGTAGCAGAGGTCGGCGATGCCGGGCTGCTCGACGGTGCGCACCTTCCACTGCATGTATGCATAGACGTAGGCATTCTCATGCAAGTCGGGATGCGCCGCACGCGCATCGGTGTCGAGTTCCGACCCTCTTTCGGCACGGCCATTAGCGGTGTTGTAGTCATATCCCGCGGGGTCGAGCCACCACTGGCGGCGCACATCGGTGGCGGGAATCTTGTTGAACAACTCGCGGCTGATGCACTTGGGATATATTCGCGCGTTACTAGCACTAGAGTTATAGCCGATGTAGGCATGGTAACTGTAATAATAGAGTTGATCGTTGCGCTGCCCGCCCCAGATCCACTCGCTGTTGGCGGTGCAGAAACCGGTGGTGCGCAGCGTGAAGTTGTCCATGAGCGGGTGATTCTGTCGCGCCAGCAGCGCATGCAGCGAGGCGGTGCTCCAGTCGTTGCGAGCCAGTGCCGCGCGGGCATAGACAGCATGGGCCACATCGGCGTCAGGCAGATAGAACTGGTAAAAGTCGTCGGTGAACACGCGTGAGCGCCCCGACTGCTGATAGGCCACGAAGGCCTCGTCGAGGTCGCGGTAGATTTGTGCGTAGGTCTCGGCAAGCGTGGCCACCGGCAGTTCGGCGGTCGACTCGTCGAGCCGCAGCACCACGCCCGACGATGCGCCGTCCTGCGAGTCGACCCACCGCTTGGCATAGAGCTGTACGAGCATCGTGTAGGCGTAGGCACGATAGGTGAGCGCCTGGGCCTTGACAAACAGCTTTTGGTTCTCATAGCCCTCCGGCTCGTCGTAGTGCACAATCACCTTGTTGGCAAGAGCAATAAGGCCGTAATAATAGTACCATGGGTAATAACTGTACCTGCTGTCGGGAGTGTCGTGAACGTCCTGGTTGACGAGCGATGCCCATCCTGGCATGTTGAAGTAGAAGTCTTGGCCGGGATAGTTGCCATACCACATCATGATGCACCCCTCGCCACTCATGCCCTGTGTCAAGAGGTACTGCTTCATCATCGCGTCGCCGCACGCGTTGATGCCCTGATAGAGTTCATCCATCGTCTCAAAGGTCTTGGGAGTGATCTTGCCCAACATGACATTGATGACATAGTTGACATCGGAGACATCGACCCTGCCATCATGATTGGCATCGCCGGCATCAGTAACCTCGGCTTTGCCCAGCATCATGTTGATGATGATATTCACGTCCGAGACGTCAACTCTGCCGTCGCCATTGGCATCGCCACGAATCTCAGCACTTGCGGTGGCAAACCCCATTGCCATGACCGCACAAATGATTAATAGTCTTCTGAGTATCATAGTTAAAAGTCTTGAATTGGTTAATATTTCGCAAAGATAGTAATAATAATAAAGTTAGACAACAAAAACAACAACAAAATTAATAAAACTTGTATGTAGTTCCATATAAATTTGCTATTTCGCTCGGTTAGCAGTAATGTTGGATAAATTACGCTGCGTTTCTCAAATAAATTTGGCGTTTCGCTCGGTTTGCAGTAATTTTGCACAAAAATAGGAGTTATGCAAGACATCAACAATGGCATCATCAAGCTGGTGCGGTCGCTGGCCATGAAGAAGAACCGCGACGACGAGGGCCTGTTTGTGGCCGAGGGAACCAAGTGTGTGCGCGACACGTGGGACGCTTTCAGGTGCCGCTATCTGATTGCCACCAGGGCATGGTACGAGCAGTGCGGCAACGCCAGCCACTACGACAAACTGGTCCTTGCCCCCAAGGGGCAAATGGCACGCATGTCGCAGTTCTCCACGCCCAGCGATGTGATGGCCATCTACGAGATACCCGAGCGCACGGTGGCGCCCGACGAGGTGCGCCATGGACTGAACATCGTGCTTGACAACATTCAGGACCCGGGCAACCTGGGCACTATCATCCGCCTCGCCGACTGGTATGGCATCGGCAACATCTTTGCCAATCCCACATCGGTCGACGTCTACAACCACAAGGTGGTGCAAGCCACCATGGGAGCCATCTCGCGCGTCAAGGTGCATTATCAGGATCTTGAAGACTTGTTTGACGACTATGCCGACCTGCCCATCTATGGCACATTCCTCGACGGCGACAACATCTACGCCCAGACGCTCGAACCACGAGGCTTCGTCGTCTTCGGCAACGAGGGCAAGGGCATCGGGGCAAAGGTTGCGGCGCGTGTCACCCACCGCCTGCTCATCCCCGCCGCGCCCCATCAGGGACAGGGCAGCGAGTCGCTCAACGTGGGAGTCGCCGCCGCCATCACCGTGAGCGAACTGATGCGCCACACCCTCGGCGCCATTTAATTAGACAGAACATAAGGACATCTTTTCGCCCTTCGGGCTCCCGCTCTTCCAGCATCAATGAGCATCGCCTAAGCAAAGTGAGAACGAGTTCTCTCTCTGCCTTCGGCTAGCACCATTGGTCTAACTTAGAGAGGGACTTGCTAACGCATTGATTTCCTAATTCATATTTCATCGAACTCACGTTAAGATAAGGACAGTTGATAGTGAGTATAGGTAAATCCCCCGTCGCAAGTGTGTGTTGCGGCGGGGGATTTGATTCAGACAAGTGAGGTTACACTCACTTGATGATTATCAGTTCTTCCTGACTATATCCATAATAAAAAGTTAATGCTTTCGGATGAGAAATCAAAGCGATGGATGCTGTTAGGGTACAAAAAGCATCGTGAATTATGAATTAATAATTATGAATTACGAAAGTGTGTTCTCATGGCCAGTGTGATGGCCTCACCCACTAGAGCAAAGTCGGCTAGCCAGTAATGGCTTTTGTTGCCCCATGTGAGAGTAGAACCGGCAATCTCAGCCGTCTTCAGCAGATTCCGTCTCACCTCGGCATCGTCAAAGCGGGTTGCGCAGCCGATGGCAAAAGCCGTTCCCGAGGGCGAAAGGTTGCACAGGATCGGCCCGGCATCAATGTCCAACCCTAGCCAGCACGAGCGGTCGTGATACTCTCTGATGCCCGTCAATGGCGATGTCTGTAGCAAAGCATCCTTTAGCCGCTCGTATTGCTGACGTGCAAGGTCAGGGTCAATAAACGTCAAGTAATAGCAGTTGAGTGCCGAATAAGACCCCTTGACAGCTCCGATTGGCTTGCCGTCTTCGGTCAAGCACGAGGCCAGTAGGCCTGTCTCATCGTCAATCCACTCACGCTTTGCCCGGTCGATCCACGCCTGGACGGTGCTGGCATATTCACCTCGGTTCAGCTGCGAGTAAGCATCGAGTGCCACAATGGCCACGAGCATGTCGGGGACATAGATGCTCTCGCCAGGGTAGGTGGGCAGATTCAGCGCATCGCTCTGCACGATGCGCCTGTTCATTGCCTCGCACACTGCACGGTAGGTGTCGTCATATTGCTTGCCGCCACCCACCTGCTTGTAGGTGCCCATCATCCATGCCAGGTGGCTCAGATAGGAGACATGGCTATTATCGCCGCCGAGACTCTCAAGCGGGTCTTCGCCCCATCGCAGTTTGTCATACAGCCTGATTTCGGGTGCCATCGCCACATAGATGATCTGCTCAATGTGCCGCAGCGACGAGTCGCGTTGGTTGGGATACAGCCTGGCGATGTTGGCAAGTGCCATAGTTGTCATCGAGCAGCTATATAATGCCCATTCGCCACGATATTGGAAATCAATCGCGTCGGGCATCTCATGCAGCAGTCCGATGGGCGTTGTCGCCACCTTCGCCACTAGGTAGTTGGCCCGCCGCACGATCTCGCTCCGCTCGCGGCTGGCACTGCCATGTCCCCACGTGGCACACACCACCCACAGCACCTTGCCGACAAGCAGCAAAGCTACCACCATGGCTATAATCAATATTTTCCTCATCTCACGCTTCATCGTCCATACATTCTCAACCCGAATAATCTGACTCTCAGAAGGATGGCACCATGCTGTAGCCAAAATGCGGTCGCTTCATGCTGTAATATAAGTACAATTGGCGATAGCGGGCATAGGCGTATGCCAACTCACGTCGCTCCTCGTCGTCATCATAGTAGTGCTTCAGCGTCTCCGACACATCGATTATTTCCGGCTCAATCGACCGCGGCTCTTCTAGCATGATGTCCAAGAAACGGCAGTAAGCATCACTGGCATCGTCCAGAGCCAGCAACCTCTTGTCCTGCCATGCATCTGTCCAGAATTCGACACTATTTTCATATCTAGTCATGTGTCCCATGTCGAAAACGCTACTCAACCTCTCACTCTTGATACGCGCAAGTGCCTCCAGGCGATTGAGCAACACATTGCCAAAGGCCGTTCCGATCAGCCCGAATGACTCATATCCATCGTAATTGATGGCAAATTCAGCCTGGCAGTATACTATCACGCCTGTCTCACCCTTTGCAGTTGACCAAGGCCTGAGCCATAACCTCATGTATTGGGTTATCGCGCCGTCGCCTAGCAACAAGGGCAAGGTTATTACAGACCCTGGTTCCGTCGGGTTAAGGAAATTGGTGAAGTCTGCCGGTTTGACCATCCACCATCTGTTGAGGCGAGCCTCACGTTGCACGATGGGCAGTACATGATCAGACAAGAACTCGGCCACTTCGCGTTCTTGGGGTGTGTCACGACTCTGCTCAAACTTCGTTTTGAGTCTATGGCTGCCCAACAATTCAGTCTCATGACCCAGTGCATTTTCCAGCCTCGATTTAATCTCATTCTCTTCCATAATCCTCATTTTTTATGTGTGTTCAACAGTTAATTATTCATTCTCTGCACTTGGAATGAGTTAGAGTATGACGTAATACTCAATTCTTGAATCCTTTCACCAGTTTATAACCTTTGGCATCGGCGGCAAATCGCTTGACCATCTGTTTGTAATTGTACTCTTTTCTCGATGTGGCGGCGATGTTTCCGTTCCAGTCTATTCGTTGGTCATGCATCAGCCACACTTCTTGATAAGTGAATTGTGCTTTGTTCTTGTTCGTCAGCCGGGCAATGGCTGTCGTGAAACCTCGCTCGGTCACCTCAATAGCGGCACATTCTGCGAGAAGACGCGCATCAAGTGATTCGCAATCAATCTTGAATAACTGATACTCTGTAACCCATCCGTTGCTGTTGGCGTGCATTCTTGTCACGACATATAGACTCCGTCCATCGGGCGACATCGTGTAATATAGCGGGGTCCACCACCCATCGGCCAGAAAATTCTCGCCATCGTGATAGCGATCATAGCACAATTCCACTTTGCGTGGTTCACGGCCATTGTCCGACGCATAGAGGAAGAGAGCGTCATCAACGCTCATCTCAACGAAGATACGCTCCTTGCCATCCTTTGTCCTATACCGATAAAGTTCCACGACATCATTGGATGCAGTCGATGCCACCTCTTGGGGCTCTATTTGCGTTGTTGATTTTTGCTTCTGAGCCAGAGAATCTGCATCCGCTCCAGCCCACAAAGCCGAAATCACAAAACAAATCACCACGCCCATCTTAAATAAATTCCTCCTGACCACACTCATCATTTATTGCTATTTAATCCTACAGACCCACGCACTCTGTCAAAAAAATCTAATCTTTTAACTCTATATCCACAATTCTACCTCTCACTATAATGAGTGTCATTTTATCCCCATTCTTCTTGTCCTTGACTTTTGAAAGAAGTCTTTCAGGTAGTGGTAGTGGTTCTGTCCTATCATCTAACTTAACAAAGCATGCACTGGGTAATAGGGATGATATAACAACTTCGACATTAGTTTTATTTTCTACAATTGGCTTGCCAATGTTGTTCTTAATGGAATTAACCACCTTGATCAAATAAATACGTATTGTATTGAATGTGTTGTATTTGAAAAAATTATATAAGCTGTTTTTATCATTCTTTTCTTGTTGAATGATCATACAGCGATGCTCACCTTCGTTGCGGACTTGTCGCAACTGACCAAGTGTCATTTTAAACCTATCTCCAGGGAAAAGAATATTGCAAATCGCATTAATCTTATGGGCGATAGGAATATCACTTACATTTTTCTCGCGCCCATTTCTTTTGAATTTGAAATCATTGTTTTTTTCTTCTTCTGTGTATTTCTCAATAATTGCTAGTAGACCATCAATATCTGGAAATGTTACATAAAAATAATAATTTACAATATTCTCTAGTTGGTAGAACGCATTAACACAGAAGGAGTAGAATCTCTCAGCCTCAGGTTCTTTAAGTTTGAGTGCAGCATTTTCCATCCGTAGATTGTCAATTAGAAGTTGATCACGGAGTCTCTGCTCACCAACAAATGCATAGGTAATACTTGCGTTTGCACGAATTTCCAAGGCTTCACGAATTGAAGCTATATCTCTTGTCACACTATTGTTTATATTAGATACGCTCATTGCGGAAGGGGTTATTTCTAACGCTTTCCGCAACTCAGTGCTGAACTCGGGATTCTGCCTTGTGAGCAGTATGACCTTATGTAAGACCGGTTTTAATTTCTCATCCATCTTGCGTATTAAGAAGAGCGTCAAGCTCATTGATAAGTTGTTCTATATTAACTGGCTCAGGAGGAAGGACGGTAACTTTGTCTTTCTTATGAATAAGCCAGAATGGTTCATCATTTTGGTCTCGGCAACTTGAAATAGCCAGCAATTCCTTCTGGGCCTCTTCGTCTTTGGCGATGGCTTTGTGGACAGAGGCTTCGACTCTTTTGTCATCGAGCATGAAATAAGCGAATCGCCTAGAGGGATTAAGCTCATCGCCAATCTGCTTTTCTTCAGTCCATTTGATGACCACCTCGGTTTTATTCTTTTGCTCAAACTCAATAACTGGGGTGGTTTCAATATAATTGATGCCACCTTTATTTGCCATGAGAATATCACGAGTTTGATCTGCGAGTGCTTTGAAATTTCGGTATAATCGTAGATACACCGAGTCGTTCTCTCCCTTAACCATTTTCAGGTACATCAACTTTCCATCAAGGACATTCACCAAATCAGGCGTGCCTTTTTTCACGTGTCCTTTCTCGGATTTATATTTGGGGAAGAATCTACTATAAGCGGCATTAAAGCCATACCTTTCCCAAATGTATAGGATGTTACGAATATCGCGAACATATTTTTGAGATACGTTCAGCTTTTCAGAGACCATAACACCAGTTACCTCTTGGCAAGAGCCACGTTTCTGAAGTCGTGTTTTATCCTCGTTAATAGTGAAACGTTGGTCGGCAATAATGCGGCGTAGTTCAGTCCAAAACTCGCCATTTGGCTGATAAACATTATGCATTGAACTGAATGTGATGTCATCGGCATAACGAGTATAACGCAGACCAAAGCGTTTAGCTAAACCAGCAAGCCGTCGATCAAGCTTATCACAAATCATGTTAGTGATAATGGGTGATGTTGGTGAACCTTGCGGGAGAACATAGAGTGTTTTCTCGTCTTCTTCGCTTTTGAATTTCATGCAGCACAGTCCGGCAATTACGCTGGCAGCTTCAACTGGAAAATTGAATGGTGCAAGTTGTAGGCGTTTCCACACTCGTGCCTGGTCTATGCTTGGGAAGAAATCTTTTAAGTCGAGGTTAAGGACATAGTTTTGCCCTAAATGCTTCTCAGCATTTGTGACAACTGACCGTCCTTCGGTAAACCCCATAGCGAAATCTGATGGTGAATAGAGTGCTTTCAGTATGATGTTCACATACTGCAACAACATTTTGTATGTCTTGGTGCGAGGGGCTGTAATCAGCCGAAATCCACCAGATTTCTTCTTGATTTTGAACTGACGGTAACGGTGAAAAGCATGGTTAGGGTTACAATAAAATCTAATCTGCTTCATAGTGAAAGGGAAAAATTGCACACCCATCTCAACCGCCTCATCCTGTTTGATGCGATTGAGTAACGCTAGGAGATCGTTTCTGTTCTCCATGTCGTGTGCTAATTGTGCAATCTGTTCTCTTTCCATATCAAGTATAAAAAGCGGTCTTCAACTTGCCTAAAAACTAAAACATCTTTTCCTTATGTAACTATATGATATAGATGTAATGAGAACTATATCAACTATATAGAAATAAGTACAACGTACTTCAAGTTTCACGTTAACCGAGTAACATTGTTTATCTCCGCAGTCCCGAAGGGCTGGAAGACATCTTGCGAATGCGCAGGACGAAATCAAAATGTAGTTTCAGTTTCCAGACTTGTCAAAGACCGCATTGTTTCTTAATTTCGCTGCAAAGTTACAAATCCTTTGCGAATTGTATGTTCGTTCTTGTTAGAAAGTTTAATCTATGTTCCAATAAGCATCAGGGTCACCCTCAAATGCATCATTGATGACATCATCACTGTACCCCATTACATCTTGGGCGTATGAACCAGCAAACTCACCATAATGAGTTCTGTAATCATCGTAGTCATCACGCAATGAGACATGACGAGTGATACCGCGCTCGGGCAGGTTGGGGTTGAGCGTGTGTAGATAGACGTCATTCTTGACCCCATCTTTGACAACCTTTGTTGAATAACGGTTTTTGCCAAAGAAGTTCCATATCTCGTCGTACTCAACCGGTAAGACTTCCTCACCTTGTTCATTGATAATACCCCATTTGTTGTCATTATCAACTTGGTTACTTGGTGTGCGACCAATCTTAACCCTTGCAAGTCCTTGGTCGAAACCGTCAATCCAGTCGTATTTACCAAAAGGAACAATGACGTTGCCTTCAAGGTCGGTAACGCCCCATTTATAATCGGAGCGTTGGATAACCATCACACTGTTGTAAGTCTTTTCGCTTCTGTTTACCATAGTTCGTTTTTATTTGACGCTGCAAAATTATGGAAGGGTTACGAACTCTTTGTTCGCAACAAATTGTAAGCTGCTGCCATGTCTTCAGAACGACGTATTATTTCATCGCGAATATCATTCGGCGAAAGGACTATTAAGTCTTTGCCAAATGATGAAAGTTCACGAATAAGTTCGTAGTTCTTCTTGCAATCAATGCGGAAGAATGCTCCTCCACTCAGTGCCGGATATTCATCATGCAGATTATCTGGCATTTTCCGTTGTGATTCGTGGAGTGGCTTTGTCTTGATATAATCTTTTGCACTATCGCTTGCCCAAAAGATGATTGTTTGTACTGGGTTCTCCTTAATGAAGGTAATACCTATAATGTCTTCAAAACGCTCTACAAAATCTTCGGGGCATTCTTTGTATGCAAGCATGGGTTGGGGAACAATTTTATCAATGCGGTCTAAGCTAAAATTAAGGATCTTACCGTCACTATATGCAGCACCAACTACATACCAACGCCGGTTGTATTCCTTCAACAAATACGGGTGAAAGAGAAGCGTCCTTGTAGAATCTGGTTCAGCGAATGTATGGTAATAAAGCTCTAGAACTTGTTTTTGGGAGATTACAACAAATAACTCACCCAAAAGATTAGAGTTTTCCAACGGATTCTTCGTAAAGGAAATAATTGGGCGTTGCCCAACTTCTGGAAGTTCAAGACTTTGCCGCAGAGCCTCAAGTGCTTCCAAGTTCGGTAGTCCATCAAACTGACCGAGTAACGAGAATGCTTCCTTTAGAAGATATTTCTCATCGTCACTCAAAACCTTCCTGAAGATAGAGAAACTTGGGTCTTTATAGCGAAGACATTTCTTTTGTGTAGTTTTGCCATTGCCATTAACGCATGGAACCCATCTTCTCTCTATCTCTGCCATGAATGGCCCTTCATACTCAAGGTAGTTGATGTCCTTCTCAATTGTGCGACGAACAATACCTTTAGTGTCTGAGTACATTTCTGACAGTCGACGGCTGACCTCATCGGTCAAGTCATCTAGAGAATAATCATGATACTGGTTGCTTAGCAACTCATCAAGTATCATGTATCTCGTCATTGCATTCTTATTTGCTGGCATAGTGATTCAAATCAATGTTCCTTACGACTACAACACCATTGCGTCCAACCATCATAATGCGACTGTTGTCATTTGAAAACGAGATTGAAGCAACGGATGTGCCACAATGAGTCTCGGCAATACCTTCTTCGTCCAAATCATTAAGGACAAGCAACTCGGTATTAGGATGCTTCGTATAGCGAATACTTACTAAAGAAGATGGCTGATGTCCCCAGTATAATCTAATGGTTCCATCAGGCATTTTATATCGTATGTATCCCTGCTGTGAGCACGCATAGTATTTGCCGTCTGGGCTGAATGTTAAGAAATTAAAGCCACGCACATTAAACCCTTCATCCTTCTCGTATTTCTCATCTTCCATGTTTAGAAGTTGCAAAGCGGGCCTAACAAAAGAATTTGGGGTGCTTGTGTATGCTGCGACCACATCGTCTTTTGTGAAGGCAGTTGTCCACACGGCATATGAACTTTTACTATCTATAATTGCTTTTTGTTTTACAAGGTCATAGACAAGGAATAGTCCGCCATATATACCATCCCGATAGCGTCCTGCTATGGCAACATAACGTGAGTTCCTAGAGAAAGACACGTAATTGAGGAACCAAAGTGGAGGGCCTAATGGTATTCTCGCAACTTCGATGTCATCTGAAATGCTTTTAATTACAGCTACACCTCTTTTTTCAATAAATAAATCTACAAAACGACTTGTATCAAAGGAATTTTTTTCATCAATTATTAACCTGTGGAATTCTTCAACAGGTCTTTCTTTGTAACCTTTTCTTCTAAGAGCACCAATCAGAAAATCACTATGTTTAGAAACAAAATCTTTGCGATTTTGGATCCTTTCATCTCGAGTTGTGTCATCAGATGTAAAAAGACTAAATCTCTCGTAGATTCTCCGATATTGTTCTAAGGAAATCAATTTTTGTTGAATATGGTCATAATATTCAACGTATTTTCCCAGAGCCTTATCTGCGTAAAGATGGTAGTCTGGGCTTACAAACTGATATTCATTGACCAAGTCAAAATTGATGGGTTGGCCGTCAATAGGATTTATGAGAAGTGCTTGGCTCGTTTCACGCAATCTAAATAATGGACGAATGCCATTAATATGATTGATAAATGACAGATTGTCAAATTCTGAAATCACACCACTTGCAAGGTCAAGCATCTTGCTTTGTTTGTCATCTCGGTAGATAACTTGCTGACCATTTTCACCAAGCAATACATTTGTATATTGTTGGGTATCGAAAACCTCCTGTAATATCGGTGAAATACAAGCAACTTTGTGATACTTGATTTTAGACAAGGCAACACCGCTGTCACTTATGGTTAGGCCCAAACGCCTTAACGGAGATACAAAATGAAGCATTTTGTCTGATACAATGTATTCTCCACCGGGATAAACGACATATTCGCCCAATTTAATTAATTTTGTGGGAGCATCTTGAGCAAATAGGAGTTCACCAAGTTCGCTCCCACTTATCATATAGAATATCTCATTGTCGATGTTCTTTAGAATTTGGAAATCAGCGAAATACGAGGTGTCGAATTTGCCTTTCATTTGGCTATTCCATAAACCATATCTATTCAACATGCGTATTTCTTCGTCAAGCTTCATGATAACCGAACCATCGGCAACTAATACTTGATTTCCTTTGTTATAAAACATACGATGAGGGTAGCGCCTTGGAATTACCAATGATTCATTGGTGCTGTGGAATAGGAAATACTCATCCGTTATCATAACATCCCCTTTAGTGTCATCTATGTTCTGTAAGAAATCGGTTTCGATGCTCTTGATGTTTGTGCTCTCTGTTTGTGAAAAAATATTCCGATATTTCCCCTGACTAACATTCAGTGTAGTTACTTTCTCTGCATAGAAAGTTCTAAATTTACAACCAAAGTTTTCATTAATTGTCCAGTCACATGGGTAAATATTTATCTCAGTGTATAGAGCTTGTATTGATGCCTCAGGAATTCTAAATGTATTAAAATCAAAGTTCCTATAGTCATTGACCTTTTGGCTTATATTAATCAAAGTCACATCATTAACTCTTGCAAGACTACCTTTCACAGCAACTTCGCCTCTTGCTTCTAAATTTTGAATGTCAAGAATATATAACTTTGATTCCCCTTTAGTATAGGAAACTGCATAATGCGAACTAACAAAAGTTACAAACGTTTCCCACTCTTTGTATTGATGAAGAATAGTATCATCAAGAGTATCAAGATCAATATTGTGAATTTGAGTAGCTGTATGATAATAAAGAACATATTTTTTCTTGTCAAATGAGTACTTGTCACAAGATATGCGTGTGGCTATATGGTGGTCTATAATCGAATAAAGCACAAGGTTTATGAAACTGTCATTTTCGGTTTCATCCTCTTTGTTCTCTTTCCAGCAAAGAACTTTGTTTGTATGAAAGACGATGTTATCCACCCAAAGAACAGGCTCTTGTAGTTCGAGAGAGAATAAAGTAAGTTCATTATATTTATTGCTCTTGAACACAACATAGTCCGGCGCAATTTCTTCAATATCATCAGGTGATATTGGCTCAACAAACGATTGCTGCGTTTGACGATTGTAGAAATAGGTGCGGTCATGCATGACGACAAATGCCCAAGGGCAATTATCAAAAATGAAAGCATTTTTCAGTTTGTTGCCGCCATAGCGATAGCCATCCTCAACTCTAAAGCTGTGAGTTGAGCCATCTTCAAACTTTATAACGTACTCTCCAGCCGATTGCAAGTTAATACTATATGGCTGATTCGGCTCAACCACACCATCTAATACTGCTTGGCCGTCTTCTTTATCGGCAGAATATACCTGAAAGCTCAAAGGGATTTCGCCTTTAATAAAAACACGAAACTGAGTGTTTAGATATCCTTTGTATGGATGGATTGATGTGCTCATATGCTCACTTTGTTTTTTTACGGTGCAAAAATATCATTTCGTTGCGAATCCTATGTTCGTAATGTGTTAGTGTCAATGGTTGACCGATTTATTATCTCTGCAAAGTTACTATTTTTTCTGGGAAAAGCACGGGGTGGGGGGATTTTCGCTTTTGGGCAATACCTTAGTCGTACGGGGAATAATTAAAATGTCGGGACACGTGTCCCGACATTTTCTCTTGTAAAAACAACTTACGCAACTTGCACTGCCCAAATTGGTTATAAATATTGTTTAAGTTGTTTGAGTTGTTTTCTTTTTAATCTGCAAAATCAGCATGAGGCCTTTGCTCTCACTTAATCACGACTTTGCGGCCGTCTTGACGGACGTAGATGCCGGGACGCAGCTTGCTCTGGTCGACACGGCGGCCCAGCAGGTCATACAACTGGAGCGACTGTGCCTCATCAACGCTGATGGTGGTCACACCCGAGTTATTGATCTCAAACCAAGTGATGGGGCTCTCGTTGGTCTCGCCACCGCCGGTGTAGATGCTCTTGGCACCAATGGCCTGCCAGTTCTCGATGCCGTCGGCGTGCACATAGACGGTCTCGCCGCCTTGCATCACCTCCCAGTAGTCGGTGTAGAGATACGGAATGATGGTCAGGTCTTCGGTGGCGTACTCATAGCGGCTGGCCTCCAGCGTGATGGGGCTTTCCTCGCCATCTTGCATCGAGAAGAGCTGGTAGCTGAGTTTGCTGGCAAAGATGGGATTGCCGTCCACATCCTCAAGCGGGATGTTCATCTCCAGCATGTAGCCATAGCCTTCGTTGAGTGCAAAGTTCAGAATCTCGGGGGCAGCGGGAATGGCGGCCACGTCGGCGGCACGGGTAATGACGACGTTGGTCATCACGTCGGCAGGCTCGTCGTAGGTCTCACCCTCAAGCTGATAGGTGCTGGTCGAGGTATAGCCCTCGGCGGTAGTGAAGGTGTCGGTCTCGGGATCGTAGGCCATAGTGGCGCCGTTGAACACAATCTCCATGTCGATGCCCCAAGCGTCGAAGTTGCCCAGGAAGTGTTTCGGGAAGGTGACCGTGGTGCCGTCGTCGGCCATCGTACCCTTGACCCATGCGTCGGTGATCCACTTGCTCAAGCCCTGGATGTAGACATCGTTGCCGTCGAAGCCCACCAGCACGTCGGCCTTGTGCTCCTCGGGATATTCCTCGCCAAACTGCAGGTCGGTGGCCGTGAGCGTGTAGGTGTTGGCCTCAAGGCCCTCGGGCGGTGTAATCACGACCTTCTCGTTCTCATAGACATTGTACCAGTCGATGTCGCTGTAGTGGGTCTCGCCACCGCCGGTATAGACACTGCGAACACCCATCTGCTGCACGCCCTCGCCCAGGCCGTAGACAACAGCCAGCTCACCGTGAGCCATAAAGTTGATGTCGTCGCCAAAGTTGTAGGGGATGGTCGTCATGTCCTCGTCGAAGCCATAGAGGTCGGCCGCGAAGATGTACTGCTCGGGGCCGTTGCCACGGTCGACAAAGAGCTGGTAGCCCAGTTTGCCGGTCAGCAGCGGGTTGCCGTCGACATCCAGGGTGGGGATGTTCAGCACAACGAAGCCGAAGTCGTCTTCGGCATAGTACTCATAGTAGCCGAATGTGGGCTTGGCCGGTGTGGCGGCCACATCCTGGATGGGCGTGAGCTTGACATTGCCGTGGATGTCATACCAGCGCACCTCCTCGTCCGAGGCGCTGATGGCATACCACTGCTGGGCGGTGAGTGTGCCGGTTGCTTCATCCAGGGTCATCACCATCGGCGCCGGGTCGTTGCTGTAGGGCGTGGCACCCATGAAGTAGAACTGGTAGGCATCGCCCTGATAAATGAATGTGCCGAAGTACTGTCCGTTGTCAAAGACATAGGTGTCGCCCTCGCGGTGCCCCTTGACCCAAGCCTGGGGCAGATAGACGCACAGGCCCTGGACATAGATGTCGTCGCCGTCAAAGCCGACCTTGGCGTTGCTGGCCAGTGGATCGCCCTCAAACCAGTTGTCCTCATAGCCCATGTAGGTGCCGGTCAGTGCATAGTCCTGGGTCTCGAGACCTTCGGGCACCTCGACTACATCGCCCTCGGGCACGATGGTCATCTGGCTGTCGAACTGATAGAACCAGGCCATCTCGCTGTCGCTCGAGTTCTCGACAATGTAGCACACCACGTCCTGCGACAAGATGAACGTACCCAGTTCAGCGTTGTAGTTGAACACAGCATCGATGGGCGCATAGCCGCCATCGACCGGGGTGACGGGGAAGAAGTAGTCGTCATAGTTGTTGAACTTGCCATAGTACTGCATGGGGAACGACACGGTCATGTCCTCGTTGTTGAGCGTGCCCTTGATCCAGGCCTCGGGCAGCAGGACGCTGACACCCTGGATGTAGACATTGTCGCCGTCAATGCCGACCTTGACCGGGGTGCTCACTTGCTCCCACGACGAGCCGTCAAAGAGGTAACCGTTCAGACGATAGTTCTCGGTGGCCAGGTCTTGGGGCGGTGTCACCACCTCGGCATTGGCCAGTTGCGGAGCCTTGGTTGGTGCCTGTGCCTTGACATCAATGTGTGAAGCAGCAATGGCATGCCGCTTGTGACCTAGCATCTCTTTGTTGATAGACTTGTGCAACAGATTGTGGCTCAGAGCCGTCATCTGTTGTGCGCTCACGGCCATCGATACGATGGCGGCCATGAGCAGTAACATAATTTTTTTCATAGGCTTTTTTGTTAGAGGGGTTAATATTTGTTGGCAAAAATAAAGATAAACTTTGGACTGTACAAATTATTCAGCAAAAACCACTGATTTTAGTTTTTGGCTGATTCTGATTGGTGTATTATGCATCACAAGTTTCACAGTGCCTAGAATCCGGTCCATTGTTGGCGCCAGATGTGGCGGGCCAGTTCGTCCCAACGCAGGACAGTGGCTCCAACAAAGTCGGCCACATAGCCATTGAGCATCTGTTGTGCTGCCTTGGGGTCGGTGGCATTGAGGCTCTGCCACGACTGTTCAACCCAGGGCAACTCGCGCTGGCCTTTCAGCATGAAGTAGTCGCGCAGTGGCTCCAGTTGCTTGCGATAGGTGCCCCAGCGCACGGTGGCCAGGCGATTGGCCTTGCGGTAGCGCCACAGGGCGGCATCATCGCGGTCGGTGTGCTGGCCGCACACTTGCAGCATCTTGGGCAGCTCGGTCGTCCCGCTGAAGATGGGGAATCGTGGGCTCTCGCCCGGGTTGTCCAGGGCCATCCAGCACACGCCACCCACCTCGTCGGGCAACCACGAGCGCAGTTGGATGACAGTGCTGTAGGCGCACCACGACACACTCACGGTGCGGATGTTCTTCATCGCCGAGTCACCCATGGCATAGTACATGTTGATCTCGTCGGGACGCATCCAGGGGTTACTCACGGGCGAGACTATCGAGTCGGGTTGATTCTCCACCAGGTTGCCCTTTTTGTCCTTGCGCTTGGGGTTGGGGATGAGGTGGCGACCACTCAGGTTCTTGTTGCTGCCCTCGTAGTAACTGCCCAGCAGAGCCATCACGCGCTCGACACTCACCAGGCTATCGGGCTTGACGCTCAGCGGCAGTTCCTGGATGGTGTCGCTCAGGTGCAGGCTGGGTGCCAATGCGTCCATGATATAATGCTCACGCACACTGTAGTTCTTGGTCTCCTTCATGTAGTTGCCTCCACTGTACACGCGCCAGAAGCTGAATTCCTGCTTGCCGTCCCACAGTTTCAATCGCTTGGCCACATCATAGACATTGTCGCTGGCCATGAAGTGGTCGGGATCATTCAGATTCAGTCGACCTATGCGAGAGATGTTGGCCGACACGGCGATCTCGTCGTCGGGAATGCGCTGTGCTGCCCACACGCCACCTATCCTCTTCGGCCCCTCGCCGAAGACCTCAAAGATCCACACTTCATTCTTGTCGGCGATGGTCAGGCACTCACCGCTGTCGCCGTAGCCATACTGCTTGACCAGTTCGCCCATCAGGCGGATGGCATCGCGTGCTGTCGTGCACCGCTCCAGTGCGATGCGCTGCAATTCCTCGATGCAGAACAAGCCCTGCTTGTTGCGCAGCGTGTCGCGTCCGCCGATGGTGGTTTCTCCCATAGCCAGTTGTTTCTCGTTGAGGCAGGGATAAGCAGTGTCAAGGTAGCGGTAGGTGTGTCGCACTTGCGGGATGACACCCTTGCGATACATCTTGGTGCTGTCTTGTGGCGACTGTGTGTGCATGCGACCGTCGTAGATGGCGGTGACGGTGTCGCGCTCATAGTCGCGTGCCGGGGTCATGGTCATCCAGGTGCGGTACCATGAGTCGCAGGTGTGCGAGGTGATGACCGAGCCATCGGTGCTGGCTCGTTTACCCACCATGATGCTGGTACACGACAGCCGTTTCATGCCTTCGGGTGTCGACTCGTCGACCTGTGCACCTGCTGTCATCATTGTGGCAGCCAGCATGGCGGCTGCAATCAGTAATCTTAGTGTCATCATATTATTCGTTTTTTTTGTTAGCATTTTGGGCTTCGCTCTCGTTGGCGGCTAGATCGGCCTTGCGCAGGCGTTTGATGTATGCCAGTTCACCCAAGGCATAGTCGCTGTTCTCGGGGTCATCGAGCATGGCGGTGAAGGCTCTCTCGGCCTCGTCCAGTTGATGGTGGTCAATCAGGGCATAGGCGCGGCGGCGTCGCATGAAGTTGATGAAACTCTGCAACCTCTCGGGGATGTCCTCGTCGTGTTCATACTGCTGATGGATGGCATTGATGATGTCGTCGGTCAACGCAAACAGACGGAAGTCTTTGCCATTGGCCAAGGCATTGATGAGTTCGCTGGTGTGACGGATGTTGCCATTGTCACGCAGATATTCGAGATAATAGTAAGCATCACGATAGAGATGCAACTCGGTGTAGCAGAAACCAATGTAGTAACATGTCTCGAAAAATGTCTCTCGCATCTCCTTTTTCAGGTCAAAGTAGATGGTGCGCATGGCATTAAACGCATTCTCCAGATGCTGCAATGCCTGATAGAAGCGACCATTGAGCATGTGCTTGCGACCCCAATAGATGTTATAGCCAATGTTGGCGTCGGTCACGTCGGCGATGAGTTGCTGCAACTCGTCGAGCGATTCGCCATCGCGCATCTTGAGTTGAGCGTCTTTCCACATGTAGTCAAACTCGCTCTGCATCTGCTTGGTGTCATCACAGTTCATGGCCACTAGCACCGAGTTGCTCATGGGCAACTGCGACTCACTGTTGATAGCTGCTCGGCGGCTGCGTGGTTCGGGCACAAGTGTCGCTGTGATGCGCACACAGTCATCGATATCCTTATTATCGCTTGTGATGAGCATTTGGATATATCGGGGCGCATCGTCGTCGCCGATGTTGACCTCCAGTGTCATGCTCCGGGCTTTAGTCAAGCTCGGTGAGCAGCATGCGGCCAGATCCAATGTTGTTTTATCGTCATTTTTGATACATTCTGTGTCACCATCGATGTTGAGAATCCTCACTTGCCTGATTCCTAGCATCTTCTCAAGCATGGTGTCAAGCCTCAGACTGTGATGGTCTGGTCGCCAATCGCTGGGATTACCACACTGGTGGTTGAGTTCTTGTTGAAGGAGCATGTAGCGCTCTCTCACCACTTGTTGGTGGTCACGCTCCACATCATCAGTGTCGTTCTCTTTGGCGGCCAGTTTCAGTCCCTTGTATTCGTCGCAAAACTGGCGTTGGTAGTAGAAGCATGCTGTCAGACTTTCGGGCAGTTCTTCGGGCCACACTGTGTTGGCAAAGAATGATATATGCACATGCGCCCTGTTGTCTTCCTCGTTGGTTGAGTAGGTGAACTTGATGAATGTGTTGCTGGCGTTATAGTGATTGCACAGGGTGCGCACCAGGGGCAACTCATCGACAGGCATGTCTGCTATGCCCGGAAACGTGATGTCCACGCCCCGGTTGCTGTCCTTGATGTCGGCCACAAAGTGTCCGCCTTGGTAGTCAAAGTAGTAGCGCGTGCTCTTGTCTTTCTTGTCGTAGTGTTCGGTGTTCTTGCAGTTGTTCTGTTTGAGGAAGGCCTTGAAGTCGGCCTTGACCGATGTGCGCTCGTGCTTGAATTTTTTTAGTAACTCGTCCAGTCTCTTCATTGTTGTGTGTCTTGAAAAAATCGTGTGTTCAGTTGCTCATACAGTGCCGTGTTGGCCTTGACAGCATCTAACCATTGATTGAGGCTGTCGCACAGTGATTGATTGCCCTTGCGCAACACCCACGACTGGAACTGCGACAGGCTGATGTCGACCGAGATGTCCAGTCCTGGCACCTTGCGAGCCATGATTCGTGCAATGCTCTGGTTGACGACGGCAAACTTGATTTCACCGGCTGCTACACGCAGCATCAACTGCTCGGCGCCATAGGTGGGATCGGACATCACATGAATGGTGTCGCCCATCTCGCGGCTCAGCCCCTCGATGCGTTCATGCATGGGCGAGCCCTTGACGACCCACACCGTGTCACCGGCCAGTTGAAATTGTCGCCGCACGCCTGTCGATGCTCGTTGCACCAGCACCTGCTTGTCGATGTATATCGGTTGAGTGAACAGGTAACGCTCACGCCCGGCAGTGGTCATGGGATACTGTGCCACCAGCACATCGTAGGTGCTGTCATTCAGCCCCTCAAGACCTCGCGAGAGGGTCACGATGGGATGAAACTTCATCGGTCGACCGCTCTGTGCCGCGATGAGACGAAGCAGGTCATAGTCAAACCCGCCCATCGTGTCGTCGTAGCTATAGTAGGTTATGGGTGAATACTCGATGGCTATGTCCAGCGTGTCACCGCCGCTGGGGCGGTCACTGACCTCGGCCTTGGGTTGGTCACAGCGACTCAGCATCACCATCATGGTCAGGGTGATAACTAGCAATGCGATGTAGAGCAAGGTCTGTCCCTTGATTATTTTTCGTCTCTCTCTCAACATCTTGTCTCTAATTTGCAAAGTCAACGCTCACGCCCACCTGGAAACGTCGGGGATTGAGCGGGTAGTGGGGGATGGCAAAGTAGTCGTTGCCACCAAAGATTTTGCCGTTGGCATGCGTGTACACCACAAAGAATCTGGCCTTCTTCAACTTGAAGTTGGCATAGATGTTGGCCAACAAGAAGTTGCCGCACTCCTTCTCTTGCTGTGTGTGGAATGTCATTGTGGCTGGATTGTAGGTGGGCGCATAGTACTTGGTGTAGTAGTTGCCGTCGATGCCAATCTGTACATGCAAGACTTTAGCGACCAGGAACTTGAGGTAGAGGTTGCTGTAGACCGATAGGGCGGGCAACGGCAGCACGGTTTTGTCACTGGTCGTCTGATAGGTCACACTGTTTTCCCACCCCAGAACCTTGTAGTGCAGTCCCTGCTTGAGGGTGGCGCTGAGCACATGAATGGCGGGACTGTGTTGTGCAGGCAGCCCTGCATTGTCAAAGTAGATGTAGTTCTTCAGTGTCTCATAGCCTACATTGACGTTGGTCCACGTCTGCGGGATGTTGAGCTCGCCTCCCACACGGAACCGCTGCGTCTTGCCGAAGTCATTCTGCCAGATGTAGTGGTTCGACACGAAATTCTGTAGCAGATAGGGGGCTGACAGATTCTTGAAGTAGCCATAGCCGCGCAGGCTGGCGGTATCGCCACGAACCTTGATGCGCGTCTCGATGTTGCCACTGATGTCAATGTCACCGGCCACACTGCCCACAACACCGAACTGCGCTGTTGCATTGTAGCGCAGATGCGACCCTTTCTGCTTGGTCAACTGGCCACCCACCCACACCACATTCTCGGTGTGCTTGGGCGCGATGTGGGCCGGAGCCTCATCCAGACCCTCGGGCAGGTCGGCACTACTGCCAGTGATGCTGTCCACCACTTGTGTATAGCGCCGCACCTCGTGCGTGCCGTAGAATGCCAGTCCAAATTTGGCCCAGCGGTTGAAACCCTCGAGCATCGACACGCCCACAGTGTTGCGCAATCGCCACCAACTGGTCTGCTCGTCAGTTCCACCCAGTTCCAGATAGGTGTTGGGGAACTGCAGGGTATCTTCGGTGCCACTGTTGTTCAAGAAGCGGTGACGGTTGTCTTTATAGTCCATTGTCCAGATGAAGCTGGTCACGGGCACATAGGTCTTGCCGATGATGGTGTCGGTGATTGAGTCACGCTGATAGCGGTAGAACCCCACTTTGTAGCGATGATTCATGTAGAACTGGCTGCCCTTGATATTGTTCTGAGCGCTAGTCAACAGGGTGGTGATGCTCTTGTTGTCGACACGGGTTTCACCGCCTTGCACCTCGGCCGGGTCGGTGATGTAGCGGTCATCGGTGATGCCACCATTTTCCTTGGTGGTATACTCATAGTGAGTGAAAAACGTTTGCATCTCATAGCGGTCACCCATGTAGGAGGCAAATGCTTTCCAGGTAAAATCCTTGTCGGCCTGGTTGTCATAGGAGCCTTTCGAGTAGATGTAGTCAAGGCCGGCGCCCACCTGCAATCGCTTGTTGATGTTGCCGCTGAACAGCGCTTGCGTGCGGTCTTGGTTACTCTGCTTGTCGCCACCCGTGCTATAGCCTAGCAGCGTCATTGGGATGCGCGTGTTGTAGAAGCGCATTGTGGATGTGTTGTGCAACCATGGGTGCAATGCGTCCTCCATAAAGAACTCGCTGGTCAGGGGACGCTCAAAGAACAGTTGGCTCTGCCCTGGCGCACCATAGTTGCCCGTTGTGGCCCACACATGGCTCGGGTGCCATGGCAGGGCATAGCGGTGATAGTTCAAAAAAAGTGTGTCGATGGTTGCGTCAGTACGCAAACCCAGCGGCTCGGTCAGTGCCCAAGCAAACGATGGCTCAATCTTCTGTTTCTTCTTGGCACCACCGCTCAGTGCCACCAGTATAGCCATCAATATGTATAGTGCAGTTCTTCTTTCCATAATAAACTGCAAAGATACTACTTTTTAGTTAAGAATTAAGAATTAAGAATTAAGTTTTTTGTTATGTGCCAAAAAAATGGTGCGCCGGACTGCCAATTTCTCAGCAATGCGGCGCACCTATATCCGTTATCGGTTATCGGTTATCAGTTGTCAGTTATCAGTTATCGGTTATCAGTTATCGGTTATATCTAGCAACTCGTAACTCGTAGCTCGTAGCTCGTCACTCGTAGCTCGTAACTCGTAACCAGTAGCTCGTAGCTCGTAACTCGTAACCAGTAGCTCGTAGCTCGTCACTCGTAACTCGATCTACTCCTCCTTGCCCAGCATGATATTAATCACCTTGTTGGCATCGCTCACATCAATGCCATCCTGACCGTTGACATCGGCATTACCGGGGTAGTTGCTGGCATCAGCCTTGCCCAGCATGATGTTGATAATGATATTCACGTCTGTCACATCCACTGCGCCATCGCCGTTGATGTCGCCTGGTTGCAAGCGAGACGGGCGTACCCAGCCTTCGGGCGGTTCCAGGCCGGTAATCATCTGGTGGCTTGAGTTGAATTTCAGTTCGTCGCCGTCGCGATGGGTCATGTTCAGTGCTGTGGAGACATACCAGCCGTCGCAAGTGCCATACCAGCCCATGTTGAAGTGGAACGTGCCGTCGCTCTTGTAACCGTCACAGATAAACGCATGCCCACCTCCACCGTTGTTGTCACTGGCTGAGTACAGAATGGGGCGGCCAGCATTCAGTTCGGTCTTGATCATGGTCTCCCACTCAGATGTGGAGTAGCCACCACCCCAGTAGCTGCTGCGTGTAACCAACTTGGCTGTAGAGCGATAGCCAAAGTCCTTCATGGCAGCCAATTGATCGTTGGTAGAGGCACCGCTGCCCTCGGGACTGTAGCCCATCTCAACTGCCTGACCGCAATAGCGCGACAACTTGGCCACTTCCTGTGCCTGGGCATTGGTGTAGGTGTCTTGCACCAGCACACTGTTATCCCAGTCCCAGTGGCAGTAACTGTCCAGGATCAGGTTGTAGTTGAAGGTGGTTGCCGGCAAGCCACTCACAGTTTGGCCAATGTCGTAGCAGTAATACGATGCGATGGCATTGCATGACTGGGGATACATCCAGTAGTTCATTACTTGTGCCATAGCCGTAGCGACGCAGCCCACCACGCAATACTCTCCATGATAGGTGGGGCATTGCCAGTCGTAGGGTTCTTCTTGACCCCAGGTCGATTTGATGAGCGGCTCCACGCCGAATTCTTTGGCACGAGCAGGCATTGTGGCCAGCATCAGGTCATCATCGGTATAAGCCTGCAGGTACTCAATCTCGCGCTTGAAGCCCTCGAGCAGTGCCTTGAAGGTGCAGGGCAGGTTGTCAAAGTCCAGATTGCCCTGGTCACTGTAGGCCAGCACCGACTTGGCACGGTCTTCGCCAGCGACAACAATCCAGCCGCCCGATGGCACGTTGAAGGCATAGTAGTCATTGGCTTCGGCAACCGTTTGCGAAGCCTCGGCGTGAACGAGGGTCAGGTCGGCAGCCTTCATGCTTCTAGCTGCCTTGAACGAGCCTGTTGCTACGCTCTGATGGATGAAATCACTTGCAACACGACGTGCGTCGGTCACATTCACGTTGCCCGCCATGGCTTGTGACGTGATGGCCACAGCCACCATGGGCAATAGATACTTTAACAGAGTATTCTTGTTCATATTGTGGTTTGTTTAGGATAGTTCTAAAGACTATTTTCTCAGGTTATCGAATTGGCGTGAATTCAAATTGAACTGCCAAAATTAGCAACTTTTTTTGAATTATCGGCTATGATTCCCAACATTTTTTGAAAATCCCCAAAAATCAGGTATCAGTTCAGCGAATCATCTTTTTGGAGTCGCCTACGGCGAGAACCACGAAGTGCTCGCGACCGACCAATGGTGCAAGCCGAACATAGAGTGGGAGTTCGCTCACACTATGCAGAGGCGCAGCCCATTGATGCTGAAAGAATGGGAGCCCAGAGGGCAAGCGCAGCGCAGCAAACCCCGTTCTCAATCCTGCTGGATTACAAATCCAGCAGAACAGGTTCTCGCTTCTCGCTTCTCGACAAAAACCTATATCATAATCTCAGGGGACAACTGCTACACAATCGCCAATTTAAATGCTGTTCAACACTACTGCATCAGTTCTTTAGCAAAGAGTTTATCTATCTGCTCTTGAATATTTGGGGCTAATGGAGGAATCTTGTTGTTTTTCTCAAACTGCCGCAGTTCCTGGATATTCATTTCCACCTTGTTGTCTTTGCGCATCTGCTTATAGTCTTTCTTGTCGATATAAGCAAAGTCGGTGGCAAACGACTGAACCTGAATCAGGTACTCAATGTTAGAATGACGGTGCCTTCCAATATTCGTGTACTGCGACATGATAAAATCATCGGTGGTTGAATTTCCTATTGTGTCGGTACGATACACTTGATAGAATGTTACTGTATAGCGTTGTTGCTCTACGGTGTCGGGGACAAATGTTTTACCTTTTTTGGCCGCTTCTTCTTTTTTCTTTTTATTCTCAAGATGATTACTGAAGGTGCTTATGTCAATCGACACAGTGCGAGTGAGTCCTTTTTTATCCCAGTAGATATAGCCCAGTTGGCTTATGCTGTCAGCAATAATTTGACGACCATCGCCGGCATCGGTGATTGTGATTATGCCTTGCTGCTGAAGTCGGCACAACCTGTTGTAGTATGGTTCTTCGGGAAGCCTTGCATATTTGTCGTAGCGCCCTGATGTGCTGTTGTACATGACACGCCAGAAGGCGCTTTGAGCCTTGGAGAGATGGCGCGACTTGGCATCCACTTTTTTCTTGGCAATATTATATGAATTGTCAATCACTCCACCACGGAAGAAGATGGGGCCTTCATCGTCAATATATACATCACGGAAATAAGTTTGGCAATAGAGCAGTTCCTTGGGTTTGATAATGACCTCGGGCAAGTCGTAGTTTGCGTCATCGAGCACGATTGTGCTGGCTTTTATGTCGGCTACATCAATCGTCAGTGGCTTGTAAGCCACTTGGGACAGATGAATGGTTTTGTTCCCGCTTAAATTCTCAAACCAACCGTCGCCATCAGTGCAGGCAATGAATTTGCCCTCAGGGGTAGTGGCGGTCACATAGGGTACAGGCAAGCCATCCTTATCAAGCACTTGGACACGCTGCGCACGTAGCGACAATGAACTCAAAAATAGCAAACAAGAGATGAATAGAATTTTTTTGCTCATAATTTTGTATGTAATTTTTGGAACAATACTTAGTTAATAATTAATTTAAACATTTGAAAATCAATGGGTTGCTTTAATGTTATATAACTAATAAAATTTGGTCAAGTGTCTGATGTTCAGTGCCTTAGTGGTCGCCAAACACTGCTAAGATATGAGATATATTTCAGAAGCACTCGACCAATATACGGGCATCTGCAAGGAGGAACAGAGTATTTTTCTTCAGATACGGTTTATTTAGGATAGAGTTCTAAAGAATATCTTCTCACGTGATCAAAATCTGCGTGAATTCAAATTGAAATGCCAAAAATAGCAACTTTTTTTGAATTATCGGTTATTATCCCCAACATTTTTTGAAAATCACCCCCAAAAACTGGCTCGATATCCAATTCTTTTCGATGTTTAGCCCCAACATCGTCATTCTACGATTCGACGCTCCCACAGCGCTGCTAGGAACTCTTTGGCTGGCCAAATTTCAACTTCATTGAGTATACGAGTTGTCTCGTCAAGCGACACAACAATTAACCGTGCGTGCGGATGTTCCTCCTTGAGTGCTATGAGCCCTTGTTTTATATTGGAGATTTGTCATGATAAAATAAAATTTAATAGTGATTTATCATGATAATTCGCCATAATTTCGATGATTATCATCGCCACAAAGGTACAATTTTTTGTTAAATCGAGCAAATGTCAGAAATATTTTTTCAAAAAAGAACGTTACTTGTGTTTGAAAAGTGGGGGGTGATGTGTTATATAGATGTAAAGTTAGTAATTTTGTCGGCAAATTACGAGATTTGTAAATGACTATTGACGCATTTGAACTGATAGCTCCACAGCTGAGGGCTGCTGC
>Ga0310695_10004029_pt1 | contig 27732 bp, 23 predicted proteins | sample RumenRJG_04DNA_FD_203882 | JGI IMG/M metagenome (GOLD analysis project Ga0310695, IMG submission 203882) | Bovine rumen microbial communities from Lethbridge, Alberta, Canada - RJG_04 (v2) (version 2) | ecosystem: Host-associated > Mammals > Digestive system > Stomach > Rumen | place: Canada... | reverse complement strand
ATAGTAAAGCGGTTCTGAGCTTTTGTCGATCGGATTGGCTCTTTTTACAACTGAATAGGTCATAGTTTTTTCTCCATTTGCAGCCGGGCTGCACCGCTCGCGAATCAGTGCAGCCCGGCCACATTCACTTAACGCCCTGAGTGTTTACGGCTGACAGCCAGTCACTCAGATGCGTTAAGTAGAATATAACAGAAAAAAAAGCCCTGAAATGTAGAAGTTTGTCTACAAATCAGAGCGCAAATTTCTGACTGCCTGATGCAGACATGAACCCGCACACCGAAAGCGAAACTGCTACGATTTTTTTATTGACAAAATAGTCTTAAACCTATAGCATTGAAATATCTTTTTATTTAGGAGTCGCGTAGCCGATGATACTGTAATTCTGATTTCCGTAAACAAGTCAATTTCTCGTATGGGAAGTTATTCTGGAAGTCGGTTGCAGTTCTATTCATTTTTAGTCGGTATAAGCGGCATGCTTGCTGTAACTGGCTTCGTCATTGAGAGGCCAAAATGTCAATTCAAATCACAAACCTTAATTTTTCTTATCCCTCTTCACATACAAATTTGTTCGAGGATTTTTCACTTTCAATTCAGGGCGGATGGACTTGCGTAGCCGGCAGCAACGGTTCCGGCAAAAGCACGCTCCTTAAGCTGATTGCAGGAATACTGAATGCGGACGGCGGTAAAATTTCTGCTGGCGGAGATTCAGTTTACTGCGCCCAGGATTGTTCTGAAATCCCGGAAAATCTCTACAATGCCTTTTGGTCAGACGACAATGAGGTACGGAGATTTTTTTCAATCCTTTGCGTGACCGAAGAAATGCTTGAACGTTACGAAAGCCTTTCCGGCGGTGAAAAAAAGCGGATTCAGATTGCTTCGGCACTTGCGGAAAAACCGGTCCTGCTTTTATTGGACGAACCGACAAATCACCTTGACTCAAAGACCAAAACGATGATTTGCGGCGCCCTCAAGGCTTTTTCGGGCACGGGGATAATCGTAAGCCACGACCGGGATTTCGCAGATTCTCTCTGTACAAAAACCATCTACCTTTATAATGAAGCCTCATCTTTTGCTGGCGGAAGTGAGCGCACTCTTTACGACACATACCCCTGCGGTCTTTCCAAAGCCCTTGAATTGCGGGAAAGTGCCGGTCAGCGTTCCAGAGGTCAGTGGGAAAAACTGAATGAAAAGGCATCTTCTGAAAAGGCGAGAAGTGCAAAACTTGAAGCGCAAAATCAAAAGGCAAAGGCCCGGCTTTCAAAGAAAGTAATTGATTCTCACGACCACGACGCTCAGGCAAAAATCGATCTGGCTAGAATCAGTGGAAAAGACCGGAGCACAGGAGATGCAAAGGCAAGGCTCCAAAGCCAGATCCGGCAGACTGAAAATGAGCGAGACTCGGTAAAAAAAGCTCTCAAACGTAAGGAAGGTTTTTCACTCAGCGAAAGTGATTTTAAAAAGTCGATTCTTGTTGATGAAGAACTTCTTCGCGCCGGTTCCTACAGCCTAAAAATTCCCCACATGGAAATTAAGGGCGGAACAAAAATCGCCCTTACCGGAGAAAACGGAAGCGGAAAATCTCTCTTTGTTAAGCATGTGATTTCCCTGCTCGAAAAAGCCGGCCGCCAGAATGAAGTTCTCTATCTTCCCCAGGAAATTTCTTCTGAAGAGACTGAGGAAATTCTGACTGAATTTTACGGACTTGAAGAGGGCGAGCGGGGACAGGTCCTTTCCACACTCTACAGGCTTGGAAGCGAAGTAGAGCGTCTGGCCTTTCTCCGGTCAGAAAATTCCGAAAAAGAAATGACGGATGCGGGCAGGCTTAGCCCCGGCGAACTTAGAAAACTGATGATTGCCCTTGCGGTTCAAAAGCCACTTTCCCTCTTGATTCTGGACGAGCCGACAAACCACATGGACATCACGAGCGTTAAGGCTCTGGAAAATGCACTCGCTTCCCTGGACTGTGCAATGATTGTGGTAAGCCACGACAGTCACTTTCTGGAAAAAATATCGAATGCGGGTCTTGTCGCAAAAAGAGAGGGAGACAGCGGTTCTCTCGAAAAACAGTAGGGATCCTGATTTTAATAACAATTTTGCAATTTACTTGTAAGATTGTTATTAAAGAATGGAAAAATTATAATTTTATTACAGAAAAAGATATGATAGAGTAGGCTTATGGACGAAATAATTCAGCAGATAAAGAATCAGCAGGAAATCAACTTCATCAACATAAAAGAGCAGCTTGAAATGGCTGACCTGGAGACTGTCTTTGACGGCGAAAGTAATTCCCGCTACATTTTCCACTATCTTCATTCGATGGACCGGTTTTTCATCAATCCAATGGATTATGTTTACGAGGGAGAAAGGCTCTTCGGCATCCCGGAAAATCTCAGCGTGATTGATCCCAAGCGTGAGGGTTATGTCGCGGACAAAAGCGCGGTGATTTCACGCAGTCAGCTCATGGACTATCTTGACTATGTAAGGGAAAAAATCAATTCCTATTTTGAATCTATCACCTGTGACCAGCTCCTGCAAAAACCGGAAGGCTGCGAATATAGCAGATTGGAATTGATTCTTGCGCAATTTCGGCATATTATGTGGCATGTAGGACTTTCAAGCGCAATCACCTTTGCTTCAAAAAAAGAATGGAATCATTTTACGGGATTGAGCGCGCTGAATAAAAAGCTTTTTTCTGAACATAAATAAGGTGGAAAGATGGATTGGAGAATCCCGGCTCTTGCGGATTTAGATATTCTTAATGAGTGTGCGCTAAACAACGATTTTTTTGCAAATAATTACGGTGCCGTAAATTCAATTCTCTACGAAAAGAAATTTCATTCCCAGATTGCCATTGAGGGTGACTGGATTTATGAAAAATTCTTTGAAGGTCAGAAGGCCTGCTTTAGTTTTCCTCACAATATTCATGGCCGGCTCGATGATGTAAAAAAGGCACTTGAAGCCTTAAAAGAAGAACTGTGCTCTTCATGTAAAATCCTTGCTTTTGAAAATATCATTGCCAGCGAAAAAGACCTTCTCCTTGAAGTCTATCCCGAAGCAAAAGTCACCCCCATGCCGGAATCAGGAGACTACATTTACCTGACTGAAAAACTTTCAACGCTAGCAGGAAAAAAACTGAGCCGGAAGCGCAATCACATCCATCAGTTTGAAAAAAAATACCCAGAATTTTATTACGAGCCTTTGACTATGCAGAATCTTTCTCTGGTCAAAGAAATCGAAGAAAAATGGCTGGCGGAAAATAAAGCCCTTGCGATTGAAGCGGGAACTCTTTCTGATTTAGAGGCCGAAAAAGAAATCATTTCCTTCGCTCTGGACAATTTCGAAGCGTTCACAAAATCATGCGGAATGACCGGCGGAATTCTTTTCGTTTCTGGAAATCCCGTGGCATTCTGTATCGCAAGCATTTTGAGCCAGAAAGTGATGGACGTCCATTTTGAAAAATGCCTTGCGGGCTTTGACCGTGACGGCGGTTATACCGTGATTAACAACGAGTTTTCAAAAACCACCAGAACAGAATTCCTTAACCGCGAGGAAGACCTGGGAATCGAAGGCCTTCGAAAAGCAAAACTTTCTTACTACCCGGAGCAGGTGCTTGAGAAATTTACGGTGGAGATTTCTATATAATAGAAGAAAGTGAAAATAAAATAATATTGAACAATCATTTCTTGTGTGGTAAATTATTTAACAATTCTGGGTGCCCGCATAACAGTTGCATCTGAATGCGAAGGCTGGGGGCGGGCCTAACTGGGAATTGGGTGAAAATCCCAAGCAGTGCCGCTACTGTGTTGAAAGTTTTCCTTTCTGAGCCAGACACCAGCCCGGAATATATTAAAAGTCTTCTTCGAGACAAAGGAGGCATTTTGAAACTTACATCCTTGTAAGTTTCAAAACGGCCGAATTTTTTGCCGTTGGCAAAAAATTCGCTTATCCGTTGCCTCCTGCAACGCCGCTAACGCGGAGTTTTAGGAGTTTTTAGATGAACAAATGTTCTAAATTGGTCGCACTCGCAGCTTTGAGTGCAAGCGTTCTTTTTTCTTCAGTTTTCACATCTTGTGGAAGCACAAAAGTTGCCGCTTCTGGCGATAAGGAAATCCTCGTAGTATCTTTCGGAACAAGCTACAACAATTCACGCGAGCTTACAATCGGCGGAATTGAAGGTGCAATCTCAAAAGCTTTCCCGGACTACAAAGTTGCCCGCGCTTTCACAGCAGACACAATCATCAAAATCCTCAAAGAGCGCGACAATATCACAGTTGATAATGTTGACGAGGCTTTGACTCGCGCCGCAAACGAGGGCGTAAAAACTTTAATTGTTCAGCCGACTCACTTGATGAACGGCTTTGAGTACATTGACTTGCAGAAAACACTCGCTAAATACGAAAGCAAATTCAGCAAGGTTGTACTTTCAAAACCACTTCTTACAAGCGACGAGGATTTTTCACGCGTAGCTGATGCAATCACTGCAAAAACAAAGAAATTCGACGACGGAACAAGTGCAATCTGTTTCATGGGTCACGGTACAGAGGCTGCCTCAAACGGCGTTTATGCAAAAATGCAGGAAGTTTTGGCTTCAAAAGGCTATGCCAACTACTATGTCGGCACAGTTGAGGCTAAACCAAGCGTAGAAGATTTGCTCGCAGCAATTCAGGCAAAAGGCTCATACAAAAAAGTCGTCCTCAATCCTCTCATGGTTGTAGCTGGCGATCACGCAAACAACGACATGGCTGGCGACGAGGATGATTCATGGAAATCAATCTTCCAGAAAGCCGGATTCGAAGTTGAGTGCGTTCTCGAAGGCCTCGGTCAGGATGCAAGCATCCAGCAGATTTACGTTGACCACGCAAAAGAAGCAATTAAATAAGTCTTTTTTTGATTAACTTGATAAACACAAATCATGCTCCCAGCAAGAACCGCCCCTTAAGAATCCACGGTTGTGCGAAATTGGAAATTGGACTCGCTTCGCTCGCCCGCACAAAGTGGATTCAGGGGCGAACCTTGCTTCCGCATGATTTGAATCTTTTTCTGCTGTTAAAAAAACTTGATTTCATTTGTTTCATAAATAAAATGGACTTTCTTATGAAAAAATCTTTCTTCCTTGCAATAATCTTTCATTTATCTTTTATAACTCCTAATTCCTCATTCCTAACTCCTAATTTCCTTTTCGCTCAGGTTGCCTCTGCTTCGGAGGCTCTTCCTGCGCGAAAGGTTGGCAGTGATGACATGCTGCCTCTTTTGGCGGATGACATTTTGGAAGGAGATTATGAGATTGAGGTTGAGTCCAGCTCATCGATGTTCAGAATTGTGCAGAGCCTCCTTCATGTAAAAGACGGAAAAATGAGCGCAAGACTGACGATGAGCGGGAAGGGCTATTCAAAGCTCTTCCTTGGTACTGCCGAAGAAGCCAGTGATTCAAAAGGCGAGGGGGAGATTCTTCCTCTTTCTTTGGAGCAGATTGAGGGACCGGTTGCCTTTGAAATTCCGGTTTCTGCGCTAAATTCTTCTATTAATTGTGCCGCATTCAGCAAGAAAAAGGGCAAGTGGTACGACCGCGAGATTCTTTTTGATGCCTCAAGTCTTCCATCAGAAAAGCTTTTGGTCAGTCCAAAGATTGAGCAAATCAAGCTCAAAGACGGAAATTATCTTGTAAATGCTGAACTGACTGGCGGCAGCGGTCGTGCAAAAATCACCAGCCCGGTAAAAGTCAGCGTAAAGGGTGGAAGGGCTTTTGCAATCATCGAGTGGTCTAGCCCGAATTTCGACTACATGAAGGTAAATCACGAGCGCTTCGATGCTGATTCAAAAATTCTGGAAAAAGGCGGCAATTCCACATTCAGAATCCCAGTCTACTCGTTAGATAAAAAAGTTCCAGTCACTGCAGACACAGTTGCCATGAGCAAGGCACATGAAATCAATTATTGGCTCCAGTTTGATTCAAAAACCGCCAAAAAGACCCGCAAAAAGTTTTAGTTTTGACAGACAACGCTTCCGCGTGGTGAATTATTCATTCACCAAGTATCCCGCGACTCCGCCTTTCTCCGTTGAGAAGACAATCGCAATTTTGTAAATCTTCTTTTCGCTTGCGGCAAAGCGGGCGGGATAGCCCTTCTTTTCAATTTGCTCCAGAGCAATTTTTGCGACATCTTCCCAAGGCTTTCCGTCGTCCATTTTCAGCTCAAAGATGTAAGCCGTGTCGTTCGTCTGCAAGGTGACATCAACTCGGCCACCAATTACCTGCTGCTCGCTTTCAACATCAAAGCCGGTCTGCCTGAGCATTGCATGAAAAGCGACCTGATATGCATATTCCATGTTTCCGCTGCGGCGAGTCGGCAAGTCTGCAATAGAGGCTGTAAAAAGTGTCATAAGCATTTCAATATCACGGCCGGCGATTGCTTTTCGGAAATTCTCAGTGGCAAGTCCGAGTTTGTTTTTCGGAATACTTGTATATAGAGGAATAAGGAATTTTATGAATCCTGTCCGCACTTCTTCATTCGGAAATTCCAGCGTAAAAAGGTCAGTTTCTCTGTCATAAGCTTTAATCGTCAAATAACCGGAATGATAGATAATTGGAGTGAGTGAGCCACCGCCAACCCGATAATCAGAAAAGGAATCTGAATCGAGTGTTACGCCGTCAAGAATGTCTGTTAAATCGTAATTTGCCTCTTCAATGAGATCGAAAAGCATTTTTGGGGTGGCACTCTGGAACCAATAAGATTCAAGAGTGCCTTTCGCAAGTACATTCAAAAGGCTGAATGGATTGTAAATATCGGTCAGTCTACTTGAAAAATGGTAGCCGTCGTATTTTTTCTTTAAAAGTGCGAATGTGTTTCTTTCTGTTTCTTTGATTTTTTTAGCTAGAGATTTTATATAAGGCTTTAAATATTCTTTTAACTCTTTTTCTGTGATTCCGCAGATTGAGTCATAATTATCAGTCATGCTGATGTCGTTCAGCTGGTTCAGTTCGCTGAAAATTGAGACTTTGGCGAATTTCGTGATACCTGTGAGGAACAGGAAGCACATATAAGGGTCACAAGACTTCAAGACTCCGTAAAAACTTGCCATTGTGTAGTGATTTTTGTCACGGTCGGGAGTCTGGAGTGCATCCAAAAGCGGTTTGTCATATTCATCGATAAGCACAGCTACTTTTTTGCCAGTTTGCTTGTTGGCAGTTTCGATTATGTTAGAGAAGCGCAGCCCCAATGATTTATTTTTTTCGGAGATACTATATTCTTTTTCATATTTTGAAAGCACTGTGTCAAGATAATTGATTAGTTCTTCGTTTGTAGCGAACTTCCCCGCACCGCTGAAATCGATATGAATCACAGGATGAACTTCCCAGTTTTTCTCAAGCTCAGAAATTTTTAGTCCTTCGAAAAGCTCTTTTTTGCCTTCAAAATAGGCTTTCATCGTGGAAACAAGAAGACTTTTTCCGAATCTGCGTGGTCGTGCGAGAAAATAAGGCTTGCCCTCAGTCGCAAGTTTGTAAATGAAGGCGGTTTTGTCAACATAGACATAATTCCCTGTGCGAATTTCACCAAAATCCTGGATGCCAATTGGCAGTTTTTGTGTTTCCATAGAATGATAATAGCACAGGAGGATGAAAATTGCTATCATAAGAAGAAATGAAGAAAAGCACCTTTTTAGCAATCTTTTTGATTCCCTTGATTTTTCTCTCCTGTGCGAAGCAACTTCCCAAATCAGATTCGCCTCTGGAATTAGAAGGGCTTTCGTTTGAAAAATCTCTTCCGTTAAGCTATGCCAGACAGCTAAAAATCGATGAATATATTCCAGATATTTCAGTAGGGGCTGATTCATCGAAATCCTCGGAAATTAATCAAAAATCTTCTATATATATAGTCACAGTCTCCGGCACTGACCGCTATCTTCTTCTTCCACAAGACTGTTCCGTTCCCAAGAATCTTCCTTCCCAAGTCACCGTAATCCGAACGCCTGTCACGAACGCCTATCTTTGCGCTTCCTCTGCAATGGCATTATGGAACAGACTCGGCTCGCTGGATTCAATCAAATTCTCCGCAATTCAAAAAAAGGACTGGTATGTTCCCGAAGCCGCACGCGCGATGGAAGAGGGGAAAATCCTCTATGCCGGAAAATACAATGCACCCGACTTTGAGCTTTTGTTGAAAGAAAATTGCTCGCTCGCAATCGAATCCACGATGATTTATCACACGCCGCAAATCAAAGAAAAACTGGAGTCGCTTGGAATCCCGGTCTTTGTAGATAAATCGAGCTACGAAGAAAATCCGCTCGGTCGCATGGAATGGATTAAGCTCTACGGACTCATGTGCAAAAAGCAAGAGCAAGCCGAAGATTTCTTCCAGAAGCAGGTCGCAAGAATCGAAACAAATACCACTTCTCAAAAAATCCCCCCAAAATCAGTAAGTTTTTTCTATATAACTAGCAACGGCATGGTCGTAATCCGTGGCAGCGAAGACTACATCGTAAAAATGATTGAAATGGCAGGCGGAGAATACGCTTTCAAAAATACCCGCAAAAGTTCCTCGCCCTCGGTCACAATCTCAATGGAGCAGTTCTATTCCCAGTGCGCTTCTTCTGACATCTTGATTTACAATTCCTCGATAGACAACACCCTCCACAGTAAAGCCGACCTTCTTTCAAAAAGTCCGCTCTTTGCCGACTTCAAGGCCGTTCAGAATAATGAAGTCTGGATGACAGGAAAATATCTTTACCAGGCCACAGACAGAATCGGTGACATGATCCTGGACCTGCGCGCGATTATCACAGGCCAGACGGAACAGATGAGCTTTCTGGAGCGGGTGGAGTAGTCGGTGGTATATTAGTTTCTCCATGCTAACAAAAAAAATTACGGCAATGAAAAAGTTTTTTTATTGCCGTATAAATGGTTTTACATTGCCGTGTATGTGTACATACATTACCGAATAAGGGTAGTTACATTGCTATGTAAATGTTTTTTTATAGTAATGTATGAAGAAATATTCAGCAATAAAATTTTGTTTTCATTGCTGTGAATGATATCATTTCCTTAGTGTGATTAGTATTTGATTCTGCACGGTGAAGAAGAGATTGTTATTAAATTAATAACTTAATGACAAAAAGGAAACTTCATGGAAAAATGTTATACTTCGTGGTAAAATTATATATTCTTTGCAATACAGTAGAGAAGCAAAATATCTAAAATGTCTAAGAATAGAAATATTTAGACATATTTAGACATTTTTTAGACATTTTGTTTAATCTAATTTATTTTAACATAATGAATTAGATTAAAAATACGGCAAAAAATTTAGACATTTTGAAGAAAATATGACCAAAATTGAAAATCTTACGAATATAGATATAAAAGAAAATGATCTGCTTAAAATAGACCGTTCCTTGCTTGAAATCCTTCTGCAGGATAAAACGACCGGGAAAAATATCATTTGGGCTACGGACAACTATTCCAAATACGGAGAACTTTACACATCGGAAAAGGAAATCAAAATTGAGCTGATAACTTCTCGTCACGGCGGAATTATAAAACCTAGAGTTGAAAAGTCTAAAGAAGAACGACTGCAGAGGGTTCGCCAGAAGGCCGAAGTTTTTACTCCAAGCTGGGTTTGTAACCTTCAAAATAATTTGGTTGATGAAGTCTGGTTTGACCGCAAAGGTGTTTTTAATGTAGAAAAAGAACGCTCATGGGAAGCAACAAAAGAAAAAATTCAATTCTCAGACGAAAAAGGCAAAACTTGGCAGGATTATCTAAATTCAAACAAGTTGGAAATTACTTGCGGTGAAGCCCCATACATTACAAGCCGTTATGACACTGTTACAGGTGAGTATATCGAGGTTCCAAATAGGATAGGTTTTTTAGACAGAAAACTTCGTGTTGTTGCTGAGAATACGGAGAGCCACGAAGATTGGTTGAAATGGGCAACTGTTGCCGTGCAAAGTTCTTATGGGTTTGAGTGGCAAGGAGATAATATTCTTATTGCACGAGAAAATCTTCTTTTTGATGTCGCAGAGCACTATGAAGCAAAGTTCCATGAAAAACTTGAAACGCAGGATTTAATCGGCTTTGCAAAAGTTATTGCATGGAATATCTGGCAGATGGACGGATTGAAATTTGTAATTCCAAATTCCTGCTGTAACAAAGAGGTAATTGAAGAAGATTTGTTTGAGCGGCGGGTTATTTCAAAACCTTGCGAAGGATGCAAACTCGGCTATGGCGAAAAATCTTATTTCAAACACAACGGTATTTACTGCAAAATCCATGACTGGAAAGAGAATGAAACTTTACGCTTCGTTGATATGTTGAAGAAAAATGGAGAGAAGAATGACTGACGATATAAACTTGGACTCACTTATTCGAGGTCGTGTTGACCCATACATCTACGCTTTTGAGACGAACACTGTTCCCAATTTTTTGAAAGTCGGTGATACTTACCGCCCTGTAGAAGTTCGTCTTGAGGAATGGAGAAAAATCTATTCCGACTTGATTAAAAAATACGAGCATATTGCAAAGGTTGATGATAATACTTATTTCCGCGATTATTCTGTGCATGATTTTTTGATTCAGAATGGATTCCGACGGATTGAAAAAGGCGACATTTCTCAAAACATTTATCTTTCAAATGAATTTTTTAAAGATGCAAAAAAAGAAAATGTTGAGGCTGCTATAGCTGACATTCAAAAGTCATTTGAGCAGCAAGATAACAGATATGCTTTTTATGATGCGGAGGATAATTTACCTTTAGGCGATTTTGATTTTAAGCGTGATGCAGAATGGACTCCAAGAAAAAATCAGAAAAATGTAATTGATAAATTTAAAGACGCTTATGAAAAAGGTCGCACGAATCTTTTGATGTTTGCCGTAATGCGTTTCGGAAAGTCTTTTACTTCTCTTTGTTGCGCAAAGGCGATGAATGCAAAATTGACCGTTGTTGTATGCGGAAAAACAGCAGTTCGTTTGGAATGGAAAGAAAATGTTCAGCGACCAAAGATACTTGACGGCTTTGAATTTATTGATTCAGACGCAGTGTCAAGAAATCCCACCGTCATTTCAGAAAACCTTGCGGAAGGAAAGGCTTGTGTTGTCTTTCTTACGATGCAGGATTTGTTGGGAAATGACATTAAAACTCGCCATGCTGATTTGTTCAACTTAAATAATCAGAAAAAGTTAGATTTGTTGATTATAGATGAAACTCATTTTGGAGCTAGAGCTGAAGAATTTGGAAAAGTTCTTGGTACTTCGACTACGCTCAGTAACCAAAACAATCGTACGAAACTTTCAAAGGCAGAGAAATCAAATGGTTATGACGAATCTTTTGATGACCTTGAAAATCAGATAAAAGTTTTTTCTCCAAAAGTAAAGCTTCATCTTTCTGGAACTCCTTATAGAATTCTTCTGGATAACGAATTTGAAACTGATGATATTGTCGGCATGGTTCAGTATAGCGACATTATTAATGAAAAGGAAAAGTGGGATAGGGAAAATATAGAAAAAGATGAATGGGAAAATCCGTATTATGGCTTCCCGCAGATGATTCGGTTTGCTTTTAACCTAAATGAATCCGCAAAGGCAAAACTAGCTGATTTAAAAAATAATGGCTATTCCTATGATTTGGATGAACTGTTCATGCCTGAGTCAACCTCAAAGGCAGATGAAAAACACAATCAGTTCAAAAATAAAGCCGAAGTATTAGATTTGCTTCGAGCAATTGACGGAAGCAAAGAAGACGAAAATATTTTCAGTTTCTTGAATTATGACAAAATCAAAAAAGGCTCAATGTGCCGCCATATCGTCATGGTTCTTCCATATTGCGCATCTTGTGATGCAATGGAAAGTCTTTTAAAGACTGAGCGTTTTAATAATCTGAATGATTACGAAATTATAAATATTGCAGGTTTTGATTCAGAAAGAATGATGAATAAGCCTGATTATGCAGCCCGTGTCAAAGAAAAAATCGAAAAGTTTGAATCAGAAGGAAAAAAGACAATTTCATTGACAGTAGGAAAAATGCTCACCGGAAGTACCGTCAAAGAATGGGATACAATGATTTTCTTGAGGAATACATCTAGCCCACAGGACTATGACCAGGCAATCTTCCGTCTGCAAAGTCAGTATGTAAAGACAATCAAAGGCGATGATGGAAAAATTATCAAGCATGACATGAAACCGCAGACGATTCTTGTTGATTTTGATCCTGTTCGAATGTACACATTACAGCATAAAAAATCTCTTATTGCGAACATAAATAAAGCCGAGCGTGGAAATGAAGTTTTGGATGCAAATCTAAAAAGAGAGCTTGAAATCGCACCAATCATTTTTATGAATCATTCCAAACTCAATAAAGTGGAAGCGCAAGATATTGTTGATACAATCCGCAATTACAATGCCAATAAGAGCATGATGGATGAAACTTTTGATATAGAAATTGATCAGCGCATTTTTGAAGATGATTTAATTCGTTCAATAATTGAAAAACAGCCGGAAGTCACGGTAAAAGGCATAAAGTTTGATGTGGCGGCTTTCGCTTCGGATGATGATGGCGATGATATTGATACGCCAGAGACGCAGGCTGCTGGAGCATCAGAAACTCAAAATCCAGAAAAAACAGATAATAAACAGAGTGACGAAGATGATAGTAAAAAACTTGCAAGCAAACTGCAAGGCTATTATTTTAAACTTTTGCTTTTTGCCTTTATTTCTGAAAAAGATGAAAAGAGCGTTTCAGATATAATTCTCAATATCGAAAATGATACAGATGGAAAACGCATTGGAAAGAACCTTCAGATTAATGTAAAAGATTTGAAACTCATCCGAGATAAAATCAATCCGCAGATTCTTTCCTATCTGGAAGACAAAATCCAAAATATCAATCAGCTTGGAAAAGAAATAACGCCAGAAAAAATTGGAATAGCATTGAAGAAAATGTCACGGCTTTCTGTTTCGGAAGTTGTAACACCAGATAATGTTGCAAATGAAATGGTGAACAATCTCCCAGACGATATTTCTGCAAACAGCAAATTCCTTGACATAGCCTCAAAGACTGGGGAATTTGCCAATGCCTTGTTGAATAAATACGGAGACGAAATAAAAAACAATATCTACAGCATTCCGACATCACCTGTAACCTATGAGTGCACACGAAAGATTTACAAACTTTTAGGAATGCCTGTAGAACATATTTATAATGATTTTACATCGTATGATTTGATAGATACAACCAAAAATGAAGAAATCCTTAAGGAGCTTAGAGATATGAATTTTGATACGTTGTTAGGTAATCCGCCTTATCAGGTGATGGATGGTGGCGCACAAGCTAGTGCAAGACCAATTTATAATGACTTTGTGGATTTTTCAGAAAAAGTTGACCCATATCTTGTTTCAATTATAATGCCATCGAGATGGTATGCTGGCGGAAAAAATCTTGACGAGTTCAGAAACAAAATGTTGAATGACAGGCATCTAATGGAATTGCATGATTTTTTAAATCCTGAAATTCTTTTTCCTAATACTAATATTCGTGGCGGAATTTGCTATTTTTTTAGAAATAACCGATATGACAACACAAAAAATCTTACAAGGGTTATTACTCACAACGATAAAGGAATTGAGAGCGACATAATGCGCCCCATGAAAATTGAGGGAACGGAGATTTTTATACGAAGTGGCATTGCAATTGAAATAATAAAAAAAGTGTTCTTTGAGAGCAAGTCAAAATCTTTCTCTGAATATGTGTCGTCTCGTAAACCATTTGGTTTGGACACAACTTTCGCGAAAAGCACCTCTTTCAAAGATTCTAATGATGGGCTTATAAATCCTGTAATTTGTTATGGAAAGAATTGGAGTGTCGGGTATATTGAAAAAGAACAAATTTCATCGCATAAAGAATGGATTGAAAATTGGAAGGTATTCACTTCAAGGGCAAATAACATTGGAACAGAGTTGAACGATGATAATTTAAATGCCGTCGTGGGAAAACCAAATACTGTTTGCACGGAATCTTATTTGCTTTTAGGCATTAATCTGAATCTTGATGAATATTCTGCGAATAATGTCTGCAAATATTTCAAAACAAAATTCGCAAGGTTCATGCACAGCCTTGCAAAAGCAAGTCAAGACGCAACTTCAAAGACATATCGCTTTGTCCCTCTTCAAAACTTCACTACAGAAAGTGACATCGACTGGAGCAAATCTATTCCAGAAATAGATAAACAGTTGTATAAAAAATACGGTCTTTCACCAGAAGAAATCTCCTTCATCGAAAGCAAAGTCCGGGAGATGTAAAATAAATAATTTATTAGGAGTTGTAAAAATGAAAGATCAAACACAGGGATATATGAATTGGGTTGCTAATCTTAATAAAAAAGAACAAGCAATATTGATGGAATTACCACAATGTGAAAACAGGTTGTTTGTAGGAACAAATCAAGATTTAGTAAATCATTTAAGAACCTTAATTGCTCTTCTTACAAAATTAAGAGAATCTTGCGAACCTACTGTTCCCAATTGGGTTGGAATCCTTTATTCTAGTGCAAATAATGTTTGTAACGATCCTGATAATGTTGCTCGTAGAAAAAAATTGTTCGATGATATTAAAGATTATACTCTAGCAATATCAAATCATAATTGGGAATTAGGTGGAATTGATGCTGATTTTGATTTTGAAGCGATATATAAAAAGTATAAATCGGAATCAAAAATTGATGAGTTATTTGACGAAATTATATCTATCTTGGAACAGCTTCTAACAGATGAAAATGTCGAAGACAAAGATAAGAAAATACAAGTTCTTATTTCAATAGTAAAAAACAACAAGAAAAAATCATGTTATGCAGATGAATCTATAATTACCGCCCTTTATAATTTTTTAATTGAAAGTTCATGTCTTTTTCTAGGAATCCCTGCTGTAGCACCATTAATACGAAGCTTGATAGAAGTTTTAAAGAATTTGGTTGTAAGTTATGATAATGTTAAAACAAAAACGAATGAAGAAATCAAACAAGTTACTAATATTAAATTAGAACCTTTAAGGCTTTATGATAAAAATGGAATGGTTAAAGAAATTGAAGATAAAACTGGTATAAAAGTGAATTTTTCAGCATAGGATAAGTTTATGAAACAATATAACGCATTTGTATTAATGCCTTTTGATAAATCATTTGATGATGTTTATAAAATAGGAATTCAAGAAACTGCTCAACAATGTAATGTGTATGCAACCCGACTTGATGAACAATTATTTGATTCAAATATGGTTTCAGAAATCTACTATCAAATTGAAAAAGCTGATTTTATTATAGCTGATATGACAGGGCGTAATGCAAATGTTTTTTATGAAGTTGGATATGCACATGCAAGAAAAAAACTGGTGTTATTGTTGACGCAAAATGCAGATGATATTCCATTTGATTTTTTGCAGAGGCCTCATATTATTTATGATGGAAAAATTCAAATTTTACGAAATGAATTAGCAAAAAGAATTGAATGGGCAAAAACTGAAATTGAAAAAAGAAAAAAGGATAAAATCGATATATCATTCGATATTCTCAATTCTGAAATACAACGTTCAGAATATAGTGATATTGCTGTAGTAAATTATAAATTGGAAATATCGAACTTTTCTGATGAAGCGATTAATGATATCCAATTTATTGATATATATACAGGTAGTGGCTGGGATTTCTATCTTGATGATAAAAGAATAAAGTCAGAATTAAGAAATAATACACAAAAACGTCACCGCCTAATTCCAGAAATAAAAATGATTCCAAGTAAAGATCATATTCAGATAGAATTAGTAGGAAGAAAGACCGTAGCTTATGCTTGGAAACAGGATATATTACAGAATTCTTATCAATTAAATGGTTATGTTGGAATTGAATTGTTTATCTCTTCGGATTCAATAAAAAAACAAATTCTATTAAACCATGAATGTAAATATTTACCATTTCCTGGGAATATTCCATTTTAATTATTTATAGGAGTTTTTTTGTTATGTCCGAATCCCAGTTAATCGAATACAAAGAATCATGGCGTGATGAATATCTCAAATGGATTTGCGGGTTTGCAAATGCTCAGGGCGGTGTACTTTATATTGGTAAACGGGATAACGGTTCTGTTTGCGGCGTTACTGATTCAAAGAAACTTATGGAAAATATTCCCAATAAAGTTCGTGATGCGCTTGGATTGATTGTTGATGTAGATTTGCTTAATGAGAACGGACTTGATGTTATAAAAATCTCTGTTGAAGAAAATCCTTATCCTGTGAATTACAAGGGTGAGTATCATTATAGAACCGGCAGTACAAAACAGCTTTTGCAAGGTTCGGCACTGACTAATTTTCTTTTGCGTAAGACAGGTAAAAACTGGGATTCTGTTCCGCTTGAAAATGTAAGTGTTGAAGACCTTGATAAAGAAAGCTATGATATTTTTCAGCGTGAAGCAATTCGTAGCGGAAGAATGAGTAAAGATGACTTGAAGCTTTCGAATCAGGATTTTTCTGTTGGCGTGCCTGTGCAAATCAGTGTTTACAAGGATAAGCTTTATATCAGCAATGATTGTGTTTTCCCTGCTAGCTGGACAGCCGACACTTTAATGCAAAAACATCGTTCTCTTCCGCATAATCCGGATATTGCAAATACATTCTTTAGAGCGGGCTTTATAGAAAGCTGGGGCCGCGGCATAGAAAAGATTTGCAATCTTTGTAAAGAATACGGAATTTCTGAGCCGGAATATACAGTTCATCCAAATGATATTATGATGATGTTTAAGGCGAATGTACCAGAAGAAATTCAAAATACAAAAAATAGCAATGTTGCTAAAAGTGGCCTGAAAAACGAAAAGTGGCCTGAAAAAGCAGAACAGATAATTAATGCTATTTCGGAAGATAATAAAATCACGATTGCAAAACTGGAAGATATGCTAGATATAGGACATACTACAGTAAAGAAAATACTTTCAGAAATGCAGGCAGAAGGATATATTCGTCGTGTTGGTGCCGATAAAGGCGGGTATTGGGAGATTTATGAACAATGAAATCCTTTTATACACCGATTGCAGAAAATGCAACTCACAAGGATTTCTTTATAGTTCAAAAAGAAGAAAATGCAAATCATGCTTTTTCTGATCTGTCAATAAATTATTAACTTAATTTCATTCGGCGTTGATTATGGTACAATAAAATATTTTATGAGTTAGAGGCTAGGGTATTATATGGCAAAGAAAAAAGAAATCACAATTCACTCTTCCGCAGCGGAATATCTTACTTATATTGCCGCAACTGGCGATAGCCCAGAAAGTTTTGAAATGCGGTATGAGGATGAAAATATCTGGCTTACTCAAAAAATGATGGCGGCATTGTATGATGTTGATGTTAGAACGATAAATGATCATATCCAGAAAATTTTTTCTGATGAAGAACTGACTCAAGAGGCAACTATCCGAAATTTTCGGATAGTTCAACAAGAAGGTGCTAGAAACGTTCAGCGGGAACTTTTGCATTACAATCTTCAGATGATTATCGCTGTTGGTTTCAAGGTGAATAACGAGAGGGCAGTGCGATTCCGAAAATGGGCTGGCCAGATTGTGAAGGATTATACGATTCAAGGCTGGACGATGGACAAAGAGCGTCTCATTAAGGGGCACATGTTCACAGATGAATATTTTGACCGCCAGCTGCAGCAAATCCGTGAAATCAGACTTTCAGAACGAAAATTTTATCAAAAAGTCACCGATCTTTATTCAACTGCATTTGATTACGACAAAGATGCTGCAACCACGAAGAACTTTTTCAGAGTCGTTCAGAATAAAATGCATTATGCAGTGCATAGGCATACAGCTGCAGAATTGATAGTCGAGCGTGCAAATGCAGAAAAGGAGCACATGGGGCTTACGACATGGGAAAATGCTCCGAACGGAAAGATTTTGAAGGCTGATGTTACGATTGCCAAGAATTATTTAACTGAAAAAGAAATGAGTTTTATGGAAAGGCTCGTATCTTTGTATCTGGATTATGCTGAATTGCAGGCTGAACGGCATATTCCTATGAGCATGGAAGATTGGGCAAAACGATTGGATGGTTTTTTGGAATTCAACGGCAATGAACTTTTGACTGGTCCTGGTAAAATCAGTGCAGAGCAGGCAAAGCTTCATGCTGAAACAGAATACGAAAAATACCGCATTGTTCAAGACAGGCTTTTTGAAAGCGATTTCGACCGTTTCATGGCACTTGAAGAAAATCTTTCGAAAGTCGTCCCCGCACCAAAGGAGCAACTTTAATGACTTCAATTTCTTCTAGCAAATCCCGCTACTTCCTAATTTTTTCCCTTTTCCTCATTCTCCTGGCTCTGGCAAGCATCCTCTCCCTCTGCACAGGAAATGTCTCCATCCCGCCAGCCCGCATTTTTGGGATTCTCTTTGGTGGTGAGGGCGGCTCTTTCTCCGTGCAGGAAATAAACATTATCACAAAAATCCGTCTTCCGCGCCTGATAATGGCCGGCATTTTAGGTGGTGCGCTTTCTCTTTCGGGATTCTTGCTCCAGACTTACTTTCAGAACCCAATCGCAGGGCCTTTCGTGCTTGGCATTTCTTCGGGCGCAAAGATGTGCGTGGCTGCCAGCATGATTTTCTTCCTTAAAAATGGAATCGCACTCTCTTCGGTTTCGCTCGTGGGTGCGGCTTTTTTGGGTGCGCTTCTTTCTACGTCTTTTATCCTGCTCGTTGCCCGCAAAGTTAATCACATTGGCTCTCTTTTGGTTTCTGGAATCATGATTGGTTATGTCACTTCCGCAATCACTGACTTTTTCATCGCATTTGCCGAAGATTCCGATATTGCCAACTTGCACGGCTGGTCAAAGGGCAGCTTCTCTGGCTTTGACATGGTGGACTGTGCCGTTTCCGCTTCAATCATTTTTGCCGCTCTCGTCTGTGTCTTTTTGCTCGCAAAGCCAATCGGAGCTTATCTCATGGGCGAAACTTATGCCCGAACTATGGGCGTGAACACAAAAATCTTCCGCCCGATTCTGATTCTTCTTTCAAGCCTGCTTTCTGCCACAGTAACCGCCTTTGCAGGACCTGTTTCTTTCGTGGGAATCGCGGTTCCATTCTTGGTCAAGCAGCTTTTACGTACCGCAAAGCCACTTGTCGTGATCCCGGCTTCTTTTTTGGGCGGGGCAGTTTTCTGTATTTTCTGCGATTTGATTGCACGCAGCCTGTTTTCACCGTTGGAGTTAAGCATCAGCACGATAACGTCATTCTTCGGTGCACCAATCGTGATTTTTATGATTCTTACAAAAAGAAGGGGTGAGCGATAATGAAGGGTGAGACTATTCTGGAATTTGAAAATCTTTCGGTCGGCTACGAAAAGCAGCCTCTTCAAAAACCCTTTTCCCTGTCGCTAAAAAAAGGTGAAATCCTTACGCTGATTGGCGCGAATGGAGCGGGCAAAAGTACGATTCTAAAGACGATTATTAAGCAGCTGGAGCCTGTCGCCGGTGCCATTTATATAGAAGGAAATGAACTAAAATCGATTTCGCTCAAAGAACTTTCCAAAAAAACTGCCGCGCTCCTTACCCTTTCAATAAAGCCTGAGCTTATGACTTGCCGGGATGTTGTTGAAATGGGGCGTTATCCTCATACAAACGGCTTTGGAATCCTGACTGATGAGGATAAAAAGGTCGTAGATGAAGCACTCCGAACGGTTCATGCACAGGATTTCGCTCAAAGAAATTTTATGCGGGTTAGTGACGGTCAGAAGCAGAGGATCTTGTTTGCACGTGCTTTATGTCAGAACCCAAAGATTTTGGTTTTGGACGAGCCGACAAGTTATCTTGATATCCGCTGGCGGCTTGAACTTTTGAAAATCCTGCGTGATTTGGCAAAAAAGGGCGTGACTGTTATTGCTTCCATGCACGAAATTGACCTTGCCCTCAAAGTTTCTGACAGAATCCTATGCGTGGGGGCGGAGGAGATTAAGGAATTATCAGGCGACGAAGCTGAATGCAAGAATCAGATTCGTAAGCTTTACAATTTGCCAGATAGTTTTTATATAGAAGAAACTTTCTATTCTGAATTGGTGAAAAAGTTTTGTTCAAAGCAAAAAAGGACGGCAACACCTGAATCTGCCTGCTATTCATCGTCACAAAAAACCAACGCTTTTCCACTCATGGTGCAGGGAACGATGTCCAACGCTGGAAAGAGCTTTCTTGTGGCAGGCTTGTGTCGGATTTTCAAACAGGACGGCTTTTCTGTCGCGCCATTTAAATCCCAGAACATGGCACTTAATTCCTTTGTCACAAGCGAAGGTCTTGAAATGGGGCGTGCTCAGGTGATGCAGGCAGAGGCGGCTGGGGTAGAACCTAGCGTTCTCATGAATCCGATTTTGCTCAAACCCAACAGCGACACAGGAAGTCAGGTCATTGTAAATGGCGAAGTGCTTGGTGACATGGGTGCAAAAGAATATTTTGCCTTCAAGAAAAATCTTGTACCCCATATCATGAAAGCCTACAATAAGCTTGCAAGTGAAAATCAGGTTATTGTAATTGAAGGGGCGGGAAGCCCTGCCGAAATCAACCTCAAGGAAAACGACATAGTAAACATGGGCATGGCAGAACTTGCGGATTCGCCTGTTCTTCTGGTCGCTGACATTGACCGTGGCGGAGTTTTTGCCCAGCTTTTGGGAACGATTGAACTTCTCGAACCTAACGAACGGAAGCGAATTAAAGGCATGATAATAAACAAATTCCGTGGCGACAAGTCGATTTTGGACAGTGGAATCCGCATGATTGAAGAAAAGACTGGAATCCCTGTGGTGGGAACGCTCCCATATATGAAAATCCAGCTTGATGACGAGGATTCTCTGTCTACAAATTTGCACACTTTAACAAAATATCGTGACAAAAAAGATGAGATTCAACTAGCGGTCGTTCATTTGCCGCATATTTCCAACTTTACGGACTTCATTCCACTTCAAAATTTGCCTAACGTTAATTTGTATTATGCCTCACAAGCCAAAGATTTGGGTTCTCCTGACTGCATCATAATTCCCGGAACCAAAAACACACCCGAAGATTTGGATTGGCTCAAAAAATCCGGCCTGGCAGAACTTATCCAGACTCAGGCGAAAAATGGCAGGCCGATTATCGGAATTTGCGGCGGTTTCCAGATTTTAGGCGAAAAACTGCGTGATGAGGAAACGGCTTCCGGGGATGTTTCTGGGCTTTCGCTCCTGCCTGTTTCCACAATCTTTTCTTCACAGAAAATTCGTACCCGCGTTTCGGGCAATGTCCTCGGCGAGAAGCTTGCGGCAGAAAAATCGATTTTTTCTCCGCTGGCAAATCTTTTGCTTTCGGGCTATGAAATCCACATGGGACAGACTGTCTTTGCTGAAGGTGCGGAGCAGGCTTACTTTTCTCAGATTAAGGATTCTGTTTCCGGGGAGACCAAATTTGACGGAGCCGTTTCGGGCAATGTCTTTGGAACCTACATTCACGGCCTTTTTGACGAGGCGAAATTCTGCCGTAAATTTGTTGAAATACTTGCGGTTAAAAAGGGAATTCCTGCTGAAAAGTGGTCACAAATTTCCAACGCTGGCGGAAAAAGTGCATCTGGCATGGAGAATTCTTCAAAATCAGCAGCTTCTGACAGGACAGATGGCTCATTTTCGGGCGAAAAGTTTAATTCCCTTCAGGAATTTAAGGAGTCACAATACAATCTTCTTGCCGAGACACTTCGCAAGCATCTCGACATGAAGAAAATTTATGAAATTGTGGGGCTTTCTAGAGAATCTTCTTTAGAGGGCGGGCTACAAGCGTAATCATTGGTCCCAGCAGAATTGACATGAGGATCGAGCCAAGGATTGAGCCTTGAATTCCGTTGGGATTCAGCTTTCCAGCGATAACTCCGATTCCAACCGCGCTAAAATCGAACGCAATTCTTATGATGATAAACGGAACTTTCTTGAACCAATTGTTTAAAATGTTCGGGATTGCGTCATAAGGCGAAACTCCCATCTTTGCGTTGATGTAAATTGCTGCCACGAGAGCGAACAAAAGCAATGCAAGCGCAAAAAATCCGATGCGGAGGGCAAAATTTCCTTCTGAAAGTACTGTGTTAAAGCCGGTGTTTTTCCAAATCCAGCGGCAGGAGTCGATTGTGTAGCCGATTACAATCATGTTCGTAATTGTTCCGAGTCCTATCATCTCCACGCCAAAAAGAATCGTAAAAACGAGCATAATCAGATAGACCGAAACCTGAGTCCTTCCCATGCTCCAGCCAAAAAGGGCGGCGATATTCTGGTTCATAAAGCTTGCGGGATCTGTTCCCCAGCCAATTTCCATGAGGATAGAAACAAAAACGCCCATCAGAACTATGCTTGGGAACATAAAAGAGAATCTTTTACCGAAATTTGGAACGAAAATCTGTTTAAGTGTAAATTTCATCCTTATTATAATACAGCAAAAGCCGGAATTTTGTTAGTGCTGAGTGCCTTAGAACTAAAGTTCCAGTTTTGTGTCAAAAAATCCACTTACAAAAATCTATTAAATAAGTAAAATAATGCTGACTTTTAGGCAAAGAGGCCGTTCTGATTTTCTCAGGACGGCCTTTTTTTGTTCAGGGGGAAAAATGAAACTTACACCCAGAGAAACTGAAAAACTCTTGCTTTCTTATGCCGGATTTGTGGCGGAAAGGCGAAAAGAGCGTGGTTTGAAACTTAATTATGTCGAGGCTGTGGCCTATATTTCTTCTGCTTTGATGGAAAAGGCCCGCGATGGAAAATCTGTTACCCAGCTCATGCAGGAAGGCGCAAAACTTTTGACGACCGCGGATGTTATGGACGGAGTGGCTGATATGGTGAGCGAAGTTCAGGTTGAGGCGACTTTCCCTGACGGAACAAAACTCGTTACGGTTCACAATCCGATCCGGGAAGCTGAGTAATTTGGGGGCGCTTATGAAAATCGGTGAAGTAATTTCCTGTAACAAGACGATTGAATTGAATCTGGGGCGAAAGACCATTCAGATAGATGTGACCAACAAGGGCGACAGGCCGGTTCAGGTCGGCTCTCATTTTCATTTTTATGAAGTGAACAAAATGCTTTCTTTTGACAGAAAGGCGGCTTTTGGCTTTAAGCTTGATATTCCTTCGGGCATGTCGGTTCGCTTTGAGCCGGGCGAGACGAAGACTGTTCAGCTTTGTTCTTTTGGCGGAAAATCTGAGATTTACGGACTGAATAATCTGACTTGCGGAAAAACTGACTGGGGGCGAAAAGATGAGTTACACGATTGATGGAAAAAAATACGCGCTGATGTACGGCCCGACAACAGGCGACAAAATCAGACTTGCTGACACAAATCTTCTGATTCAGATTGAAAAGGACTTTACGGTTTACGGCGACGAAGCAAAATTCGGTGGCGGAAAGACTCTTCGTGACGGAATGGGGCAGTCGGTGAAAACAACGAGCGATGGCGGTGATTTGGACCTTGTAATCACTAACTGTGTAATTCTTGATTATACAGGAATTTACAAGGCTGATATCGGAATCAAAGACGGAAAAATCGCTGGAATCGGAAAGGCCGGAAACCCCGACACGATGGACGGCGTAACTCCGGGAATGACTGTGGGAGCTTCCACTGAGGCACTTGCGGGCGAGGGCTTGATTTTAACGGCGGGCGGAATCGACACTCATATTCATTTTATTTCGCCTGAGCAGGTCGAGACAGCCCTTTGTTCTGGCGTGACAACGATGATTGGCGGCGGAACTGGCCCCTGCGACGGAACGAACGCAACGACTTGTACGCCGGGAAAATGGAATCTTGAGATGATGCTTAAGGCGGCGGAAGATTTTCCGATGAACATCGGCTATCTCGGAAAAGGAAACTGCTCGAACAAAACGGCTCAGAGCGAGCTTATCGCCCAGATTAAGGCCGGTGCCTGCGGACTTAAAATTCACGAGGACTGGGGCACGACTCCAGCGGCTATTGATGCTGCCCTTACGATTGCCGACCAGTACGATGTTCAGGTCTGTATTCACACGGATACGCTGAACGAAGCCGGCTGTGTCGAGGATACTCTTGCCGCAATAAATGGCCGTACAATTCACACTTATCACACGGAAGGAGCGGGTGGCGGTCATGCACCGGACATCCTCAAGGTTGCAGGACACGCAAATGTAATTCCTGCCTCAACGAATCCGACCATGCCATTTACTGTAAACACGCTCGACGAACATCTGGACATGCTCATGGTCTGCCACCATCTGGACAATAAAATCGCCGAGGACGTTGCTTTTGCTGACAGCCGAATCAGGCCTGAGACGATTGCCGCCGAGGACGTTCTTCACGATATGGGAGCTTTGAGCATTATGTCCAGCGACTCTCAGGCTATGGGGCGAGTGGGCGAAGTAATTACCAGAACATGGCAGACGGCCCACAAAATGAAGGAAGAGCGCGGTCATCTTGAAGCGGACTCTTGCGGAAAATGTTCGGGCGACTGTGAAGAAAACGACAATTTCCGGGCAAAAAGATATGTCTCGAAGTACACAATAAATCCAGCGGTCGCGCACGGAATTTCTGAATATGTCGGCTCGGTTGAAGTCGGCAAGATGGCGGATCTGGTTTTGTGGAATCCGGCATTTTTTGGAGCAAAACCTGACATCGTGATTAAGGGCGGGGCAGTCGTTCTTTCAAAAATGGGCGACTCAAACGCTTCGATTCCGACCTGTCAGCCGGTTTACTATCGGAACATGTTCGGCTTCTACGGAAAGGCAAAATATTTCACCTGCGCCACCTTTATGTCTCAGGCTGCGGTGGATGAAAAACTGCCCGAAAAACTCGGTCTTGAAAAAATCTGCCTGCCTGTAAAAAACTGCCGTGGAATCGGTAAAAAGGACATGAAATTCAATGATGCGCTTCCAAAAATTGATGTTGACCCGGAAAACTATCATGTTACGGCGGACGGAGAGATGATTGTGAGCAAGGCCGCAAGCTCTCTTCCGCTTACACAGCGATATTTCTTGTTTTAGGCAAAGAATTGGACATTGAGCGAAGTCGAAACGTCCCCCCGTTAAAAATGATGGTTCCGGCAAACTCAACCAACACATTTTAGGAGATTTTATGATTTGCGAGAAAATTCTTGGAAAAATCGGCGAAGAGCAATTTAACGGAAAGAAAATAGATTATGTTGATTTTGAGTGGCACGAAACATATTCAAAACTTCATAGAAAGACTTCCAGGGCAGGGCGTGACGTTGCAATCAGCCTGGAAGATTCGATTTTAAAGACTGGTATTAAGCCCGGTGATGTTTTTGGTCTTGAAGACGACACTGTAATCTGCGCCGATGTTTTGCCTGTGGAAATTCTGAGCGTGAAGGTTGGAAATCCAGCATTTTTTAATGCTGCGAAAGTGGCTTACGAAATCGGAAATTGCCATGCACCGCTATTTTTTGGAAAATCTGACTCGGAACTTGTCACGATTTATACGGAGCCGATGGAAAGGCTTTTAAAAGGACTGTCTTCCGGCGGATATTCAGTTGAAGTCGAAAAGCGGACGGAAAAACTCGATTTTTCAAAACAGATTTCTTCGATAGTTGGACACTCGCATCACCACGGTGAGCATCATTCCGAAGAACATCACCATGAGCATTGATTTTTTCGAACTTTTGCAACTGAACGACGCGACTTTTCCGATTGGAAGCTACACTCACTCGTGGGGGCTTGAAACTTTCGTGCAAAAAGGAATCATTCGCGATTCACAAACGGCAGAATCTTATTTTCGCTCGGAACTTGAATCGAATTTTCTGACAAATGATTTTTTGTGCGCAAGGCTTTCGTATGAAGCGGCAGAAAAATCAGATTGGAAGGCAATCCAAGAAATCGACGAAACCTACAATGCGTCCAAAAATGCAAAAGAAATCCGCGAAGGAAGTAAAAAACTTGCGGCAAGATTCATAAAAACTGTGAGTCTGTGGGAAGATGCGGAAAACTCGGAAAGCACGGCTGGAAATCGCTCAGAAAATCCGTACATTCCGAATCACTTTCCTGTGGCTTACGGCTCGCACTGCGCGCTCTCAAAAATCAGCGAGGACGAAGCTTTAAAGGCATTTTTGTACAGCCAGATTTCAGCAAGGGTTGTGACGGCTGTAAAACTTGTTCCGCTTTCGCAAAGTGAGGGGCAGAAAATCCTGCACTCGCTTTTTACGCTATTTGGGGAAATTTTAGAAAAAGTCATGCGGCTTTCGAAGGATGACCTGTGCCGCTCCAGTCCGCAGAGCGAAATCTTGTCGATGCAGCACGAGTTTTTGTATACGAGATTGTACATGAGCTAGCATGAAAAAATTACATCCATGTAATTTTTTCATGGCCGAGTTTTTGTTGATAACAAAAACTCGCTAGTCGTTGCATCCATGCAACATTAAGAAAGGAGGAAAAAAATGAGATTTACTAAAATAGGTGTTGCAGGGCCGGTTGGGTCTGGGAAGACTGCTCTTGTTGAGGCTTTGACCCGCCGGCTTGCTTCAAAATATTCAATTGGCGTTATCACGAACGACATTTACACAAAAGAAGACGCGGAATTCTTGACCGCACATTCAGTGCTTCCAAAAGAGCGGATTCTTGGCGTTGAGACAGGCGGTTGTCCTCACACCGCAATCCGCGAGGACGCTTCGATGAACCTTGAGGCCGTTGACGAGCTTCGAGCGCGCTTTCCCGACATTGAACTCATGTTCATTGAAAGCGGCGGCGACAATCTTTCGGCAACATTCAGCCCGGAACTTGTGGACGCGACGATTTTCGTAATTGATGTGAGCGAGGGCGACAAAATCCCGCGAAAAGGCGGACCGGGAATCATGAGGAGCAATCTCCTTGTCATCAACAAAATCGACCTTGCACCTTATGTCGGAGCGAGCCTTGAAGTTATGGCACGTGATTCAAAAAAGATGCGAGGTGAAAAGCCTTTTGTGTTCACGAACATCCGCACTGGAGACGGAATTGACGAAGTGATTGCGTTTCTGGACAGAAATGTGTTCTTTACGGATTTGACAGAATCTAGTCATTCCGAATTTAGTTCGGAATCTTGATATGAACCAGTTCGGAAAAGTCTCCCGGTTTGAACTCACAGCCGCCCGCTCAAAAAACGGCACGACTTTCATAAAAGACAGTTTTTTCACTTCTCCATTTAAAATCATGAAGCCCTTCCAAAATGAAGACGGCGGAATTACGGTCTTCCAGCAATCAGCTTCTCCGGGAATTCTTGCGGGCGACGCTCAGAAACACAATATAATAGTAGAAAAAGGAGCGAATCTTGAAATTGTGAGTCAGTCTTTCGAGAAAATCTTCAAAATGGAAGAAGGCGAAAAGGCTGAACGAAAAATTTCTGCAAGCGTGGGCGAGGGTGCGGCCCTCATTTACGCTCCCAATCCCTGCATTCCCTTTGCAAAAAGCAATTTCCTTTCAAGCACGAAGATTTCTCTTTCAGCGGGGGCGAAACTGATTTACGAAGACTGCATTTGTGCCGGCAGGGTTGCCTGTGGCGAAGTCTTTGATTTTACGACCTACAAGAATCTGATTGAAATCTGGCGTGAAGGAAGACTGATTTTTAGGGAAAATCTTTTTCTCGAAGGAAGCGACGGCCAGACCCACCCTGAGCGAAAAGCCCTTCTTCAAGGAAAAACAATGTTTGGAGATTTCACCCACTGTGGCAGCATGTTGATTTTCGGTTTCGGAAAAATGGTCAGGGAAGTG
>Ga0310695_10004027_pt1 | contig 27748 bp, 24 predicted proteins | sample RumenRJG_04DNA_FD_203882 | JGI IMG/M metagenome (GOLD analysis project Ga0310695, IMG submission 203882) | Bovine rumen microbial communities from Lethbridge, Alberta, Canada - RJG_04 (v2) (version 2) | ecosystem: Host-associated > Mammals > Digestive system > Stomach > Rumen | place: Canada... | reverse complement strand
GAGGGTTATAGGGTTGGAGGGTTATAGGGTTATAGGGTTATAGGGTTTGAGGGTTATAGGGTTGGAGGGTTATAGGGTTATAGGGTTATAGGGTTTGAGGGTTATAGGGTTGGAGGGTTATAGGGTTTTAGGGTTATAGGGTTGAAGGGTTTAAAGAATATTGCCCAGTTGTTCTTTTATCTTTTCGAGTTCGTCTTTCATGGCTACGACGAGGCGCTGGATTTCTACGTGGTTAGCCTTTGAGCCGGTGGTGTTGATCTCGCGTCCCATCTCTTGCGCAATGAAACCGAGTTTTTTACCGGAACCTTCCTCATTTTCCATCACTTCGCGGAAGTAGTTGATGTGTTTTGCAAGGCGCACTTTCTCTTCGGTGATGTCGAGTTTTTCGAGATAGTAAATCAGTTCCTGTTCAAAACGGTTCTCGTCGACGTCCTTGACGGCGGCATCGCTGAGGTAGGTGCGCATGCGCTCTTTTGCTGTTTCGATGCGTTCCTGTTCGTATTGCGGTATGTCGTTAAGGTAGTTCTCTATGAGGTCGACATGTTTGACAAAGTCTGATTTCAGAATAAGGCCTTCGTGGGCGCGGGTGCCGTCGAGGTCTGTGATGGCGTCGTCGATGGTTTTGGCAAGCAGTGTCCACGACTCGTCCGTGATCTCGTCATCGCTGTTGCTCTCCCAGATGTCGGACTGTTGCAGTATAATGCCGAGCAAAGCTTCTTCGGTGATGTTGCTTCCGACGGAGGCAGCCCATTCTTTGAGCTCGTTGTAGCGTTGTGAGGCTGCTTGTCTGTTCAGGCTTGACGTGGTGCCGTCGGTCAGTTCTTCGGTCACAATAAGGTCTATTTTGCCGCGCTCCAAGCGGTTGAGCATGGCACGGATGTCCAACTCATGGTTCTTGATGCGTTGCGGAAGCTTTAAGAGAGCATCCATCTGTTTGCTGTTGAGGCTTTTTATTTCAACGATGTAGTTTCGTCCGTCGATAGTGCTTTGCCGTTTTGCAAAGCCTGTCATTGATTTCATTATATATGTTTTTATTGTTAGAGTATTGTGTTTGTCGAGTCTGTTTTTGTCTGTAATGTTATTTGCCGGCTTCCATTTGCTTGAAGCCGTCGGTGGCATAGGTGCGGTATTGTCCGTTGTCGTCGAAGATGAAAAAGACGGCTTGGGCTCCGCTGTCGTCGGGGTGCGCGGAGATGAATTGTTTTGCACGTTCAAGTCCCATGACCATGAAGGCTGTGGCAAGAGCGTCTGCGCGCCAGGCGGCGGTGTCTATCACCGACACGCTGAGCAGAGAGTGCTCCACAGGCCGACCGGTTGTGGGGTTGATGGTGTGCGAATAGCGTACACCGTCTTTCTCGTAATATTTTCGGTAGTTGCCGGAAGTCACGACCGCGAGGTTTTCTAATCCTATCGTTGTCTCCACTTCGGGGCTGCTGTATTTGTTTTCGGCAGGGCGTTCTATGCCCACTTTCCATTTGCTGCCATCGGGTTTTGTGCCCTTGGCGTAGACTTCGCCTCCGATGTCGACGATAAAGCTGGCGATTCCTTTCTCTTCGAGAAACCGGCTGACGAGGTCAGTGGCGTAGCCTTGTGCTATGGCGTTGAAGTCGATGGTAGTCCGTGGGTCTGGTTTGTGTACAATGAAATTCCCGTTTCCGTCGGTTGTCAGCGTCGGTTGTTTGCCTACGAAAGCAAGAAGGCTGTCGATGGTCTCGTCAGAGAGATCTTCGCGTTTTTCGAAACCGAAGCCCCATGCGTTTACAAGTCGCCCTACGGTGCAGTCGAAACATCCTTCGGTGAATTGGTTCATCTCGGAGGAAAGTGTGAGTAGTGTTGCAAAGCATTTGTTAACGACGCTGTCCTTGTTTTCGTTCACGCGTCGAATCAGCGAGCTGTCGACCCACAGCGAGGCTGTCAGGTCGAAGTTGTCGAGCAGTGAGTCGATGGCGGTCTGAAAGTCGCGTTGTTGCGCGTCGTAATAGGTTATTGAATAGTACGTACCTTGGGCTTTCCCTTCCAGACGAACGGGCTGCTCGGAGCCACCTTTGCAGCAGCACAACAATAAGGTGGAGGCAAGAGCGATGACGGTTGCGGATAATCTCATGGAGAGGTTAAAGGTTAGAGGTTAAAGGTTAGAGGTTAAAGGTTAAAGATTAAAGATTAAAGATAATGTAGAGGTTAATGAGTGTTTGTAGATAGTAGTAGATTTTTTTAATTAATTCTTTTAAGTGTGCTATAAAAAAAGCGTCCGGCAGGCCGAACGCTTTTTTTGTTATGAATATGAAACTTATTTCTTCAGTACGATGGTACGAGTGTGTACGGCGCCGTTCTGCAGTTCGATGCGGAAGATGTAGGTGCCGGCAACGAAATTGCCAAGGTCGATGGTGCTCTTTCCATTGATGTCCATCACTTGCTGTCCGACGGTGTTGAATACTTTAACGTTCTTCACAGCCTCGGCCGAGGAGATGTTGACGAGAGCGCTGGTCGGGTTGGGGTAGACGCTCATGACTGCTTCGTCGGCATTGTCGATGGCGGCGTTGGCCAAGACGGTGATGAATGAAGTGTCGCTGCAGCCGGAAGTGTTGTTTTTGCCGATCAGGTATACATCAGTGTTGCCTTGTACGTTGGGGAGAGTAATGCTTTCTTCGGTGCTGCCGGTGCTCCAGAGGAAGTTGACGTTCTGGTCGCAGTGTCCGTTGAGGGTTGCGGAGGCACCAGGTGCGACGCGGAGGTCACCATCGATAGTGACTACCGGGCTAACATTGACGGTGAGGTTGAGAGCCACGATGCTGTCGCATCCGTTGGCAGCGCGACCGACCTTGAAGGTGTTGTTCACCGAATAGGGGAATGTATAGGTGGTGTCGGTAGCGACGAGAGAGTAGCTGTCGCAAGCTTTGGTGGTGACATTGGTTGTCACATCGTTATGTACGGTGAAGTGCATGACGAAAACGCTGTCGTAGCATTTTTCGACAGTTCTCGGATGGTATTTGTTGCGCAGGTTGGCAGTGGTCCAGGAGTAGGGCATGCGCTGGCCTCCGTAGGTCACTGTGTCGTCGGTCGATATCTGTGTGCCGTCTTCTTCGATGACGATGTTCTGGTTGTTGAAGTAGTAAACGTAGAAGTTGCAGGCTACAACAGTGTCTTCGCTTGATTTCTGAGTGGGCTCGATGATGGTGAGGTTGAGGGTCAGCGTCGAGTCGCAGTTGTTGACAGCGTCGTGTTCGTTTTTCGTCAGCGAGGTGTTGGCGGTATAGGTGGAGTCTTTCCAGGTGTAGCTCTCGCAAGCGGTTACGGTGTAGGTCTTTGTTGCCGTACCGGAGAGTACGAGGTTGATGGTGACCGTACTGTCGCAGCCGTTGATGCTATGGAAAGTCTGTGTGTGCAGGCCGGAAGTGTTGAAAATGGAATCGCCCCAGGTGTAGGTGCATCCGCCGTCCTGCTCTTCGGTAACATTAATATTGTATGAAGGGTAGATGGTGAGGTCCAGGATGTAGAGGGTGTCACCAACGATTTTGGTATAGCCACCGGATTCCACGTAGGTGTAGGAGATGCCGTCAACAACCCAGGTGAAGCTGTTACATGCACTGACAGTGGTGTCGATATGCACTGAAAGTTTAGGCTGGGCTTTCATAGCCAAGGGCATCATAAGAGCGGCCAGTAACAGAAAGAATAATCTTTTTTTCATCTTGTAGAGAGAATTAATATTGTTATACTAATTTATTATTTATTTCTATATTTTTATGAATATTAGACAGATAGAGGGTTAGCAAGCCTTTTTGGCTGCATAATATCAGTATGCAAAGATAGTATTTTTTTTTATAATAAGTAACTTTTTGTTTTTTTTTGGATTTTGAGGGGTGGGAATTCAGACACGAATTGTCAGTTCGACCACGTTTTCCACGTGCTGAGTGTGGGGGAACATGTCGACGGGTTGGATGCGTCGGACGTCGTATCGCTCGCTGAGCATGGCGAGGTCGCGCGCCTGTGTTGCCGGGTTGCAGCTTACATAAACGATACGCCTTGCACCGATGGAGAGTAGCTGTTCGACTACTTTTTCGTGCATGCCGGCGCGTGGCGGGTCGGTTATGATGACATCGGGTTTGCCGTTCTGGCGGACGAAGTCGTCGTTCAGGACCTTGGCCATGTCGCCTGCGTAGAAGGTGCAGTTGTCGAGGCCGTTAATCTGTGCATTCTCGCGTGCGTCGACGATGGCCTCTTCGACATATTCTATTCCGACCACGCGTCGGCACATGCCAGCGACAAATTGTGCAATGGTGCCGGTTCCGGTGTAGAGGTCGTAGACGGTGTCGTCGGGCTTGAGTTCAGCAAATTCGGCGACGAAACTGTACAGCTTGAAGGCTTGGGCGGAATTGGTCTGGTAGAAAGATTTTGGATTTATCTTGAACTGTAGCGGCTTGCCCTCGCCGTAGCGGGGCATCTGCTCGGTGATGAATCCTTTGCCGTTGTAGGTGTGCACGTCGAGGTCGGTGTAGCTGTCGTTGAGTTTTGTGTTGATGATGTAGAGCAGCGAAGTGACCATGGGGAACTGGACTTTCAGGAACTCCATCATAGGGTTCAGCAACTCTGGGCGGTCTTCGGCAACGATGACGATGACCATCCATTCGCCCGACGAGGTGTTGCGGATCACCACATTGCGCATATAGCCCGTGTGGTTGCGTATGTCGTAGAAGGGGAGCTGGTGCTCGATTGCGTAGTCGCGAAGAGCAATGCGGATGCTGTTCGACGGGTCGGGCTGGAGTGCGCAATGCTCGATGGGCAGCACCTTGTCGAATACGGAGGGGACGTGGAATCCCACGGCGCCGGGGTCGTCGTCGCTGCGTGTCTCGCCAGCCTTCAGCCATCGCTTGCTGGAGAAGGTGAACTCCAGCTTGTTGCGATAATAGAAAATGTTGTCGGACCCGCAAATCGGTTGCATTCCGGAGGTGTCGATGTGTCCGAGCCGTTCCAGGTTGTCGCGAACCTGCTGTTGTTTGTACTTCAACTGGGCGTCGTATGCCATGGTCTGCCATTTGCAGCCGCCGCAGGTGCCGAAGTGAGTGCATTTCTCATCGACACGCAGAGGCGATGGCTGTTTCAGAGCCAACATAATGCCTTCGGCATAGTTTTTCTTTTTTTTGTAGATTTTGAGGTCGATGATGTCGCCCGGCACGACATAGGGTACAAAGACGACCATGCCGTCGATGCGGACTATTGCGTTGCCTTCGGCGCCGGCGTCGCATACCTCGACGTCGGGGATGATGATTTCTTTTTTCAGTCGGCTCATATAAGTCGCGGCGTTGTGGACAGCCGTTTTGCCGTGCTGTCCTGTTGTCAGCATGAAAGTCAACTACCGTTTAAAGTCTGATGCTCGAGGCTGTTTTTGCCGTTTTTTCGTGACGGAATAGATAGCACAGACAATGGGTGGTTTGACTTTTGTTAAAAAAAAAGAAGTATTGGCATCAATACTTCTCATTCTCAATGTGGCAAATTGCTCTTTCTTCTTGGAAGAAGAGTCGCACTGCTTATCGTTCGTCGGAGACGGTCAGTTTTTTTCTGCCTTTTCTGCGGCGTGCGGCCAAAACTTTTCTGCCATTTGCCGTGGACATTCTCTGACGGAAACCGTGCTTATTTGCTCTTTTTCTGCGTGATGGTTGGAATGTTCTCTTCATTTTTTCTCGATTTTGGAGTTGCAAAAGTACATAAAAAAAATGATATGGCAACAAAAAAATGTTTAAAACTTTTATCTGATTTTAGAAGTTGTTGATAATAAGATATGTATAAAATAAGTTTTATGTTTTTTTCAACAATCAAAAAAATATATGTACATTTGCAATTTGAAATTTTGTTTCCAAATAATTCAAAATGATGGATAAATCAGCATTTAATATCAAATTGTCCAATTTGTGCAGCTATTCGATGATCGACAAGTCGGAGATACAGTCGGAGAAGAACCGTTATCCTTATTGCGCGCTGCTCCAGGTCATGGACATTTTGAGCGACAAGGCAACCGGGACATCGCAGTGGTTTGACCGTTTTCTGCCGAAAACGGCGCTGTACTTGTTGGACAAGGACAAATTCGAACATTATCTGAGCCATGTGAAGCTGACCGAAATACAGACTCCTGCCGACCTGAAGGCGAAGGAGCAGGTGGAGCAGGCGAAGAAGCAGGAGTACAGCGCGAGCGAGCCCGAGGCGTATGACATCATGAAGGAGATCAATTCCTATCAGGAAGTCTCGTTCAAGACTGCACCAAAGAGCGTTATACTGTCCAAATTTTTGGAAACGGGCAACTATAAACCAGAGGATTTGGGCGAAGCAGAGGCTGTGTCGGTCGAGGATTTGGGTAAAAAGAGTGTAAAGGTTGACGAGTCATTAGATACTGAAACTCTTGCAGTTGTGTTTGAAAAGCAAGGCAAATTCGACCATGCAATATCTGTATATGAAAAATTAATTGCTAAATATCCCGAAAAAAGTAGTACTTTTGCAATCCGAATTTCGGAACTCAAAATGAAATTAGAAAATAACAAAAAGTAATAATTTATTATGTACACTTTTATCGTAATTCTTATTCTTATAGTCAGTGTTGTGTTGGCACTTGTGGTTTTGGTACAAAACTCAAAGGGTGGCGGATTGGCAGCCAATTTTTCGGCACCGAACCAGATTATGGGTGTCCGCAAAACCACCGATTTCCTTGAAAAACTGACCTGGGGTCTTGCCATTGCACTTGTGGTATTGAGTCTGATTGCCACAATCAGCATAAATTCGGGCCGTAGTGCATCGACTCAGAAGAACGCCGTCAATGCCGACCAGGTTGAACTGCCTTCGGCAGCCCAAGCCGTGACCGGACAGCCTGCACCTGCAGATGCTGCTCCCGAGGCTGCAGAATAAATGTCGATAAGACGAAGAAACAGGGGGATTTGTCGCTGGCAAGTCTCCTTTTTTTATACATTTACAGATAGATGAATCGCGTAGAAAAGCTTATATTCTCCTTTTTTCCTCACGAGCCGACCGAAGGGCAACGCCGCACATGCAGCTCGATGGTGGATTTCCTGTTCGACCCGGACCCGCGGTCGTCCTTCATTCTGCGCGGTTATGCCGGTACGGGCAAGACCTCGCTGGTCTCGGCCCTGATCAAGGCGGCCCCCTATCTGAAGATAAGGACGGTGCTGCTGGCGCCTACGGGCCGGGCGGCAAAGGTCTTGTCGGGCTACTCGGGCAAGACGGCGTACACGATACATAAAAAGATATATATGTCGGTCACCGACGCGACGGGCGCGGTCAGGAGTGTACGCGCGAAGAACAAGTACAGCTATACGCTTTTCATCGTCGACGAGGCATCGATGATAAGTGCCGTTCCGGAAGAGGGCTCCTACGCCGGGCGGCAGTCGCTGCTCGAGGACCTGGTCGATTTTGTTGCCGACGGGTCGCATTGCAGGCTGATGCTGATTGGCGACGGTGCCCAGCTGCCGCCGGTGGGCTCGTCGGAAAGTCCGGCACTGTCGGCAACGTATCTTCGGACGCTTTCCGACCTGAAAGTGTATGAGTCTGAGCTGACGGAGGTCGTCAGACAGGAGAGCCAGTCGGGGATACTGCGCAACGCCACGGAGGTGCGTACCCATATAGCTGAGATGGGGGATGGCGACGAGGTTCGGTTGCCGCTGTTCAACACCGAAGGGTGCGCCGACGTGATACGGCTGGGCGGGGCCGATTTGGAGGAGACACTGAACAACGAGTATTCGCAAGGAGCGCTGGAAGATGTGGTATTCGTCTGCCGCAGCAACAAGCGAGCCAATATGTACAACCAGGCTGTACGGAACAGGGTGCTGTACCGTGACGATGAGATTGGCACTGGCGACTACCTAATGGTCGTGAAGAACAACTATCACTGGTTGGATGAGGATTCGGAGATGGGCTTCATCGCCAATGGCGATATTGTCGAGGTTATGTCGGCGCGCAATTATCAGGAGCTGTACGGGTTCCATTTTGTGGATGTGTCGTTGCGTTTCGTCGACTACGATGATGCGCCCACGGTGGAATGCAAGCTGCTGCTCGAGACGTTGCATTCGGAATCGCCCTCGTTGACCAGGGAGGAGTCGCAGCGTTTGTACATGGCGGTACTGGCCGACTATGCCGATTTGCCTACCAAGGCCGAGCAGCTGAACGCCGTCCGCAGCAACCCGTACTACAATGCCCTTCAGGTGAAGTTCGCGTATGCCCTTACGTGCCATAAGACGCAGGGCGGGCAGTGGCCTGTGGTCTTTGTCGAGCAGGGATACCTGACAGAGGAGATGATGGACCGCGACCTGCTGAGATGGATTTATACGGCGTTGACGCGTGCCACGCAAAGGGTCTATCTGCTGAATTTCGAAGACAAGTTTTTCGCGTAGCCGCCGTTATAGAGCGCAAAAAAAAACACCATGTGTGTCACATGGTGTTTTTCAGGATAGTTGCGCAAACTTAGAATTTCTTGCTGGCTTTGAATTTGAAGACCTTCTTTGCGGGGATGGTGATCTTCTTGCCGGTCTGCGGGTTCTTGCCAGTGCGTTTTGCACGCTGCTGCATGTAGAAAGTACCGAAGCCGATGATGGCGATTTTGCCGTCTTTCTTCTTCATTTCTTCTTTAGTGACCTGAAGCAGAGCGTTGAATGCTTTTGCTGCGTCAACTTTTGTCATTTCAGCTTTTTTAGCTACAGCTGCGATTAATTCTGTTTTGTTCATGTTGATGAATTTGAGGGTTAAACAATCTTTATTGACGCTGCAAATATATATAGTTTTTTTCTAAATGCAACTTTTTTTCAAAAAAAAATTATGTTAAAAATTTATGTTGTGTTTTAAAGAATTAATTTCCAGTCAGATACATTGTATCCTCTTAAAAATTCGTCTGCCGTAATTTTCTTTTTTCCGCTGATTTGTAGCGATAAAATTCTTACAAATCCGTCTTTTACGGCGATTTTTAGTCCGTTTTTTTTGTCTGCAATAATGCTTCCGACAGCGTCAGTGCTGACGTTACGCTCATATTCCGTAGCGAATATTTTCATCGAGACGGGGTTGCCGTTCGAGTCGTTCATTGTAGCTGTTGCAGCCGGATAGGGCGAGAGTCCGCGGACAAAATTGAAAATCTCTTCGGCGTTACGGTTCCAGTCGATGGCGCAGTCCTGTTTGAAAATCTTTGGTGCAGGCGTAGGCGTGACCGTGGTGGGCTGGGGGTGAGGCTGGATGGCGTTGTTGAAGAGTCCGTCGATGGTTTCGGTCACCAGTTTTGAACCCATTTCGGCGAGACGGTCGTGTAGAGTTTCGGCGGTATCGTCCTGTGATATCGGAGTGCTTTGCTGCAGCAGAATGTTGCCTTCGTCGATGCGCTCGTTGAGCAAGAAGGTGGTCACGCCGGTTTCTTTTTCGCCGTTGATGATGGCCCAGTTGATAGGGGCGGCGCCGCGGTAGCGAGGCAACAGCGAAGCGTGGAGGTTGAAAGTGCCGAGAGGCGGCATGGCCCAAACCATTTGAGGCAGCATGCGGAAAGCCACGACGACGAAGAGGTCGGCACCGATGGCGCTGAGTTGTGCGATAAACTCGGGGTCGCGCAGTTTCTCGGGTTGTAGGATGGGGATATTGTGTTGTATGGCATATTCCTTGACAGGCGAGAAGGTGACCTTCAGGCCGCGTCCGGTTTGCCGGTCGGGGACGGTGACGACAGCTGCGACGTCGTAGCCCGCTTGGACAATGGCATCGAGCGACGACACGGCGAAGTCGGGGGTCCCCATGAAAACTATTTTCCTTGACATGCTGCTAATGTGTTTTGAGGTGACGGTGGATTGTTCTATTTCTTGAGGTCTTTCTGCAGTTTGACCATTTTCAGTGCGGTCACAGCCCCTTCGACGCCCTTGTTGCCGTGTTTGCCGCCGGCGCGGTCGAGCGCCTGTTGCATATCGTTGGTGGTCAGAAGGCTGAATATTACTGGTTTCTCATGTTTCAGGGCGACATTGGTCAGGCCTTGCGACACGGCTTCGCAGATGAAGTCGAAGTGGCGGGTTTCGCCTTGTATTACGCAGCCGATGCATATCACGGCATCGAGGCTGTCGATGTTGCGGAGCATCATGTCGGCGCCCGAGGTCAGTTCGTAGCTGCCGGGGACATGGATCAGATGAATGTTTTTTTCGGCAACGTCGTATTGCCTCAGAGTGTCGAGGGCGCCGTTGGCCAGAGCGTCGGTGATTTCCTTGTTCCATTCGGCAACAACGATGCCGATAGAAAAGTCTTTGCCATTGGGAACCAATGACGGGTCGTAGTCGGAAAGGTTCGTTTTTTTCATGGGGGGAAGGGGGGTAAAGGGTAAAGGTTAAAGGTTAAAGGTTAAAGGGTTAAAGGGTTGAAGGGTTGAAGGGTTTGAAGGTTTTAGGGTTGAAGGGATTTAAGGTTTTAGGGTTGAAGGGTTTGAAGGTTTTAGGGTTGAAGGGTTTTAAGGGGTGGGGTTATCGGATGCGGATTCGCATGCCGGCTTTGATTTTTTTCAATTTGGGGTTGAGATCCTTGATGCTGTCGACGGTGGTGCTGTTGAGCATGGCTATGCGTTCGAGGGTGTCGCCGCGTTTGACTTCGTAGTACACTTCTCTTTTTTCGCGCCGCATAGGACGTTCTTTGATGATGCTTTTGTCGGCTTTGAAAACGGGATGTTTTTTGCCTTTGGGCCGGCTGATGCCGAAGTAGGTTTTGTCGAGATGCAGACGGCGAGTGCGGAGGGTGTAGTTCGAGAAATCCAGTATCCATTCGGGGTCGAAAGGCTCGTACTGGAAACGCACTTCGAAGTGCAGGTGTGGACCCGTGGAGCGGCCTGTGCTGCCGCCGAGACCTATGATTTCGCCGGCTTTGACGTTCTGTCGCGGTTTGACGAGGATTTTGGACATGTGTCCGTAGACGGTCTCGAGTCCGTTGCGGTGCCGTATCACGACGAGGTTGCCGTAGCCGCCCATGTGCCGAGCGATGCGTACAACGCCAGGGAAGCAGGCCCTGACGGGGTCGCCCGTACGCAGAAGGATGTCCACGCCGCGATGCGGCCGCTGCCACCGGTCGCGCCATCCGTAGGGCGAGGTGATGATGTTCTTCATCGGGAAGCAGAATTCGCCGGTGTCGCCAACGAGGTGGATATTGATTTCGTCGGGCAGCGAGTCGAGAGGCAAGGTGCGCAGTCGCACCAAGTTGCCTGAAAAGTTGTCGGGGTAGAAGAAGCGCCACATGGGTATTTCGCTGCCGTCGCCGGTGTAGAACCTGGAGGTGCTGTCCTTCGCTTGCGGGAATAGGGGTTTCGCAGCCAGTGCCATTATGAGTAAAGCAGTGGTTGCAAATAGATTGGTGAAATATGTGTTTTTGGGGCTATTCAAAAGAAAGAGTTATTATAGTTCCTTTCGCAGTCGTCCCACTGGGATGTTGAGACTCTCGCGGTATTTTGTTACAGTGCGCCGCGACAGCTTGAAACCTTGTTTGTTGAGTATTTCTGTCAGTGCTTCGTCGGTCAGCGGAGTGTGTTTGTCTTCGTTCGCTATAGCCTGCTGTAGGGCGCTTTTGATGCGGTCGGCGACAACCACTTCGCCGTCTGTGGTGATGGCGGCTTTGGAGAACAGTTCCTTGAGGAGGAAGGTCCCGAAATCGGCCTGGACGTATTTCTGGTTTGCGACGCGCGAGATGGTCGATTCGTCGAACCCTGTCGCCTCGGCGATGTCTTTGAGTCGCATCGGGCGCAGGTCGTGTGTGTCGCCGCTGAGGAAGAAAGCCGACTGGTGTTGCAGGATGGCGTTCATGGTGACGGCAAGGGTTTGCTGTCGTTGCTGCAGGGTGCCGATGAGTTCTTCGGCATCTTCGGTCTTGGCCTTGATGAATTTAAGGGTTTCGCGTTCCGGTCCGCTGAGTTGTTTGCGGCTGCTCAGTTGCTGCATCATTTCGGAGTATTCGCTATTCATTTTGAGATGCGGCTTGTTGCGCTCGCTAAGGGTGAAGTTGAGCTGTCCGCCTTCGCGTGACACTATGAAGTCGGGGATGATATAGTGTGCGCCTTTGTTCTCCTCTTCACGTCCCCAGCCGGGTTTGGGGTTGAGGTGCCGAATGACGGCCAGTGCTTGATTCAGCTGTTCTTCGTCGACTTTCAGCACCGTCATCAGCGACGAATAGTGCTTGTTGGAAAGTTGGGCGAAGTGTTTGTTGACGATGGTTTCGGCGAGACGAGTCGCGTCGTCGGGGTGTTCGATGCGTGCCAGCTGGAGGGCGAGGCATTCCTGGAGGTTGCGGGCGCCGACACCGGCAGGGTCGAAAGACTGGATTGTGGCGAGCACACTGTTGACCTCATCGTCCGACACGTCCATGCCGGAGCGGAAAGCGAGGTCGTTGGCGATGAGTTGTGTGTCGCGTCCGAGGTATCCGCTGCCGTCGATGCTGCCGATAATCTCTTCGGCGATGGAGCGTTGCCGATCGCTGAGGTTGCGCAGCGACAGTTGGCGTATGAGTGCTTCGGTGAACGAAGTGCCCTCGGAGGGGTCGATACGATGTTCGTCCACGTTGCGGTCTTTTTCTAATTGTTCGCGGTAGTTATAGTCGTCGTCTTCGTAGTATTCGTCGATGTCGATACCTTTGAAGTCGCCCGCCTCGTCGTCGGCGACCTCAGCGCTATCGTTGTGAGTGTCGTCCGGTTCCAACTCGATTTCAAGCATCGGGTTCTTCTCGACTTCTTCTTTTATGCGCTGTTCGAGCGAAGTTACCGGAAGTTGCAGCAGGCGCATCAACAGTAGCTGTTGAGGTGTCAGTTTCTGCTGCATTTTCATTTTCTGTTTTTGTGATATCATAGTCAGTCGGATTAGAGGTTGATAATAGAGGACGGTCCCGAAGCGGAGGAGTATGTTATATACCTTTTAACTGATAAAACCGGAAAAAATTATGTGCCGTCTTTAATTTTTGTAAGTTCGCAGTTTCGGCAACGGGGTTTGCATGAGGAGGAGGACAAGAGTAGTGATAGTATAGTATGGATACAATATAAAAAGCTAAAGTTTGACAAGTCTTTTTTTCGATTTAATAGTAAGCATCATGACAACATTGTCAAGACAAAATATGGCTATTTTTGAGTCTTTTGGTGGTCTGAAAGGTCAATACACAATTACCTATGGCATCGCACTATGTGATTCAATGAGCCAAGAGTCGCGCCCTGCAAGGGCAAAACAACCCGAAGAAGAATGGTGCATCATGGCATTAGTGAGTGATTCTGCTCTTACAAGGTGTTATTGTCCTCCCCCGTTTTCTGCAGGCGTTGCCTACAGCTATATCTGTCCAGACTCTTTCAGGGTGGTTTAAAGACTCGGACGATATGACTTTTTTTACATGTCAAACTTTAGGTATTCATATTTTGCGGGATTTTTGCTGACTCTAAATCTCTTAGAGTGAGAGAGTTGTGATGATCGGCATTTTGTCAATATTTTTCCGCTAGCCATCGGGAGAAGAACACATCGTTGATGCTGTACTGGGTTTTGCCATCGGATATATTCTCATCAACGATGTTTTTCTCTATAAGGGAGGATAGCGTACGGTTCACTGATGATGGGTTGCCGAGATGATGTTTGCGGAGGAATTGACGTGCGGATATCTGTTCTACATCGCCTTCTTTGGCAATGGCTATCAGTAGGTTCCACTGGCCTGAGGTCAAGAGCTGCTGATACTGTCCGAAAACGACAGCGTCCGATTGAAGTATTTGGGCGGCGGCTTCCTTTACAAGGCTCGTGTCCACTTTTTGTCCGGCCAAATTGAACGCCGTATGGCATAGCCTTTGAGTGAAGTAGGTGTGTGCCTTTGTCCAGTCGAGGATGTATCTGACAGCATCATCGTCAATGTTTTTCCCTGCAGCTGTAAAGTTGTGCTTGATGAAATCAGAATATACTGTATAGTCAATTTTTTGTAGGTTCAAGAATTCTGTGCTGCGATAGAACGGGTTGCGCTCCCCGCTGAATATATCCAGCATCATGTGACGTTTGCTGCCACAATATAGAAAAGTGACGTTGTTCAGTTTCTGAATGATTGTGCGCAGTAGAGCCTCTACATTTTTTTCCGGGTATTCCCGAATCTGTTGAAACTCGTCTATAGCCAACAGGATTTTCTCGTTCTGATTGTCAAGGAAAGTGAGTAATCCTTTCAGGGTCTGTTGCCGTTCTTCTTCGTTTTGCAACGTCAGCTGTATTTGTGGTGCCGATGTCAGAGGGTCGTAAGTTATTACGGGACGCAAAGACTTGATGAATGTGAGGAATTTTTTCCCGATGTTGCTTTTGGGGGGCAGAGACTCCATTATTGCTTCGGAAATAACTTTGACAAGATCTTCCAAAGTGCGTGTTGCGAATATGTCTACATATATTGGTACAATCGGGAGCTTTTGAGTCTTTATTTCGTCGAAAAGCCTATATATTAGGCCAGTTTTCCCAATGCGCCTCTGTGCTATCAAGGTTGTGTCGGCACCGGATATGCAATTGGAAATAAGCTGTTCAAGCTCCTTTTGACGGTCACAAAACAGTTCTTTTGTCTTATATGCTCTGAATATAAAAGGGTTATCCATGATGATTGTTGGCTGGTTTACAATGCAAATATACACCTTTTTTTACATTTCACAAAATGTGGAACGCAAAATGTGAAATATTGTAATATGTGGTGTATTTGATATTTTTTTTGATTTCTAAAGCTGTGGGTGTTTGTGTGCACCAAAAAGAAGAGCCCCGCACAATTGTGCGGGGCTCTTCTTGTGCAGTTGGACGCTCTGTAGGGGCGGACTGCATATACACTTGTAGGCGTGGCGTCAGAACTTGAAAGTCACGCCGATGGTGATGTTTCTCCAGTATTCGTCAAGGCTGGTCTCGAGCAGGTCGAGCTGCAGGCCGTTGCTACTGTTGGAGTAGACTACGTCGTTGTCGAGGCGCGTCTCTTTGCGGTTGCTGTATATCCAGCCCAGAAGGTTGAGGTTGAGGTCGATGTTCACGTGCTTGTCGAGCTCGTAGGTGATGCCGGGCTTGATGGTGAAGTCGAAGGTCTGCAACTTGGCGTCGTAGGCTCCTGGACCGGGCATTGCCGGTGCACCGCCAACACCGGGAGTGGCTCCAGGACCTGGGTTCATATACCTGGGCGAGTAGCCGAACATGGCTTCTGCCTCGGCAAAGAGGATCCAGTGTTTGTACTTCACAATGTTGAAGTGGACGTAGGGGCCAATGCGGTAGGTACGCTTTGTTCCGATGTCGGCCAGCTGGCCGGAGGCGTTGAGTTCGTAGCGGTGGTCGAGCGAGAATCCGTAGGTGATACCGATGCGCCAGCGGTCGTTGATGTTGTAGCCGACGAAGGGCTCGATGCGGTATTCGCGCAGCTTGTTGGTCACATTGTCACCGGTTTTGTCGGTGCTTTGGCTGAAATGTCCTGTTCCTCCAACGACCCATTTGTAGTTGGTGTAGTCTTGAGCTTGAGCTCCTGCGGCTAAGGCCATAAAGGTCATAGCCAGTGTCAATAATGTTTTTTTCATGTTATGAAGGGTTTGAGGGTTTGAGGGTTTGAGGGTTTGAGGGTTTGAGGGTTTGAGGGTTTGAAGGTTTGAGGGTTTTAGGGTTTGAGGGTTTTAAGGTTTAAGGGTTTGAGGGTTAATTTTCCTTTTTTTACAATTGCTATGGGGTACTTCTAATAATTTCTTTTCAAACGGCGTGGTATGCCTGCGAATACCTAATGAGTAAAGAAAATGCAATGAGCAATTAAACGAATTGAGCGAATTAATATGTTGCCATTAAGGATTTTGTTTTGCAAGCAAAAGGCGAATTAAACGGTTTTAGAGGTTGTTTTTTTACAATTGCTATGGGGTACTTCTAATAATTTCTTTTCAAACGGCGTGGTATGCCTGCGAATACCTAATGAGTAAAGAAAATGCAATGAGCAATTAAACGAATTGAGTCAGACATTTGATTAAACTATGAAGGAGGACGTAGCTGCCCACTCGCAGGCTCCTCTACGCGCTCCACAGGAGCTTGTACCAAGCAAAACGCGAATTAAACGGTTTTATGGATTTCTTATAGATAAACCGGAAGCCCGTGAGTGGGCTTCCGGTTTGTGGAAGTGTATCTGCGTAGCGGATAATGCCCTGCGCGGGCATCTGCTTACTCTTCTTCTGCTGCTGCTTCCTCGTAGGCTTTGAGGAGTGCCTGCTGGACATCGGCGGGAACGAGTTCGTAGCCGCTGAATGTCATGGTGAAGGTACCGCGGCCGCTGGTGAGCGAGCTCAGGGCGGTGCAGTAGCGGTTCATCTCGGCGAGAGGAGCTTTGGCGCGGAGGGTGGTGTATTTGCCTTCGGCATCCATGCCCATAACGATGGCGCGGCGGCCCTGGAGGTCGGTCATGACACCGCCTTGGCTTTCGGTCGGTACGGTGACGGCGACGTCGTAGATAGGCTCTTTAATCTTCGGGTTGGCCAGTTTGAAGGCCTCGCGGAAGGCGGTACGGCCGGCAATCTTGAAGGCCGTTTCGTTCGAGTCGACGGGGTGCATCTTACCATCGTAGATGTTGACGACGATGTCGCGTGCGTAGGAACCTGTCAGAGGGCCTTGCTCCATCTTCTCCATGATACCCTTGAGGATGGCGGGCATGAAACGTGCGTCGATCGAGCCGCCGACGATGCAGTTGTTGAAGACCAGCTTGCCGCCCCACTCGAGAGGATATTCCTGGGTGTCGCGGATGGGGTACTTGGTCTGGTTGGGCATGCCGTCGTAGTAGGGTTCGATGAGCATGTGGACTTCACCGAACTGGCCGCTACCACCCGACTGTTTCTTGTGGCGGTACATGGCCTCGGCGCTCTTGGTGATGGTTTCGCGGTAGGGGATGTTGGGTGCGGTGAAGTTGACGGCCAGTTTGTACTGGTTCTCGAAATACCACTTCACGGTGTTGAGGTGCAGCTCGCCTTGGCATCCGAGGATGACCTGGCGCAGCTCGCGGCTGTTTTCGAGCGAGAGGCTGCGGTCGTAGGTGCTGAGGTCCTTGAGGGCTGCACCGACCTTCTCGTCGTCGTTGCTGTTGGCTGCTTTGACGGCTACCATGTAGATGGGGGTGGGGAATTCGATTTCGGTCACCACATCGTCGGTGTTCTTCGGAGTGGTGAGGGTATGGTTGATCTTGACGTCTTTCAGCTTGATGGTGCAGACGATGTCGCCGGCGCAGGCTTTCTCGACGCGCTGACGGTCTTTGCCGCTGCATACGAGCACTTGGCTGACGCGCTCTTTGCTTTGGTTGACGCTGTTGATGACATCCTGGCTTTCGGCGAGTTCGCCGTCGTAGATACGGAGATAGGTGATTTCGCCGAGGTTCTTGTCCTTGGCGCTCTTGAAGGCGAAGGCAACGGTGGGGTTGGCGCTGTCGCATTTAAGATCCTTGCCGCCTTTGGTCTTTTTGCATTCTGCTACTTCGTTGGGGGCGGGGACGTTCTGGCAGACGAATTCGAGCAGACGGGCGACGCCCATGTTCTCCTTGGCGCTGGAGCAGAGGATGGGGAAGAGGTCGCGTTTGTCGATAGCCAGTTTGAGGGCTTTGGTGAGTTCTTCGGCGGTAAGGTCGCCGTTTTCGAAATATTTTTCCATCAGTTCGTCGTCGGCAGCTGCAGCTTCCTCAACGAGAGCCATGCGCATCTCTTCGGCGCGGTCGGCAAATTCGGCGGGGATGTCGGCAGTCTCCATCTTGTCGCCCTTGAAGGTGAGCAGCTTGTTGGCGACGATGTCGACCACTTGGTTGAATCCCAGGCCCTGGTTGACGGGGAACTGGAGGACGGTGCACTTGTTGCCGAAGAAGTCTTTCAGCTGGTTGACGCTTTCGTCGAAATTGGCTTTCTCGGCATCGAGGTGGTTGACGACATAGATCAGCGGGGTGTCGAGTTTGGCGGCATAGCGGTTGGCTATTTCAGTACCCACTTCGACACCGCTCTGGGCGTTGACAACGACGACGGCAGCCTCGACGACATTGAGTGCAGAGGCGAGTTCGCCCTGATAGTCGGCGAAACCGGGGACATCGAGGATGTTGATTTTCTTGCCAGCATATTCGGTGTACATCAGGGTCGTCTCGACGGAGTATTTGCGGTCGAGTTCGATGTCGCGATAGTCGCTGATGGTGTTCTTGCCGTCCACGGTGCCGCGGCGGTTGATGAGTCCGCCGTTGAAGGCCATGGCCTCGGCCAAAGTTGTTTTGCCCGCTTTGGCACCGCCTACGAGGGCGATGTTGCGGATGTCGGAGGTCTGGTAAATCTTCATTGTTTTTTAGTATATTTATTATTATTATAATTATTGCGTAAATAATTCATTACCATATTGTTCAGAGCGCTTTTGGCCGTTCTGGACAATGTGGTAGCAAGCGGCAAAGATACAAAAAAATGAATAATAAAAAATGAAAACCTCTAAAGATTTAATATTTTGGACACAAAATGCACGAATTACACTAATTTTCTTTTTTTGCAGGCAGAGGTACCTGCTTACCATAATTGCAGACGGGGATGGTTGCGGAGCAAAATTTGGGCGTTGTCATACAATAATATCGTCAACTCTCTGTTAATAGGGCGAAGAGAGAAAAACCGAACAATAGCATTAAGAAAAAACGGAACAATTGCAATAATGGGTGTAATAGCACGACAAAGCATCAGGGGGGCGTTGGCCAACTACTTGGGAGTGGCGATAGGATTCTTCACCACATTTTTCGTTCTTACGGACTATCTGACGCAAGAGGAAATTGGTCTGACGCGCGTTATGGTCGATGCTGCCATGCTATTTTCCGGACTTGCCCAGTTGGGGACAAATGCCTCGATAATCCGGTTTTTCCCATTCTTCAAGAGTGAGGATGAGAAGAATCATGGCATATTCGGATGGTCGGTGCTCATACCCTTCGTTGGTTTTACGCTGTTCGCCCTGTTCTTTTTCATCTTCAGGCAGGATATCGTCGAGGTCTATTCGCAGAAGTCGCCACTGATAGCCGACTATGCCTATCTGCTGCTGCCGCTGACGTTCTTTGCGCTCTACCTTACCGTTTTCGAAACGAATGCCAGTGTGCTGTTTCGCATCACGGTGCCACGGCTTGTGCGCGAGGTGGGCATTCGCGTCTTCAACCTGATTTGCTATCTGCTTTATGGCAAGGGTGTTATATCGCTCGATATGTTTGTCGTCCTTTTCTGCATGAGTTATGGCGTTGCGATGCTGATCAACTTCTTCTATCTGTTGTCGCTCGGCAGGATATCGTTCCGTATCGACTGGAAATTCGCGAGCAAGGCCCGTCTGAAGGAGATGGGGCTGTATACACTGTTCATGACGGCCACGGTGCTTGCGGGCAACATACCGCTTATCAACTCACTTTTTCTCGGGGCGCATACGGGTCTGGCCTTGACGGGCGTCTACACGATTGCGTTCTATATTGCCAATATTGTTGAAGTTCCCTACCGTTCGTTGGGAGCGATATCCCGTCCGATGATTTCGCAGGCGGTACGCGACGACAACTGGCAGGAGGTGAACCGGTTGGCCCGACAGGTGTCGTTGCATCAGTTTCTTGTCAGTTCGTTGATTTTCTTTATGATATGGATCAATCTCAAGGCCTTGTTTGCCGTGATTCCGCATGGCAGTGAATATGTGGGAGGAATCGGTGTTGTATTTATACTCGGACTTGCAAAGATTGTGAATTCGTCGCTTTCGATAGGCACGGACATACTCAATTATTCGCGTCTGTATCCGACCTCGCTGCTGTTTATAGCCTTGCTCACAGCATCTGCCATAATATTCAACAACATGCTGATACCGCTGTGGAGCATCAACGGGTCGGCAAGTGCCACGTTGTTTTCCTATTGCCTTTATTTTGTTTGCTTGCTGTTGTTTGTGGGCGGCAAGCTACGGGTGTCGCTGTTTTGCCGCAAGCATATAGCAGTGTTGGTCATGATGCTGGCGCTTTTTGGCTTGGACTGGTTGTGGACGCAGCTGCTTACCCCTATGTTCTCGTTTTCGTCAACGGTTGTGGCTACGTTGGTTGATGCCCTTGCACGTACCGCGTTCATGCTGGTTGTAAGTGTCGTGGCGATACGTCGCATTCATGTGTCGAGCGATGTCGACGCTTTCTTCGACAAGATATTGCGCCGTCGCAGACAGGAGTGATATGAAGTCTCGTTTTTTTGAGATTGTCAGTTTTGTAGATTATCAAGCAGCGTCGGATCACAGATCCGCCGCAACGGAGGGAACATCCGTCGCGACGGGCAAATCATTATTAAACTTGCATCGGATTGCTTTTTCCCCGCTACATAACGGGATACTATCCTCTGTGACGGTTATCATCTTTGTAATTGCAGATGCGTCATAAACACTTCTATTTGTAATTGCATACTGGTTTCCCACTTTTAGAGTAATATACGACAATGTATATCCATACCAATTAGTAATCACATACCCATCGGGAGGATTGACAAAACTAATTTCCATCCTTTTGTTCGTATTATTAATGTTTAATATTTCATAATACTCGAGAGAATCACTTGTCGTGTTTTTTATTTCCAAACATCGTATCGGTGCGTCTTTACCACGAACAATTAATTGTTCATTGTCAATATAAAAATCATTACTTATACATGACACATATAAAAAAAAACTCATGCAGAAAATAAAATTATTCAGTCTCATTGCAACTTTTTTTATATTCATTCCACCATTTATCTATAGTTTGAACCTTTTGTTTATCAGAACAACGAGATGAGAGCAATTCAGAAATGGCGTTTTCTCCGTATTTACTTGAAATAAATGCGTTAAATCTCCGATACTGAGTTTGTCCAATGTCTGCCTCTTTCTCGCTTGGGGCCTCATCGTGTCCTGAAGATTTAATATACTCTATAACAGCATTCGAAACATACCCTCTCATGCCACCATTTTTGTCTATTTGAGGAATATGACCTACTTCGTGAGATAAAATATCTAACCATTCGGAAATATTTTGCCCATAACCATTGTTGTTGTATGCAGAAGCATCGTCTTCAAAATAATTTTGTGTAAGAATAATATTCGATTTATTCGAACTATATCCTAATGTTATTGCCCCACCACCCTTCCTAGAAGAATAAAAAGGAACATAATGTCCCAAACCTCGTTTGACTATTATAGCGTTGGCTATGTAAGATTCCTTTACCCCAGATACTAAAGAAAGCAAATGGGTGGCTGGGGACGTCAATCTATATCCACCACCATGTGGGAATGCATTTGCATCATATTTTAAAATGGCACGTGGATATAAACCAGCTACATCCACCAGCCTCACCGGATTCCAAGCGCAATAGGCGTAGGGCGAAATGCTCGGGTACTTGCCTGCCATCGGGTCGACACTCAAAAAGAGGCCTGAAAGCGTGGGGTCGTAATACCTCGCGCCGAAGTAGTAAAACCCTGTTTCTGAGTCTTTTTCCTTGCCGGTGAAGGTATTACAACACAAACAGGGGCTATTGTATTCGTTATTAGTTAATTCCGAAGAAATACAAAAGTGACATTTTTGAAAAAATGTACTATCAAAACACTTTTTTGCACATGAGAATACACGGCCAAGAATAGGCGTCCTACTATCTGTTATGTGACAGTAGTTTATGTCCATTATGCAGTGAAAAGCTACAAAATTATGATTTGATAGCAACATGTTTATTGAGGAAAAATTTTGTGCAAATGTATGAAAAAAATACTATACATTATCATTTTTTACCACAACAAAAATACAACAGCCTGAAATATAACAGTATGTAAATTGTATTTATTTTGCTACAGAAAGCTGAAAGAGAAGTTGTCTTCTCAAATTCCTACAAAAGTGTGTGATGTTAGCACCTGTTCAAGTCAAAACCACAAACCAAATACTGAAAAATGGAACATGTTGTCGTGTAATGCGTAGAAGAACTTTGTGAATGGCGATATAGCATAACATCTGAAACACTTGTTTTTTGAACACGTGGTATTCCTGCGAATACTTAACAAATAAAGAAAGCGTAATGAACAATTATACGAATATTTCTTTGCATATCAGCGAATTATTTTGCTAACGCAAAACGAATAGCAAGAATATGTCTATGCATCTGATTTATTGGTCAATGAAATTATATGTATAAATCTAAATTCCGTAAGTCATGAAAGTAAGAATTGAAACCGACTTTGTGTTCAAGGTCTCGTCTATCCAGTACACTGATTCTGGTGAACTGTGCATTCGTCTTGCATCGCCTGACAAGTCTGACAACACCACCTATCGATACAACGCCAACCTTGACGACATTGTAGAGGAACGCCAGTCGGTAAGTCTGCACGAATACCTGCTCAAGTTTTCAGAACGTCCCGACATCAAACCCGGAACCCGAAGCAGCTACGAACTCGCAGCCCGTCATGTCGTAAAATATGGAGACTGTATGTTGGACAAAATAACCACCGAATATCTGCAGAATTTCATCGAGTTCCTACGACAAAACGGGTTGAAGTCCAATACCGTCAGGCTCAATTTCCAAAAAGTTGCATGTGTCCTAAACGATGCCTATACACATGAGCTCTTTGACATAAGAATCTTGAAACGTGTAAAATACCCCAAGCGCGACCGCGACAAGAGGACATTCCTCACAGAGAGCGAAGTGAAACGCTTCGCCAAAGTGGCAGTTCCAGAAAAGCAGGACAATGTCAAGCAGATGTTCCTGTTTTCCTGCCTGACGGGTATAAGGTTCGGAGACCTGCAGAACCTGCGCTGGAAAGATGTCAAGAACTCAGGGAGGCACTTGCGTTTGGAATTCCACCAGGGCAAAACCGACACCTACGAGACGCTTCCGCTTTGCGATGCTGCCGAAAAAATTCTTCGCAGTATAGGCAGAAATGGCAAAAGCGTCTTCAAAAATGTCAGCAACCCATGGGCGAACAACCTTGTCCGTCGCTGGTGCAAGAACGCCGGAATAAAGAAACCCGTCAATTTCCACAGCGGACGGCACACCTTCTGTGTCCTTCTGCTGACAAAGGGCGTGCCTATCTACACAGTGCAGCGTCTGATGTGCCATTCCGACATCGGGACAACGAAAATCTATGCCGACATCGTCGGCCGGACCAAGAGCAAGGCGGTATCCAAACTTCCGGACATAAACAGTTTCGGAGCTGCATGATAGGCCGTTGATGGCGTATGCAGCCCATGTCCTGATATATCTTCACGAGAGAATACCATATCCGCGACAATCCATTCTGCCTGCAAACCTTGCGGGCCGTATCTGGAATTGTCCGGCACGTTTTTGGGCCATCTCAGCTAAACGGCATCTCATGAAAACGGTACTGGCACATTGCCATCTATACGCTTTCAGTTAAACAGTATGATTAAAAAAAAATCAATTTTTAACATACGGAACTTCAGCTATTTAAGAAATAGATGAAATTTTTTTTCAAAAAAAAGTGTGATTTTTTTTGAATTTTTGTCTCTAATATATTGAAGATTTTTTTTTGACGGCACCGTGCATTCCCTGCAATCATCCGTCCCAAAACAAAGCGTGACTTATTGAAACCACAGTATGCAATCAAAAACCATTGTCTAATCGCTTGCCAATATGCAGATTCAGAAAAAGGAAGAAGAATTCACAGCACTGCTCGAACGGAACTGGAGGCTGATGTACAACGTCTGTCTCCACTATGTCGGCGGCGACACGAATTCCGTGGACGACCTTTTGCAGGATCTGCGTATCCAGCTGTGGGAGATTTATGCCAACTACCGCGCTGTATGGTTCAGAGGCGAAAGCAAAGAAAGCAGCTGGATCTTCAAAGTGGCGTGCAGCGTGGGCAGCAAGTACAGGGCCCGACAGAAACGAAGCGTGCCACACGCACAGATAGGCGACTTGCCAGAAGATTCCGGCGACGGCGGTGCATCTGCATTCAACGAGTCACCGGAGCAAGACGTCACGGAAATCATGTACAACCTCATCAACAGGCTTTCGGACAGAGACCGTGCCACTATCCTGCTCTATATCGGAGGGTGCAGCCATACCGAAATAGCACAACGGACAGGAACAACCACCACGAATGTCGGCACCAGAATAATGCGTATCAAAAAGAAACTGAAGCAACTCTATATCAAGCACTACGGCAAGCAACGGCAAACATAATCCCTGCCGCAATCCAACCATCGCATCCGAACGCAGCAAACACACATGCCCTATGCCAAACAACAATACATAACACACTAAAAAAAAGACAAACGATGAAAAAGCCAGACGAAAAAAACGACAAAGTCATGTCGCTCATCGAGAACGGGTTGAACGACATTGCCTCCGAATTCGGAAAGCACAGGGAAGAGCCCTCACGTCCAGCGTACATGTCGGCTCCGCTGCCTGCACACGGCGCCAAGTCAAGTGCAAAAGCAGAAACTGAACTTCTGCCCACCGGTTTGCAAAGAGCAATCTACACCCGCAAGGTGCTGCTTGTGGCCATGTTGGTCGTGGTCCTGCTGACGCCGCTCGACATCTACCTCATTGCCCACCGCACGCCTACACCTTTTCTCACCGCTGGCACCCTTGACCTCGAACAGTGCACACAAAAAGTAATCGAACTGATAGCGTAACAATGAAAACCAAAAAAACATATTATTTTTGGGGAGTTCTGCTTGGCCTGGCATTATGCGTGGCCATCTATTTCGTAGCCCATCGCTACAAAGAGATTCCCTCATTGGCCGTATACAACCGCTACAAGGAGTGCGAGGGGCTTGACGTGTCGTTTATCAGGGATTTCCGACTCAACGACACCATGTCGGTCAGCGTCACGCTTATCATACCCCAAGATTCGCTGGCTTGGGACAATCTCCTCAAGAGCCTGAACATTTTGCCTTATAAAGCCATCCACTCGGAGAATGGGAAAAGCAAAAACAAAGACTACTCGTCGCGAAACACCGTAAAAGGACACCCTGAACTGAGATCGACGACCAAAGAATACGACCTTATGGCATGGTCCTACGCAAGAAAAATACTTGCCGTGTTTGAAATCAACGACAGGGAGGAGGCCTTGCTTATCGACCTCCACGAAATAGACGCGCTAACGACCGACTCAACATATTTTTACAATCTAAATCAGACAAACAATGATTAAATCAAAACAATTAACCACATCAATAGCATTATTTCTATTGCTATGCCCGACATTCAACAGTTGCGAGAAGGATCTGGAAAGCCATCTCTCACCAGCTATCCAGTATCAATCTACCAGCCTATGCTATTCAGTCGACGGCATTTTTCATACCGTCACCGTGTCCGAAGAAGACCTGCACTATTTCTACCTGCGACTTGTTGATTTGGCCAGAAACGGACACAAAATAACGATACAAGGGTCCACAACTACCGATAATCCCGTAGCCGGCAAGGAAATAGTGACTTATCAGACATCGAACAGGGCCGATGCCGCCAAATGGGCAGAAGAAATGAAAGGAAAAGGCTACGATGTGTCAATCGAATACGACAACGAGAGCGGTATGTATAAATGCACCGCGGTTAAATAGAGTACACCGGAGACAAATCCAATAGCCATACTCCCCCAATAGTACCATAGGCCCGACTGCTTGTTATTCATGTTCAAAAAAATGAAAGTTATTTATGAACATATACTTATTAGAGTAATTAGCCTGCAATCAAATTCAGCGTGGCTTCGAGTAATTCGAGAAATTCGCCGTTTAAATAATAAGTCAAATTTTTGACATTAATGATAATTCATAGATATTTACGGACATTCACGTCCTAAAACATAATTTCCGGTTAATTCCTGGACAATTTATGGTAATTCCTGTTAAAAGAATATGAAACAAATCTACAAACTCCTCCTTTCCGCCGTCCTCCTTATGCCCGGCTGCCTTGTGCAGGGGCAGACCGGTGAGGGACTTCCAACCCCGGCGTTCCACTGGCAGTGCGCCTCGGGCACGGCATACCTCAACGGCCATCCTGCGGCAATCGCTTCAGCGCTCCATTTCGACAGCATCCCATACAGCGCCGACTATACCGTTGTGGCTGTATACAAGCCTCTTTCGGACACCGACGCGGCAGTGTGGGCTCTCAACTTTGCCGACGGCTCGCGCCGAGGTCTCGGCACTGGCAGCATCGTCGTCGACAGCATGTCAATCCGCTGCAGCGGGTATGGCGACAGCCGACCCGTTGTGGGCAGCCTGCGGCAAAGCGCGCCAGACAGCACAGCACCTTATGCCACCCTCGACCTCGGCAACGACTCGTCCGTGGCCGTGGCCGAAGTGCTCTATTTCGGCCATCGCCTCTCCAACGCCGCCCTGCGACGTGTGCAGAGCCTCCTCGCCCTGCGCTACGGCATCACCCTCGGACCGGTCAGCTACACCAACGGGCATGGCGCAAGCGTATGGGACTATGCAGACAGCGGCACCTACCACCACCGCGTGGCCGGCATCGGCAACGACACCGTCTCGGGGCTTCTGCAGCTGCGCAGCCGTTCCGAGATGGAAGCCCCCGTGCTGACCCTCTCGTCGGCAAGCCTCCCCGCAGGCTCATACCTTGTGGCAGGCGACGACAGCGGAGACATGGAGTTTGCCTCGGCAGCAGGTCCCGAATTACTGCTCCGCACGTGGCGCATCCAGGCCACAGGCATATCCGACATCGCTGCAAGGCTCGTCTTCGACCTCAGCAGCATCGCGTCTCCACACGACAGCGTGGCACTCGTCTGCGGTGCCTTGGCGTACCCTCCCACGTCGTGCGCCGGCGACAGCGTCGTGTTCGACAGCGTCATCTTCCCGCAAGGCGCAAGTCTCGTCACCCTTGGCCGCGGCACGGCACTGTGGCAGATGGCACAGGGGAAAAAAGCCGGCGCTCTGCAGTGGCAGCCGGGCAGTGACGTCGCTGTCAGCGCATACCCCAATCCCGGCAACGGACATTACACCCTCGACATCAGCAACGCCACCGAGGTGACAGTGACTGTCTACGACATCCACGGCACCGTGGTGGCCACACACAGCGGGAGCGGTACCCGCGACCACCATTTCGCAGGCACGCTGCCAGGCAGCGGAGTATATTTTGCCACGGTGTCAGCCGCTGGCTCCACACAAACACTTAAACTCATAGTCCGATGACACACCGAGCAATATATCTGTCGGCAGCCCTCATGACCTTGCTGCTGGCATCAGCGTGTACCCGTACCGGCGACACCGACGGGACGCATTACACACCAGGCAAAACAGAAGCACACCAGGCATCAGCCTGCAGCACCGCCGCACCCCTCCCCGCAGGATGCGACACCAGCCTCCAAGAGGCGACGTCCGTCGCACGGCGCAAACCCGACCGGGTGGTGCGCGCCATCCGCGGCAGTGCTTTTTGCATCACCACACAAGGGCTGAGGCTTTCGGCCTCGGCCCAGTCGGTGAAGCACAGCGCCACCTACACCCTCACGGCGCTCACAGCCCCCGAACTGCCGCCACTGCCGCAGGGCATGGTGAACATGACCGCCTCGGCCGCCGGCTACCGTCTGCTTCCCTCGGGCGATCACTTCAGCCCCGCCGCCGAACTGCGCGTGGCCTACAATCCCGACTCGCTGCCACAGGGCTACACCCCCGACGACATCTACACCTCTTACTACGACACCGAGGCCATGGCGTGGGTGCGCCTGGAGCGCGTCGGCGTCGACACCGCCAGCCACGAAATCGTGTCGCTGACCACCCACTTCACCGACTTCGTCAACGAACTCCTCAAAGCCCCCGAGATGCCCGAGACACAGGCCTTCGT
>Ga0310695_10004026_pt1 | contig 27757 bp, 17 predicted proteins | sample RumenRJG_04DNA_FD_203882 | JGI IMG/M metagenome (GOLD analysis project Ga0310695, IMG submission 203882) | Bovine rumen microbial communities from Lethbridge, Alberta, Canada - RJG_04 (v2) (version 2) | ecosystem: Host-associated > Mammals > Digestive system > Stomach > Rumen | place: Canada... | reverse complement strand
AGTCTTCCGGAAGGAGCAAGCCCGGAACAGCTCGCCGCAATCGTCAGGGCGCTGAAGTCATGCTGAAAGAGTTTGCGGAGAACGGCGCCGTATATCTGGTAACCGGATATACCGATCTGCGGCGCGGGATCGACGGGCTGGCGGGGATCGTGCAGGGGAACCTTTCCCTTGACCCATTCAGCAGAAGTCTGTTCCTGTTCTGCGGCCGGCGCAGGGACAGGATCAAAGGACTGCTGTGGGAAGGGGACGGATTTCTCTTGCTGTACAAGAGGCTGGACAACGGCGCGTTTCGCTGGCCTCGAACGGAGACGGAGGCAAAGCTGCTGACACCGCAGGAGATCCGATGGCTTCTGGAAGGGCTGGAACTGGAACAGCCCAAAGCGATCAAGCCGGGAAGGACCGGGACGTTTTTCTGAATTAACACCCCGTTCTGCCTTTGTTTTCAAGGGTTTTGCAGACTTTTCGGGCGGTTTGTGATACCATAAAAGCAGCCGAAAACAAGGGGGACGAAGCCGTGGAACAGAAGGTTTTTCTCGCAGAAGAAGAGATCCGGACACCGGAGGAAGAGATCAATGTACGGGCTCTTCTGAATGAGAATGTCTCCCTGAAAGAAGAGGTCTCCTATCTGAAGGAACGGATCGCCAACCTTGAGAAGCTGGTCTACGGGCCGAAGAGCGAAAAGACGGAAGTGATCCTCCCGAATTCCGAGCAGATCCCGATGTTCGACGAAGCCGAGTCGGAAGCTTTCCCTGCCGCGGCGAAGGACATCACGGTCGCGGAGCACAAAAGAACCAAGCGTACCCGTGACGAGCTCACGAAGGATCTTCCCCGTGAAACGGTCGTATGCGAAGGGCCGAAGACCTGCGAGGTGTGCGGAGCGCCGACCGAGGTCATCGGACAGGAAAAGATCCGGGAGGAACTGGTCTACGAACCGGCCAAGCTCTATGTGCGCGAATATGTCGCCGAGGTCGTGAAGTGCACGGAGTGCGGGAACGACGAGAGCCGGGATGCGGACCTTCCGGACATCGAACCCTGCGTGATCCTCAAAGGGAAAGCTCCCGAGGCAATGATCCCGCACAGTTTCTGTTCCCCGGAGCTGCTTGCGCACATCGCGTATGAGAAATATGCGAATGCCGTGCCGCTGTACCGTCAGGAGAAGGATTTCAAGGCGAAAGGCGCGATCCTGTCCCGGACGACGATGGCGAACTGGATCATCTGGTCCGCGGAGCAGTGGATCAAGCCCATCGTCTCGGCCATGAAGACAGAGTTGCTGTCCTCGTCCGTGATCCATGCGGACGAGACAGTGGTTCAAGTGCTCAACGAGCCGGGGAAAAAAGCGAAGACGGACTCCCGGATGTGGGTGTACTGCAACGGGAAGCTGAACGACAAATCCGCAATCCTGTTCGAGTACACGCCCACCCGGAACGGAGACAACGCGGCGAAATTCCTCGGGGATTACAGCGGATACGTCGTATGTGACGGCTATGACGGGTACAACAAACTGAAAAACGTTACCCGGTGTGGCTGCTGGGCTCATGCGAGGAGAAAATTCGCCGACGCGCTTCCGAACAAGAAGGAGATTCAACCGGATTCCGCCGCGGTCAAGGGTGTGGAGTTCTGCAATCGGATCTTTGAACTGGAGCGTGAGTACGACGGATTTGAACCCGAATATACGGAGGAGGGATCGGTTACAGGCTGGACGAAGGTTCGCGAGGCACTCGAGCCGGAAAACAGAAGAAAACAGCGTCAGGAACGCTCAAAGCCCGTCCTGGCCGAGTTTTTCGCGTGGCTTGATACGGTCGCCCCGGCGTCGAAGTCCGCCCTCTCGTCGGCGGTGCAGTATGCGAAGAACGAAAAGGCTTACCTGTGCCGCTTCCTGGAGGACGGGAACATCCCGGTCTCGAACAATCGAGCGGAGAACGCGATCCGTCCGTTCACGATCGGAAGAAAGAACTGGCTGTTTTCCGCGTCTGTGAAGGGAGCCTGTGCCAGCGCGATGTTCTATTCGGTCATCGCTACAGCTTGTGCCAACGGCCTCGCACCGGAAGAGTATCTCACAAGACTGTTTTCCTCATCTCCCGGGACACTTGTTCTTCCGTGGTGATTCCATTCAATATATTTGCCCCACCGATTTCCGTGCTGAAACGGTGGGGCTGTCTGTTTTGTGGGGACGCGGGTTTATTGGGCAGTTACGAATGTTTCATGTGAAACAATCCCCCCCGCAAAACAAAAATCGTCCGGCGTGATCGTCAAGGTCATTCCGAACGATTTTTCTTTCAGTCAGGAGCCGAAGCAAGCCGTCCCAAATTCATCATTCATAATTCTGAATTCTGAATTCCCAATTCCTCATTCACTCCTCACTCCTAACTCGTCTACTAGAGGGTGTTATTTCATATTTGAAATGAAATCATGATAATTATAAGTGAAGGATGATAAAGCAGGCAGTATCGATTCTTTTGACATATTATAAGTTCTCACGAGGACATCGTAACCATTTATATACGCCAAATACGTTTTCAAAGAGCTCGATTCATCATCATTAATAACATATAGAGATTGGATATCAGGATTATTATTCATAGATATATTGCCGGTCTCTTGATCCACATAATTGTACTTAATCAAGGATTCAAGATAGTCATTTTTGTTAAAATAAATAAGAAAAGTGCACCCTTCATCATCCGGAGATTGATAACTAATGAATAGCGATTTGTAATCAACATCAATGACCATATACACAAATTTATATAAGGTCGAAGCGGGTACAGGCAGCAGCTTGATTTCTTTATTCAATTCAGTTACATCTTCTTTTTTTAGAATTCCATTCATATGAAAATTGTTTTTTCTAATGTATAGTTCAAAATCGTTATTTTCAAGAAACTCCGATTCTATAAACTCATGATAACTCTCCATACTGTCAAAATATAATGATCGGGAAGGTTCCGAGTTATTAGAAAGATCTGAATAATACTCGTTTTCTTCGGTTGTGGCTTGGGCTTCTAATGTAAAAGGCGATGATAACATATCCTCGTTTTTCATATTGATATCATACAGCATATTTTTGATATTGCATGACGATGCAAATAAGATAAGACAATTAATCAGAATTATTCTGAAATATCTATTCATTGCATGCCTCCCCGTTTATTGGTGATGATCAGATAAATGAGTGCCTATTATATCTGTGCACGTCGAGCAATAAAAATCATCAATATCAGTACTCTCGATATCTTTTCTTTCAGTCATGAGAATGGACGTCCGGGGTAACCGGTGAATCACATATCATAACCAGAAAAAGGGTGGTATTGTTACAGTATGGAGTCAGAATGATGGGGAATCCCATAGGTGAACAGAACTTAGTTACTACCCGCTAGCCGCTAATCACTCTCCCGCGGAATTTCCCATCGTCAGCGTGTTCCCCGTGAGGGCGTCCCAGGACAGCTTGGCGGAGGGATCGGCGCGGAGGGCTTCCATGAGTTCGAGGACTCCGGCGTCTTCGAAGAGGGGCTTGTTCGTCTCCCAGTCGGCGAGGGCGTCGCGCATGAGGCTCAGGACCGGGATGAAGCTCTCGTCAAAGGCGGACTGCTCGTCCTTGCTCATGGCCTCCCAGGCGGCGAGGATGTTCGCGCGCAGTGCTTCGTTGTCCGCAGTCCAGATCTGACGCTTCGCGGCGAAGTCCATCACGTCCGCGGCGGCTTTGGCCTGTCTGAGGGAGGATCCCGCCGTCCCGGGGGCGATGGAGCCGATCACCTGGAAGAAGCTCTCGGTCAGCTCTTCCGCGGTGGGAGCGGAGGAGGCGGGCAAGACGACTCTTTCGAGGCTGAACTCGCGGCTCCTCTCCTCGCGGCTGTCGTCCCAGGTCAGCTTGCCGTCGGCGTCGAAGAGGAAATATCCCGCGGCGTCGTTCCAGCGTTCCTCGGAGGAGACGGCCTTGCCGGTCTCATCGTAGGTGACGAGGGCCATGGTCCCGTTTTCATAGGCCATTTTCCCGGTCCCGGGATCGAAGGAGGCTTTCATGCTCCACTCCCCGGAGGAGGACGCGCTGTCGCCCCAGACGATGGAGATCACATACTTTCCCTCTTCGGCGGAGGGGAGGATCTTCACGGTGGCGCGGCCGAACTGCGGATCGCACCAGAGGCCGACGTAGCTGTTCGGGTAGATCTCCTTCTGCGCCTGCTGCTGTGCGGGGGCTTCGAAGGTGATCCGGTTCTCCGGGAAGACCATGCGGGTGAGGATGGCGGCGACTTCGCACCGGCGGACGAGGCTGTCCGGCTTGACGTTGCGGTCGTTGTCCCCCTGCACCACTCCGGCCCGGGCGAGCTTGTAGATCCCCGCCGCGTGGAAATGATCCGCCGGGACGTCCGGGAGGGAGCCTTCGGGGATCTCGTTGATCGGGGCGAGGTTTTCGTCAGGCAGGGCGCGGGCGAAGATCCCCATGTAGTCGGCCCGGGTCATGGGCTCGTTCCAGACGGGATCCTCGTCGATGATGCCGTTTTCACGGGCGTAGTCGGCGTAGGTCTGATACCACGGATCCCCGTTTTCGAGGGTCACTTTGCCCTCGGTCACGAACTGGCGCATGCAGGCGGCGAGCTTGACGGCTTCCGCGGCGGTGAGGTTTTCCTCCGGGCAGAAGGCGGTCTCGCTCCGTCCGTTGACCAGTCCCGCTTCCACGGCGGTGAGGACGTCCGCGTAGTACCACTTGTCCTCGGTGACGTCTTCGAAGGTCAGCTCCGCGGCCGAGACCGAAACGGCGGTCAGCGCGCAGAGGAGGAGGGCCAGAAACACGGTGAAGATGCTTTTTTTCATGGTGATTTCTTTCCTTTCGTATTACGACAGTTTTTCCCGTAAAATCTTCGCCTGAACGAGGAGCCGCGCGAGGATGGCGTCCCGCTCTTCGTCCGGCGCGTCCAGGCTCTGGTGATGGGCTTCGAGGACGCAGTCGCCCCGGTATCCGATCTCCTTCAGGACGGAGCAGACGGCGTCCCAGTCGATCGTGCCGTCCCCGGGGATCATGTGGTCGTCCCGGCCGTCCCCGCGGTTGTCCTCGAGGTGCAGGGACAGGGGAGCCGCCGCGCATTCCCGCAGGATCCCCGGCCGGATGCCGAAGCAGTTGGCGTGCCCGGTGTCAAAACACCAGCCGAAATTCTCCGATCCGACCTCCTTCACGAGCTCCGCGATGATCCGGGGGTCCTTCGACGCGCCCCAGAGGAGGTTTTCAGACAGGATCACGACGCCCTTCTTCTCCGCGAGCTCCACCCAGGGTTTCAGGGCCTCGGCGTTGACGCGGACGAAGGTTTCGGCGTCTTCAATGTCCCGCATTTCTCCCGTCCCGTCCTTCATGCGGAAGATGGGGTGCAGGACCATGTATTTCGCCCCGAGCGCGGAGGCCGTTTCGATCGACCGCCCGATCACCGGATCCCCTCCGGCCTGCCCCGGCGCGTGGGAATGGGTGTAGGGGACGCCGATCTTCTCCGCCCGCTCCCCGAGGGACGCCGCCCACGCGAGATAATCGTCCCCGAGGAAGGGGGAACCCGCCCCCGTCCAGTAGTCGAGGGCCATGTCGAGGGCTTCGAATCCCAGTCCCGCCAGCCGCTTAGCCGCCTTGTGCGCGGGATATCCCGGGTCGAACACCGCCGTCGTCGTCACGATGCGTTTTTTCATGTAATACTCTATCCCTTCTGAGGAGTTACGCGGCTTCTTTGAAAATGAAGCCCTGCTGAACAAGTTCAGCGGCAAGAAACTTCAACTGGGGCAGGACAAGGCTGCTGTCATTTCGTTCAGTCTGTGTCCGTACCCCCATATAGTCATCCAACCTTATCAGAGTTATCGCACGCGAGCTCAATGTTACGACTGACGTAAGCGAGAATTCCCGAAGGGGATTCTCGGGGGTGGGATGGCCCGAGTCATGTTTGGATATATAGCATTCCCACCCCGTCGTTCGCATTCTACGGAGAGCGATCAAAACCCATGAAGTCAGCTTCATACAGAGGAAACAGCATCAGTTCCCCTCGTCAAATTCCTGGATCTTCTTCACGATCTTATCGGTCAGCTTGTCGAACATCTTCTTCGCCTTTGCTTCCCCGGAGGCGAGGCCCTCGTTCTTGATGATGCAGCCGCGGTAGATGTCCATCACGTCGTGGAGGCTGAAGGCTTCGCAGAGGTCGAAGGAGCGGTTCTTCATCATGAGCCGGACCATGTCGGCGGATTTCTCGTCGCGCATCCCCTTGCCGATGACGGTGGTCTCGAGGTAGACGTCAAGGGTGTGGTCGTAGGTGTAGGCTCCCTCCGCTTCGAGGAAGACGCCGATCTCGTCGTAGTCCTGCTTCCCGTCCCCGTTGGCGTCGCAGACCACCGTGGGAAGGTAGAGGGTGGTGGGGTTCTTCACGAAATAGGAGGAATCGCCGATCTCCTCGCTGTACCGCGGGAAGCACACGACGCCGTAATCGTCCTCCACCTCCCGCAGCTGGCGGAAGTCGCCGAGAAGCCGGGAGTAGAAGAGGGACCGGCCGTCGGAGAACGCGATGCGGCCCTTGTCGTAGTCGGAGAAGTCGGTGGCCTTGTTCTGCTCGCCGTAGATCGCGGAGATCGCCTCGGACACCCGCACGAACCGGTCGTCCATCATGTGGAGGATGAACTTCCCGTCCTGCTCGTTCCAGGTCACGAGATATTCCCCGGAGCGGTTGAGGAAGGGCTGGAACCAGTATTCGCGCCCCGTCAGGCCGAGAACGTCATCCGCGAGGGTGTATTTCCCGTCGCCGTTCACGTCCGTCAGGACCTGATCGAGCATGGAGGCCATCCTGTCAATGGTCCAGGTGTCCTCCAGCACCAGCTCCTGGGGGTCGTCGAGCTGATAGTCGGTGACGATCTTGCCGTTGTAGAAGAGCACGGCGAGGGAATCGTAGTGGTCAAAGCCGAAGTCCACGAAGCCGAAGTACATCTTGCCGAGGATCTTTAAGTATTTCTGGGCACCCTGATCCCAGTAGGGCTTCGTCATGTCGATGTTGTCGAGCATGTTGAACGGCGCGAGGATGCCCTTCTGGAGCAGCCCCCCGCCCGCGCTGACGAGGTTGTAGGCGAAATCCACGTCCCCGCTCCCGCTCCGGGCGGACTGTTCAAGGATGGAGGTCCCGCCTCCGTAGACCACGGTGAACTTGCAGTCGAGAGCGCTTTCCACAGCCCTGTTGCGGTTGTACATCGCGTCTTTCAGCCCGTCGCCGCTGGTCTCGTCCCAGTCGAGGACGTTGTAGAAATTGGAGTCGAAGTCGTTGGTGGTGGCGATGATATCCATGCCGCCGAGGTCGGGCTTAGCGACGGCGTCCCAGCGGGCGGTGGGGGATTCGGTCTCCTCCTCTGCCTCCCCGCTGCCTTCGGCGGAGGGGTTTTCCGCTTCGGGTACGGCGTTCTCGACAGCCGGCTCGTCCGAGTTTTCGGCGGACTCCCCGCAGCTTGCGAACGCCGGCAGGAACATGAGCAGGGAGAGCGTCAGGGCAAGCGTTTTTTTCATTCGGTTCATCTTGATTCCTTTCCCGCGAAAAAGCGTATCGGGATCCGGCAGGTTTCATCTCCGCCTGAAATTCGCTTCATTATACCACAAAATGCCCGCCGGGTGAAGAAAAAACCGTGCAGGATCCGTGCATTTTCCTCTGGTTTAACAGATTTTTTACATTTCCTCCGCTTCCACACGAAATCAAAAACCCCGTCGGGCCGGTACAGCCTGACGGAGGAATCTGTGTTTGGGTTCGCCAGGGGTCTGAAATTAGGAATGAGGACGGTTCTACCAGCCACTAGCCACTAACGACTAGCCACTCCCAGCCGCTCCTCCCTCCTCACTTTCTCAGGTACTTCGCCGAGATCGGAAACTCAAAATACGTCTCCGGGTACGGTTCGTCGGCGAGGCGGAAGTGCCACCATTCGCATTCGTAGGGCTCGAAGCCGCAGCGGACCATGGCGCGCCGGAGAATCATCCGGTTGTCATATTGTTCGTCGGTGAGGCCGGGTCCCCGGTAGTCCGGGTGGGAGATCTCGCCGAAAAAGTCGAAGGGGCCGCCCATGTCCGCCTCCCGCCCGGTCTTCATGTCGAAGAGGGTGAGATCCAGCGCGCTCCCCCGGCTGTGGCTGGATCTCGTGGCGATATAGCCCTTCGAGAACAGCTCCTGCTTTTCCAGATCCGGGTAGAAATACTGCTTCATGCGGATATCCTGATCCTCGAGCCCCCAGAGCGCGAAATGCCTGACGGCGCAGGCGGGGCGGTAGGCGTCGAAGATCTTGAGCCGGTACCCCTGCACGATCAGTTCGGAGGCGGCGGAACGGAGGGCGCGGGCGGCTTCGGCGGTCAGAAGGGCGCAGGGCTCCTCGTACCCGTCGATGCGGTCGCCGATGAAATTGTAGGTGGTATAATACCGGATCTCCTGAATGACGTGGGGAATGAATTCCGCCAGAACGACGAACCCCGAAGGATCCGCCTCGATGCGGGAAGAACGCACGGTAACCATGGAAAACCCTCCGGTTTTAGTTGTTAGTGAAAAGCGGCTAGTGGGTAGAAGGACGAGTGAGGAGTTAGGAGTGAGGAGTGAGGAATGAGGAATAATCTCTTGTTTCACGTGAAACAGACTTTCCATCGCTGCACAGTGAAAGCCGGCTGACGGTCTACTAACTACTAGCCGCCAGCCGCTCCAAACTCACTTACTCATTGTTCTTTTCATAGGCTTCGATGACCTTTTCGAGCATCTTGTTCATGATCTTTTCGTTCTTCGCCCACATGGAGGCCACGTCGGTGGACTTGCTGGCGAGGAGGTCCCGGACGAACTGCACCCAGCCCTGGCTGTACAGGTGGGAATAGCCGAGGTCGAAGACGCGGTTGGCCATGACCAGGTCCATCATGCGGGAGGAGTCGGGGTCCCGGGCGGATTTCGATTTCGCCGTGATCTCGAACAGGGCGTCGTAGACGTTGCGCCAGGATTCGGAGGCGAGGCCTTCCAGCAGGATGCCCGTGCGTTCGGGATCCGGGCAGACGGAGGGGACCACCAGCATGGACACCGCGCCGTTGACGAAGCTCATGTACTGGCTCTGGCCCGCGTCGTATTTCGGGATCGGAAGCACGCCGTAGTCGTCCTCCATTTCCCGGAAGCCGTCGTTTTTCAGATGGGACAGGGACGCCTCGCAGAACAGGGCGCGCCCTTCGTTGAAGACGTCGTAGGAGCGGGCGTAGGTCGAGATATCCGTATGGTAGTTGGAATTGTTGTCGATGACGACCTTGTAGATCTTCTCGTAGATGGCGGTGTTCCTCTCGAGATCCGCGTTCAGGACCGGCACCCCGTCGGCGTCCTTGGTGACGATGGTCCCGCCCGCGCCGTAGTAGAAGGAGTACGGGCTATCGAGGTACCACTGGGTCAGGCCGTAGAAGTCGTCGGTCTCCTTGATCTCGCCGTCGCCGTTGACGTCCCGGGTGGTGTCCTTCGTGATCTCATAGAGGGCGTCGAGGGTCCATTCGCCGGCGTCCACCTGGGAATAGGGGTATTCGAGGCCGTGGTCGTCGAAGCGGTTCTTGTTGAAGACCATGCAGGAGGAGCGCAGCATCGCGTTCGGCAGCAGCATCCCGCAGAGGAGCTTCATGTGCCCGGCGACCGTGAAGGCGTCTACGCAGTCGGTGTCCCACCAGGGCTTCGTCGGGTCGATGTACCCCAGCTCGTCGAGGGAGAAGAAATACCCGGCGGAGGCGGCGCTCGAGGCGGACACCATGTGGATGAATCCGCAGTCGTAGTCGTCCGTGCCCGCCGTGACGGAGCGTTTCAGCGCTTCGAGGGCGGGGGTGTAGTCATCGAATTTTTCGGTGACGAGCCTGACGTCGAAGCGGTTCTCCACCACCAGGTCCCGCTGGAACAGGGCGTCGTTCAGCACCTCGCCGGTCTCCTCCTCGATGCCGATCTGTTCGGAGTGGGCGGAGGCGGTGAAGGTGTAGCCGTCGAACTTCTTCTCGGGGAGGTTGTCGGGGAGGGCGGTCTCCTCGGGCTCCGTCTCGGCGGCGGCGGGATCGCTTCCGGTAGGGGCCGGGCCGTTTGAAGCCGGGTCGGAGGATTCCTTGTTTTGTTCGGAGCATCCGGCGAACGCTGGGAGGAGCATCAGGGCGGTCAAGAGGACGCAGAGGAATTTCTTCATTTCAGGGTTCTCCTTTCCTTGTATCGGTTCAGACTGCGGGGCGATTTATGGGAATCGGAATGTCGGAGCGCCGGTCAGATCACAGCGTCCTTTCCGAAGGCGAACGAATCGAAGGAGAAGCGGCAGTTTTGTCCGTAAAACCGGAATTCCGCTTCCGTGACGCCGGAGAAGGGCCGTTCGGTCTTCACGGGGATGCTGACATAGCCCTCCCCCGCTTCCGGCAGAACGGCGCATCCGGCATACGTCCCGCCGAGATACAGCTCGACCCGCGGGGGACGGTCATTCTTCCGCGGCGCGTCTTCCGGGATCTTCTCCGGCTTCACCCGGATCACGAGGGAGTCCTCCCCCGCAGGCTCGACGGAGCGGAACAGAGCCCGGTCCCCGTCCCGGATCTCCCGGAGCGCGTACCCGAAGGCGGAATCGGGATCCCCCGCGATGCGGATATTCCCCGCAAGCTCCGCCGAACGGCAGGCAGGGACGACCTCCCCCGCCCGGAACAGCCCGGAGGTCATTTTCACCTCCCGGATCGACCCGTCGGCTTCAAAGAAGACCGGTTCGGCGCAGACGTGGCGGGAGAACTCCCCGGCGTGGGTGGAGCGGTGATAGAAGACGTACCACTGTCCCCGGAATTCACAGAGGGAGCCGTGGTTGTTCCAGGTCCGGGGGTCGCATCCGAAATTGTCGATCACGATCCCGCCGTAGACGAATCCCCGGTCGGGTTTGTCGGACACGGCGTACCCGAGGGAGGTGGCGCGTCCCCCGTGGCGGTGGGTGTCGGTGTAGAGGAAGTAGTATTTCCCGCCGATCTTTTTGACGGAGGATCCCTCGTGGAATTCGTGCTCCTTCACGGACAGGGGCTGCACGGCGGTAGCGGGGTCGATCTCGATCATATTGTCCCTGAGCTTCGCCGCCCGGACCCGATCGAACTGGCCCCAGTAGAACCAGGCCTGCCCGTCGCCGTCGATCATCACGGCGGGGTCGATGCCGTGGACGTGGGCCATCGGACCGCAGTCCTCGAAGGGTCCGGCGGGATTCCCGCTCACCGCGACGCCGCACCGCCCGTCCGGGACGCAGTAGTAGAGATAGTATTTCCCGTTCCGATAGGCGCAGTCCGGAGCGTAGAGCGCGTCCATTCCGGCGGCCCATCCGTCCTTCGTCCAGGCGAGGGAGAAGGAGACGCCGTGATCGGTCCAGCGCGCCATGTCGTCCGAGGAATACACGTGGTACTCCCCCGAGCAGTAGCGTCTCTCCCCCGGAAGATCGAAGGAGCCGTAGAGGTAGATCCGCCCGTCGTCCCAGACATGGGCTTCGACGTCGGGAACAAAGGTATCGAGAGGAAGAATGGGATTGGTCACAGTCATGGAATGCCCTCCGAGAAGTGGTTAGTTGGGAGCGGGTAGTGGGTAGTAGAACGAGTTAGGCGTGAGGAGTGAATGAGGAATTGGCTGATGTTTCACGTGAAACAATCGCAATTTCATTCTGTTTTTCCTGAAACGAATCTTCATTCAGGCTGGAAACCCGTTCGTCGCCGCTTATCTTTGTCATTCTGAGGAGCCTGCGACGAAGAATCTCCGCACTTGGAGGATGGGTTTGCCTTGAAGCTGGGAGATTCTTCGCTTACGCTCAGAATGACAAGCTGGAGGCGGAATAGGACGTGCGGCGGCCGATTTTTCGGAAGACTGTTTCACGTGAAACAATTCTTCATTCATAATCATTCATAATTCTGAATTCTGAATTTCACTCCCTGTCAGCCTCTGCTAACCCCTAGCCACTGGCCGCTGCCAACTAATCACATGCGTTCCGTCCTTCATGACGTAGTTTTCCTTCACGCCGATCTCTTCCATCCACATCCTCGTTTCGAGGGTGCGGAAGGGACCGGTGCCGTCGATGTTGGTCCAGAGCCAGGAGGGGGTGGGCCAGAGGCAGATCTCCGGCTTCACGGCCTCGTAGAACTCCCGGTCGCAGCCGTTCTGGCCGTGGTGGGCCATCTGGACGATGTCGCAGTCGAGCAGTCCCGTGTCCTTCCAGAGGCGCACGATCTTGCGGCCCGCCTCCACGCCGCAGTCCCCGGTGAAGAGAACGCTTTTTCCGCCGAGATCCATGCGGAAGACCAGGGAGGAATTGTTGCACCCCTTGAATTCGAAGTCCTGGGAATAGAGGACTTTGATCTTCGCCGCGCCGATCTCGAATTCGTCCCCGCCGCAGAGGATCCGCATCCTGTCGGCAAAGCGGGGCAGGGCGCGGTAGAAGTCCTCCATCGTCTGCTCGGCGGATTCGTCGTTCCCCTTGAAAAAGAGCTTCGAGGGGAAGTTGAGATAGACCGTGTCCAGCGCGATCTCTCCCGCCCTGTGCTCCACGACGTCGAAAAAGGCGTCCACGTGGTCGTCGTGGGGATGGGAGAGGAACCAGGCGTCGACGCGGGGAACGGCCTCCCCGGTGACTTCCCTCAGATAGTCGAGCAGATAGTCCGTCTGAGCCGCGTGTCCCCCGTCGATCAGGATCACGCGCCCGTCCTCCGTCGTGATGATGAAGCTGTTGCAGATCGTGTCCTCAACGGATTTGAGCATGTGAACGGCGTTGTTCATGTCAGTCTCCTCTCTCGAAAAAATCAGTCCGCCGGAAAGGATGGAGATCCGACGGACTGCTGATTCCCGGTCAGATCCCGGGCATGATTTCATTTTGTTCCGGTGCCGGAGGGCGGGAGTCCCCCCTTGAAGGACCCCGCGCCGCTCCCGGTTCGGATTCAGTGCTTTTTCTTTGCGAGGGCGAAACCGCCGAGAGAGATCACGGCAGCGACAGCGGCAATGACGCCGAAGTCGAAGGTCTGGGGAGCCTCGGCCTTGTCGTCGAGAGCTTCGTCAGCCGCGCCGAGCTCGCCGGTCTTTTCGCCGAGGAGGTTCAGTTCGGAGACCTGGAAGAGGTTCGCGGCGGTGGAGGCGGCCTCGAACTTCACGTAGGAGACGCCCTCTGCGGCAGCGTCGCCGGCGTAGTAGGTGAAGTTGGTCTCCTCGAAGAAGCTGTCGTCGCCCTTCGCCAGTTCGGTCCAGTTCTCGCCGTCGGCGGAAACGGAGATCGTCCACGCGTTGGGGTTGCCGTTGATCTTCCAGTCACCGTCGCGGACGCAGATCAGCCAGCCGGGGTTGCCGCCGGAATTCCAGTCTTTATTGGAGAAGAGACAGGGGTCGCCGGCATGGTTGTCGATCTTGACCCAGGAGGTCAGGGTCCAGGAATCCGCGCCGAAGACCACGTCGTCGGAATAGATGTAATAATTGTCGCTGTCGGTGGCGATGCCCTTGCCGAATCTGCCGTCCACGCTGGGAACGTCGCCGTCCGATTCGAAGGTGTGCTTGCCCATGTCGTCCTTGATGCCTTCTTCGAACGTCAGATAGAATTCCGCCGTTTTCAGAAGATCCGCGCCGGAGTCGACGGCTGACGCCGGGACCGCGAGCAGCGAAAGCATCATTGCCGCGATGATAAACAGAGATGCCGCTTTTTTCTTGTCAGTCTCCTTGTGCTGATTGCGGGAAAACCCCTTTCAGATTCCCCAAGAATAAATTTTTGTTGTTTATTATACCACATCCCCCGGAAAAAAGTCAGACGTTTTCCTCCCGCTTCCCGCGAATTTACAGTTTGTTTACATTTCCCAGGCGACCCCGGACGGAGGAACGAGGAGTTGGCAGTCGGAAGCGGCCAGTGGTTAGTAGAACGAGGACACGCCCCCGATCTGCCAGCCACCAGCCCCTACCAACTCCCAACTCTCCTATCCTTCCGCCTTCGACAGTTCTTCCAGCAGTCTCCTCTTCGCCGCGGTGAATTTCCCGACGTCGTATTCCACGTCCCGGAAGGAGCGGAAGACGGAGGCGCAGATCTCGTCGGCCAGGGGCTTGTCCCGTTCGGCCAGCTTTTTCAGCATTTCGTACTCCTCCGCGCTCTCCCGTTCGGCTTCGAGGCGGATCGAGATCCACGGCGCGCCCTCGCCCGGATAGAGGATGTGCGTGTCCCCGGCGGGCAGGAAGCACACGGCGTCCGCGTTGTGGTGCTCGGGGCAGTTCTGGAGGAAGGGATCCTGCCCGGGCTGATAGCAGTTCGAAGCCCAGTGCAGAAAGCCCGTCAGATCGTAGCGGTAATTCCCCCAGTGCAGATACCGGGTCGAGAGCAGGGGATAGTCCATGAACCGGTTGATATAGCCGTATTCCCGCGGGCCGCAGCAGACATAGTGCCAGATCTCCGCGCCGTTCTGCCGGAAAGTCTCGATCTCGTCCCGGTGGCGGTCGTATTCGGCGTTGAGCGGGACCCAGACGTCGAGGGCTCCGTGCAGATTGCCCCAGGACATGGCGTCGCAGAGCCGGATCCGCGGGGCCAGCCGGTGCACCAGACCGCAGAGGGCCCGGAATTCGGTGGCGTTGGCGGCGTTCGGCTCGTCGGCGACCCCCATGACGCACCGCTCGGTCCAGCCGTGCTCATCGAGGACCTCCGTCAGGGCGGGCAGGTATTCCGCCAGGTAGACGTAGGCCTCGTAGGACATGGCGGGCATCCCCCGGACGAGGATCGTGGACTCCGACCAGCTTTTGCGCCCGCCGATGGAGGGGAGGTTGAAATACTTCATCCCCGCGGCCTCGAAGGTCTCCATCATCCGGACGAGACCCGAGAAATCGAAGGTCCAGTGCCCGTCGTCCCCCCGGACCGCGTTCACGCCGCCGACGTACATCATGTTCTGGTGCATCCTGCGCAGGGCGGCGAGGTATTTCCGGTCGAGGGCGTCATATTCCGGGGTCCCCTGGGTCAGGCCGTGGAATGCGGGGGAGGAGAGCGGCGCCCTTGTGTACCCGACGATGATCTTGAGAGTCTCTTCGGGGAGCCGCGCGGCATAGATTTCGAGCTTTACGGGGATCTCCGTCCCGTTCAGGATCAGGGAGAAGGAGTAGACCCCCGGCTCCGCGTCCCGGCCGGCATGCAGGCAGACGTAGATCCCGCCCTGCTTCTCTTCCCCTTCGATATCGACGGTCCCGTCAAAATCCCGGAGGCAGTCGTAGACGCGGTAGGGGGCGGCGCGCTCGGGCCAGTGTGGTTTGAAGTCCTTTTCGGGGATGTTGATGTTCTGCTCCACCGGAACGGATTTCAGGGCGAAGATCTCCGGCGTCACCCCGGCGGGCAGATCCCGGAAGCTCACGTCGAGGGCGGGCGATTCCAGTCCCCGGAGCAGGACCTGGAACGAGGCACAAGTCCCCCGGGCGGTGAAGACGTCGGCGGAAGGGGCCGAGGACGGATAGGCGAACCGGTCCGGGTAGGTGAATTCGGCGGACGAAACGACGGTGGTGATCATAAATGCCTCCTTTGTGGAAAAAGCGTTCGTTCTGCGTTCTCTTTTGCTATTTTATCGGATTTCCCCGCCTTTTTCAACCCCTTTTTCGTGAAAAATCCCCGATTTGCTTGCGTTTTTCGGAAAGACCTGATATAATTGAGTTGTTAGTGGGAAGGGGCTAGAGGCTAGTAGAGGACGAGTTAGGAGTGAGGAGTTGGGGAACCGCCAGCCGGGAATCGGTTATGAAGCGGCGGTCGGGTGTTTCACCTGGAACAATTCTTCATTCCGTGCGGCTGTCCCCCGCGTTCCGCTTCTCGTTGTCATTCTGAAGAGCCTGCGACGAAGAATCTATGCTCTTCATCACACAGCCGCAGTTATAGTCGGAGGATTCCCGCAAAAGTAATGAAGACTGTCTTCCGACTGAAACTACGGCTTGCAAATCCAGTGCGAAGATTCTTCACTGACAGCACGACTGCGTCGGTGCGTCAGAATGACAACGTAAAGACGGAACGGGACGTGCGGCGGCCTGTCTGACGGAGAAGCAAGACTGTTTCACATGAAACATTAGCAAAAGAAGGAATTGTTTCACGTGAAACATTGCCGCCACCCCCCGTGTTTTTCTTGATCCGCGCGGGGATGGACAATCGGATCCGAAATCCCTAAATCGCGACAACGCCGAATGCGCGCCTGAATTTCTGCCGGAGGCCGCAGGATTTATCCTGCGCATGTTTCAGCTGCACGACCACAGACCGCGCGAGGTTGTCTCCCCTCTCAGGCTCGTCCGGCTTGAATCTGTACAAGCCCGCGGAGATCGCCCCATTCCCCGGCTGAACGACCGCGCGTCCCCCGAATCCCAGCGGAGCGCTCCCATACAAAAACCTCAAATCCCGCACCGCACTCCCCCCCGAAACGCTATCCACTCCGTCTTCTACTAACCACTAACTACTCCCAACTACCAACTAAACCGGAGGTTTTTATGTGTACCGAAACCATGACTCTCGACGGACGCAAGTGGCGTCTGAAACTGGAAGACAATTTCGAAGGGGATTCCCTCGATACCGCGGTCTGGTCCCTCTGTCCCGAACAGCGCAGGCAGGACGTCGGCGGACGCTGGGCCGACTCCGAGACCTCGGTGCACGACGGCAATCTCTGGCTCCGCGCCCGCATCCGGGAGGACGGGACCCCGGTCTCCGGCGGCATCCGCTCCCTCGGCAAATTCGAGCAGGCCTACGGGTACTTCGAATGCCGGATGATGTTCCCGAAAACTACAGGATTCTGGGGCGCGTTCTGGATGATGTGCGGCCGGGTCGGCAAGGTCGACGGTTCCGCAGTGTCCGGCGCGGAGATCGACATCATCGAAAGCGGGGAATGCCCCCGCCGCGGCGTCAACCACGCGATCCACTGGGACGGCTACGGGGAAGCCCACAAGGCCGCGACGAAGGTGATCCCCTCGGTCCCCGAACTCTACGAAGGCTGGCACACCTACGGCTTCGAATGGACGAAGGAGGAGTACGTCTTCTACATCGACGGCAGGGAGACCTGGCGGACCGCCGAACCCGGGATCTGCGCCTTCCCCGGGTATCTCAAGATCACGACGGAATTCGGCTCCTGGACGGCTCCCATAGTCCCCGAAGAGCTCCCGGACTTCTGCCGCGTCGACTGGGTGCGGGTCTGGGAGGAGATCGGATGAGCGAAAGCCAGGACTATTGCGACGCCCTCCGGGAATCCTTCTTCGGGGACGGCGGCTCCCCCCGGGGGATCTGGGTGATCGACTTTCTCCCCCGCCGGGTCCCGCGGGAGGCAGGAGACCGGTATTTCGCCGCCGAGGATTTTCTGCGCTCCCCGCCCCGGACCCGGATGTCCCGGCTCTACGAACGCTACGCCTCCCTCGTCCTCCGCCTCTCCTGCTATTACCGGATCCTCGCGAGCACGGAAGCGGAGGGCGGCTGGACGGAACCGGATCCCGAAACCCTCCTCCGCCTGATCGAGACCCTCCCGGACCGCCCGGATCCCGACTCCCCCGCCGGCTGCGTCACCCTCCTCTTCCCCGACGAGCGCGGCTTACTCACGGCCGACGGAGAGGACCTCTATATGACCCTGTACAATCCCCCGGAGGAGATGCTCGAAACGGTGAAAGCCCTCGCGGCCGCGGAAGGGGTCTTCGTGAGGCGGGGAGCGGAGTGAGGAGCGGAGGAGTGGCTAGCGGCTAACTACTCCAAACTCAACGAAAAAGAACCGCCAAGCCCCGGACTTATGTCCTTCGCCTGACGGCCTTTTTCTTTATTTGTCAGTCTCTGCGCGGCGGTCAGTCGTTCTGCTTTCCGTCAGGGGGCGGACTTCCGCTTTTCCGGGGAGACGCTCTGCCTCCCGCCCCTTTTCGTCCGATGGATCCGGCGTGCCGCGCTGCTGTATGAAATCAGTCTTCGTCTTCGTTCTTGCTCTCTTCTTCGGCGTAGGCTTCCGCTTCGGCGTCGAGCTCTTCGTCGAGGGCCTCTTCGTCCTCGTCTTCCCCGTCGTCCGCGAAATCGCCTTCGTCGTCGTCTTCGTCGTCGAGATCGTCGTAGCCGAGATCGTCGAATTCGTCGTCCCGCTCGTCGTCAAGATCGTCGTCCGTGCCGAGAATGACGGATTTCGCGCCTTCCCGGTCGGCTTCCGTGATGACTTCGTCGAGGATCGGCAGATGCACGGGGGCGGTGCGGTCCACTTCGATGGAGCGGTAGCAGTCCATGCCCGTGCCCGCGGGAATCAGACGCCCGATCAGCACGTTCTCCTTCAGGGCCAGCAGCCGGTCGACCTTGCCCTTGATGGCGGCCTCAGTCAGGACCTTCGTGGTCTCCTGGAAGGACGCGGCGGACAGGAAGGACTCCGTCTGCAGGGACGCCTTCGTGATGCCCAGCAGCAGCGGTTCCGCCGTCGCTTCGCGCAGGTCGATCTCCCCGGCTTCCTTTCTCCGGGCGATCTCCGCGTTCTCCGCCAGAAGCTCCGACAGATTGATCGTGGAACCGGAGAGCAGAGCCGTGTCGCCCTCGTCCGTCACCCGGACCTTGCGGGTCATCTGACGGGCGATGACTTCGATGTGCTTGTCGTTGATGTTGATGCCCTGGCTGCGGTAGACCTTCTGGACTTCGAGCAGGATATAGTCGTATACCTGTTCGATGCCGTTGATCCGGAGAATGTCCGCCGGGTTCTTGTCGCCCTCGGTGAGGGAAACGCCCGCCTGTACGTGCTGACCGTCCTCCACCGAGATGTTCGTCCCGAAGGGGATCTGGTAAACCGTGTCTTCTCCGCCGCCGTCCGGGGTGATGATGATGTTGTGGGTCTTCTTCACGAGCTCGATCCGGCAGGTACCGGCGCGCTCGGCCACGATGGCGGTCTTCTTCGGCTTTCTCGCTTCGAAAAGCTCCTCGACTCTCGGAAGACCCTGGGTGATGTTGGCCGCCGCGACGCCGCCGGTGTGGAAGGTCCGCATCGTCAGCTGGGTGCCGGGCTCGCCGATGGACTGGGCCGCGATGATGCCCACGCTCTCGCCCACGTTGACCGGGCGGTTGTTCGCAAGGTCGAAGCCGTAGCAGTGGGCGCAGACCCCGTACCGGGCGCGGCACTGGAGCACCGAACGGATGTGGACTTTTTCGATCCCCGCCTTCACGATCGCCTTCGCCTGGGCCTCGGAGACCGGCTCGTTGTCCCGGGCAAGGATCTCGCCGGTGACGGGATGCACCACGTCGCCGATCACGTAGCGGCCGATCAGACGGTCTTCCAGAGGCTCCACGTCCGTGTTGTCCACGTTGATCGCGGAGACCCAGATCCCGTTGTGCGCGCCGCAGTCGTCCTCGCGGATGATCACGTCCTGGGCCACGTCTACGAGTCTTCTCGTCAGATAGCCGGAGTCCGCCGTCTTCAGAGCGGTGTCGGACAGGGACTTGCGCGCGCCCTTCGCCGCCATGAAGTATTCGAGGATCGACAGACCTTCGCGGAAGTTCGACTTGATCGGGATCTCGATGGTCCGGCCGTTGGTGGCGAACATCAGGCCGCGCATCCCGGCGAGCTGGCGCATCTGGGTCATGGAACCGCGGGCGCCGGAGTCGGACATCATCTTGATCGGGTTGTAGTCGTTGAAGTTTTCGGTCAGAGCCTTCGTCACGCTTTCGGTCGTGTCGTTCCACATCTTGACGACCGCGTTGTACCGCTCCTCCTCCGTCAGCATGCCGCGCATGAACTTCTGGTGGATCACGTCGACGTTCTTCTCCGCCTTTTCAATGATCTCGTATTTCTCGCGCGGGACCGTGATGTCCGCCACGGAGATCGAGATGGACGCGCGGGTCGAATACTGGTAGCCCATGGACTTGATCTCGTCCAGCACCACCGCCGCCGTCGGGAAGCCGTGGTTCCGGATGCAGCGGTCGATGATGTCGCCGAGCTGCTTCGAGCCCACGCCGCCGAGGGGGTTCTTCGCCGAGACGAAGGTGTCCGCGTCGATCTCCAGCTTGAATTCGTTCCCCGGGATCGTGCGGTCCACGTAGCCGAGGTCCTGGGGGATGTGGCGGTTGAAGATCAGCCGGCCGAGGGTCGCGTGGATCCGGCCCACCTTCTCTTCGCCGCCGATCACCTTCTTGATGCGCACTTCGATCGGCGTGTGGATGCCGATGATGCCGTTCTCGAAGGCCATGACCGCCTCGTCGTAGTCCCGGAAGACCCGCGGATGTTCGGGATCCCCCGTGTCGCCGGGCTCGCCCTTCTTGTTGATCGTCAGATAGTAGGACCCGAGGACCATGTCCTGGGACGGGATCGCGATCGCGCGGCCGTCGACGGGCTTTAAGAGGTTGTTCGCCGAGAGCATCAGGAACCGGGATTCCGCCTGAGCCTCGGAGGACAGCGGCACGTGCACCGGCATCTGGTCGCCGTCAAAGTCCGCGTTGAACGCCTTGCAGACCAGAGGATGCAGCTTGATCGCCTTGCCTTCCACCAGAACGGGCTCGAAAGCCTGGATGGACAGACGGTGCAGGGTGGGAGCGCGGTTGAGAAGCACCGGATGGGCCTTGATCACGTTTTCGAGGGCGTCCCATACGTCGGGATTCACCTTCTCGACCTTCTTCTTCGCTTCCTTGATGTTCGAGGCCTTGCCAGTCTCCACCAGCCGCTTCATCACGAAGGGCTTGAAGAGCTCGAGGGCCATTTCCTTCGGCAGACCGCACTGGAAGATCTTCAGTCCCGGGCCCACCACGATGACCGAACGGCCCGAATAGTCCACGCGCTTGCCCAAGAGGTTCTGACGGAAACGCCCCTGCTTGCCGCGCAGCATTTCGGAAAGGGATTTCAGCGGGCGGGAGTTGGGTCCCGTCACGGGCTTGCCCCGGCGTCCGTTGTCGATCAGGGCGTCCACCGCCTCCTGCAGCATGCGCTTCTCGTTGCGGATGATGATGTCCGGCGCGTGCAGCTTGATCAGACGGTCCAGACGGGAGTTGCGGTTGATGACCCGGCGGTAGAGATCGTTCAGGTCGGAAGTCGCGAACCGGCCGCCGTCCAGCTGGACCATCGGGCGGATATCCGGCGGGATCACCGGCACCACGTCGAGGATCATCCACTCGGGACGGTTGCCCGACTTGCGGAAGGCTTCCACGACCTCGAGACGCTTGATGATGCGGATCTTCTTCTGTCCGTTCGCCGCGTCGAGCTCCTTTTTCAGGGATTCGCTCAGCGCTTCGATGTCCAGTTCCGCGAGAAGTTCCCGGATCGCCTGCGCGCCCATGCCCACGCGGAAGCTGTTTTCGTACTTTGCCCGCTCTTCCCGCAGTTCCTTTTCGGAGAGGACCTGATATTTCGCCAGCTTCGACTCGCCCGGATCGATCACGATGTAGGCAGCGAAGTAGAGCACCTTTTCCAGCACGCGGGGAGAAATGTCCAAGAGAAGCCCCATCCGGGAAGGGATCGCCCGGAAGTACCAGATATGGGAGACGGGGGCGGCCAGCTCGATGTGTCCCATCCGCTCGCGCCGCACCTTCTTCTGGGTGACTTCCACGCCGCACTTCTCGCAGATCTTGCCCTTGTAGCGGATCCGCTTGTATTTTCCGCAGAGGCATTCCCAGTCCTTCTGGGGACCGAAGATGCGCTCGCAGTAGAGGCCGTCGCGTTCCGGCTTGAGCGTCCGGTAGTTGATGGTTTCCGGCTTTTTGACTTCGCCGTAGGACCAGGCGCGGACCATTTCCGGGGATGCGAGACCGATTTTTATGGATTCAAACACGTTTCTTTCCATCAGCAGATATCCTTCTGTTTATTTTAGTACGGGTCAGCTGCACGAACGCCGCCATGGAAGTTTTTGATCCAACTTTTTTCAAAAAGTTTGCGGGGTGTAACCCGGAATCCGCAGATCCCGGAACACCCATGACTTCCTGAGAGTTCCTCTTTTTGGTTCTCGCGTTCAACTTGTTGAACCGGCTCCTCGATAAAGGAGAAAAGAACAACGTAAATACAGCACCAGCGTTATCTCAGCTCAATTACCCGTGTGAAGTAAGTTCGGGATGGATGTCAGTCGTCCAGATCTTCGTCAAACACGCCGTAGCCCAAGGATTGCTGCGCGGCTTCGGCGGCGAAGAGCTCCGCGTCGTCGGGCCCGTCCGGCTCGTCGTCTTCGTTCTCTTCGGTGAAATAGTCCATCATGTCGTCGGTCTCGACCGCGCGTCCCACATCGTCTTCCGTGATCTCGTCGTCGGGAGCGGAGACGGGCGCGCCGCCGGCCTCGTATTCGTCGTCGCCGATGGATTCCAGCGGGACCTCGTTCTCCTCGCGGTCCAGGATCTTGATGTCGAGCCCCAGCGCCTGGAGTTCCTTCACCAAAACCTTGAACGCCTCGGGAATGCCCGGCGTCGGGATGTTCTGACCCTTCACGATCGCCTCGTAGGTCTTCACGCGCCCGCCCGTGTCGTCGGACTTCACCGTCAGGATCTCCTGCAGGGTGTAGGCCGCGCCGTAGGCCTCGAGCGCCCATACTTCCATCTCGCCGAACCGCTGGCCGCCGAACTGAGCCTTGCCGCCCAGAGGCTGCTGCGTCACGAGGGAGTAGGGACCCGTGGAGCGCGCGTGGATCTTGTCGTCCACCAGGTGGTGCAGCTTCAGGTAGTACATGATGCCCACCGTCACCGGGTTGTCGAAGGGTACGCCCGTCCGCCCGTCGTAGAGGATGCTCTTGCCGTCCACCACCTTCAGCCTGCCCGCCAGACGCATTTCTTCCATCTTCGCCGCGTCCGCCCGCTCTTCGTCGGTGATCGGACGCAGGTCGCGGATGCCCGTCGCCGGATCCACGGTCTCTTCAAACAGATCCTTGCCGGCCACGTTCTCGTTCGGAAGCACGTCCCGGTCGAGCCCCGCCATTTTCAGACACTCGGAAATGTCCGCCTCCGTCGCGCCGTCGAAGACCGGAGTCATGATCTTCCAGCCCAGCTTGCGCGCCGCGATGCCCAGATGCACTTCGAGCACCTGCCCGATGTTCATGCGGGAAGGCACGCCCAGAGGATTGAGCACGATGTCGAGGGGAGTGCCGTCGGGCAGGAAGGGCATGTCCTCGGGAGGCAGGATCCGGGACACGACGCCCTTGTTGCCGTGCCGGCCCGCCATCTTGTCGCCGACGGAAATCTTTCTCTTCTGGGCGATGTAGACCCGCACCGTCTTGTTCACTCCCGGAGGAAGCTCGGGGCTGTCCTCCCGGGTGAAGACCTTCACGTCCACCACAACGCCCTGTTCGCCGTGAGGCACGCGCAGGGAGGTGTCGCGCACTTCCCGCGCCTTTTCGCCGAAGATCGCCCGCAGAAGCCGTTCCTCGGCCGTCAGCTCCGTCTCGCCCTTCGGGGTGGTCTTGCCGACGAGGATGTCCCCCGTCTTGACCTCGGAGCCGATCTTGATGATGCCGTCCGCGTCCAGATCCTTCAGGGCGTCTTCGCCCACGTTCGGGATCTCGCGGGTGATCTCCTCCGGGCCGAGCTTGGTGTCCCGGGCCTCGTGGGAGTATTCTTCAATGTGCACGGAGGTGTAGACGTCGTCCCGCACCAGCCGCTCGTTCAAGAGGACCGCGTCCTCGTAGTTGTAGCCCTCCCAGGTCATGAACCCGATCAGGGCGTTCTTGCCGAGCGCGATCTCGCCGTTGGCCGTCGCCGGTCCGTCCGCGATGATCTGACCCGCCTCCACCCGGTCGCCCTGGTTCACGATGGGCCGCTGGTTCACGCAGGTGCCCTGGTTGGACCGCTTGAACTTGATGAGACGATAGGTGTCCTTGTGGCCGTCGTCGCAGTGGATCACGATCTCGTCGGCCGTCACGCTCTCCGCCCAGCCGCCGTTCTGGCAGACCACCACCACGCCGGAGTCGATGGCCGCCTTGTATTCCATACCGGTCCCGACGATCGGGGAGTCCGTCGTCAGAAGCGGGACCGCCTGCTTCTGCATGTTGGAGCCCATCAGCGCGCGGGAGTTGTCGTCGTTCTCGAGGAAGGGGATCATCGCCGTCGCGACGGACACCACCATCTTCGGGGAGACGTCCATGAGGGAGACCCGGGCCGGATCCACGGAAACGATGTCCGCCCGGTCCCGCGCCGTCACCTTCGCGTTGGCAAAGCAGCGGTTTTCATCCAGAGGCTCGTTCGCCTGGGCCACGATGAAGTTGTCCTCCACGTCCGCCGTCATGTATTCGATCTCGTCCGTCACCCGGTGGCGCACCGTGCCGTCGGGCATCGTCTCGTGGACGACCTTGTGGTAGGGAGCCTCGATGAAGCCGTACTTCGAGATCTTCGCGTAGGTGGCCAGATAGGAGATCAGACCGATGTTCGGACCTTCGGGGGTCTCGATGGGGCACATCCGCCCGTAATGGGTGTAGTGCACGTCGCGGACCTCGAAGGACGCCCGGTCGCGGGAAAGACCGCCGGGGCCGAGAGCCGACAGACGTCTCTTGTGCGTCAGCTCCGCCAGCGGGTTGTTCTGGTCCATGAACTGGGACAGCGGGGAGGATCCGAAGAACTCCCGGATCGCCGTCACCACGGGCCGGATGTTGATGAGGGTCTGGGGGGACAGGGTCTCGCTGTCCTGAATGTTCATCCGCTCCTTCACCTGCTTGTCCATGCGGGCAAGACCGATGCGGAACTGGTTCTGGAGAAGCTCGCCCACGGAGCGCAGACGGCGGTTGCCCAGATGGTCGATGTCGTCCACCGTGCCGATGTCGTGGGAGAGCGTCAGGAGATAGTTGATCGACGCGAGGATGTCGTTGCGGGTGATGTGCTTCGGGCAGAGCTCCCCGATGCGCCGCTTCGCCTCCGCGCGGATCCCTTCCTCTTCATTGTTGTTGTTCTCGACGATCTCCATGAGCACGTCGAGGGAGCATTTTTCGTTTACGCCGGAAGAGTGCAGATCGTAGCCGAGGATCGAGACGGGGTCCACGGTCCGGTTCGAGAAGACCTTCACCTCAGCCCCGTCCTCGCCTTCGAGCCAGACTTCCGTCACGGCCGCGTTCTCGATCGCGAGGGCCTCTTCCTTGTTCAGCTTCTTCCCCTCGTCAAAGAGGACTTCGCCGGTGATGGTCGACACCACGGGACGCGCCAGGGTGTGACCCGCGATCCGGGCGCCGAGAGCCAGCTTCTTGTCGAATTTGTGCCGCCCCACGGGATAGAGGTCGTACCGCTTCGGATCGAAGAACAGACCGTTCATCAGGGTGTTCGCGGACTCCACGATGGCGGGCTCGCCCGGACGCAGCTTCGCGTAGATCTGCTTCAGAGCCTCGTCGCGGATGGAGGTCTTGTTCGCCTCCGCGTCGGCCTCGCAGGTCTCCCGCTCCAGGGTCACGTTCAGCTTCACCTCGTCGCCGAACATCTCCGCGATCTCCTCCCGGGACTGGATCCCGAGGGCGCGGATCAGGATGGTGACGGGGATCTTGCGGTTTTTATCAATACGGACGTAGAACACATCCGCGGAATCGGTTTCGTATTCCAGCCACGCGCCGCGGTAGGGGATCACCTGGGCCGTGTAGATCCTCTTGCCGGACTTGTCGATGGTGCTGGCGTAGTTGATGCCGGGGGAGCGCACGATCTGGGAGACGATGACGCGCTCCGCTCCGTTGATGACAAAGGTTCCCTTTTCGGTCATGAGCGGGAAATCGCCCATGAAGATCGAGGACTGTTTGACCTCGCCGGTGAGCTTGTTGGTGAGACGGACGTCGACTTTCAGGGGAGCCGCGTAGTTTTCCTTGCGCTCCTTGCACTCCTCGACCGGAAATTTGGGCTTCTGGTCGAGGGAATAGCCCACGAAATCAATGAAAAGGTTGCCGGAATAATCGGTAATGGGGGAGACGTCCTCGAGGACCTCCATGAGACCCGTTTCGAGGAACCAGTTGAACGACTCCTTCTGAACGGCAATGAGGCTCGGCATTTCGAGCGGCTCGTCGATCTTGGAGAAGCTCATCCGGATGTTCTTGCCTACCTTCTGCGGTTTGACCATCGAGCGATCACACTCCTTGAAGAATTGGGGAGGGCGCATCAAGTTACAGCTGCACGAACGCCGCAATGAAGTTTTTGATCAAACTTTTTTCAAAAAGTTTGCAGGGTGTCGGGACAGCGTCCTGACCCGAAGTCCGCAGACTTCGGAACACCCATGACTTCCAAAGAGTTCCTCTTTTGGTACTCGCGTTCAATTTATTGAACCGGCTCCTCGATAAAGGAGAAAAGTACAGCGTGAAACCCAGTCAAACTTCATCGACACAGTTCGTACAACCCCGGATTTCAGGGCCGAAACCCCAAAACCCGCCGATGCGCGAAGTTATCACAGTTTACGAGTTTACCATAGAAGGGAAGCGTTGTCAAGGATTTTTTCGTCTTGTCAAGACGTTTTCCCGCGAATTTACATTCGGAATAAAAAAGATTTACAGAATTTTTTAATGTAAACAATCTGTAAATTCTGCCGGATTCCAAAGAAAATCCCGGTAATATTTTCCTCTCCCCTATTGCGTTTTCGAGGGAGACGTGATATAATACACTTTGCCTGCGCGCCCGCCGGAGAGATCCCGGGGCCAGAGCCGAAGCAGTCCTCTGCGCAGCTCCGCACGAATGCTTCATCACGGAAAGGAGTCGATTGCCATGAACAATTTCGACGCTTTTAAGAATGAGCAGCTGAAGGAAACCGTACCGGCCTTCAACGTGGGCGATACCGTCCGCGTGCACAACCTGATCAAGGAAGGTACCCGCGAGAGAATCCAGATGTACGAGGGAACCGTCATCGGCAAGCACGGCGGCGGCATCTCCGAGACGTTCACCGTCCGCCGCGTCGCATACGGCGTGGGCGTGGAGAAGACCTTCCCCCTGCATTCCCCGCACGTCGTCAAGGTTGACGTCCTGAGACGCGGTAAAGTCCGCCGGGCGAAGCTGTACTACCTCAGAGAGAGAGTCGGCAAGAGCTCGAAGGTCAAGGAACTCATCTGACCTCCCGGAATTTGTTTCAAACAGCAGAAAAGCGCAGCGTTCGACATGCTGCGTTTTTTTGTTTTCCGTATGAAATTAGTTCGGGACGGGATAATAGATATTGAAGATTGTTTGTTCTGAGGATTCTCCGGGGCGGGATGGGGCGCGGTGCGGGATTTCAGGGATGGATTTGATGGAAAAGGAGTCGGCGTCGGGACGCGCGTTCCTGTATCAGAAACTGCCGCCGCATCTTCGCGCGCTTGGGCAGATTCGGAAATGACGAGCCGAAACAGGAAGTCAACCCCGCGCGGTCTTTGTTCGTACAGTTGAACCCGTGCACGGAACAAGTTCCGTGGGCTCCGCCGGAGATTCAGGCGCGCATTACATGGGACGCGGATTCGGTAAATAAAAACCGTTACTTCATCCTCGCGCACATTTTCAGATTCAGACAGACGTGCAGGCTGAACCATGCGATCAAAAAACTGTTCGGGTGAAACATGAAGTTTTTGCAGACGGACGTTTCACGTGAAACATCGTGTCTTCCTCCGCACATTGTCCCCTTTATATGCGCGACTGAATCACCGCCGCAAGCCAGCACGACAGCGTCGGTGCGTCAGACATTGTCTGCGCATGTTTTGGCTGCACGAATACAGACCGCGCGAGGAAAACGCCATGTTCCGCCCATCATTCCTGAATCGTCAACAGCCCGCGAAGATCGCTCCATTCCCCGGCTTAAAGACCACGCGTCCATCGCCGACTCCTTACCCAAATCAGAAAACGAAAAATCCCACACCGCACATCAACCCGAAACGGACACTTCCAACTTCTCACTCCTAACTCATTTCTCATTTATCCAAAGGAGCTCAAAAATGAAAAA
>Ga0310695_10004021_pt1 | contig 27775 bp, 20 predicted proteins | sample RumenRJG_04DNA_FD_203882 | JGI IMG/M metagenome (GOLD analysis project Ga0310695, IMG submission 203882) | Bovine rumen microbial communities from Lethbridge, Alberta, Canada - RJG_04 (v2) (version 2) | ecosystem: Host-associated > Mammals > Digestive system > Stomach > Rumen | place: Canada... | reverse complement strand
ACCGGTGAATACGACGGAAGTTTCTCTTCTGGCAGGATCGAGCTCTTCCAGGGCTACGAGGTAGAAGTGGCCGCCAAGGAGTTCATCACCTACTATAAGGACGAGCCCCTCTACGTGGAGGACGAGGACGCCGTGCTCTACACCATCAGCAGCGTCAGCGGCGACCAGGCCGTGCTGAGCGACAAGAGCGACGCCATGCCAAGCAACACTCCAATGCTCGTCTATAACAAGAGCAATGAGACGAAGGTCATCCTCCTCATCCCATGCGCCGAGCCCGACCAGGCCATCACCGTGGCTGATGAGTTCATCGGCACACTGACCGGCACCACCATCGCCGCCAGCACCGAGGGCCAGACCAACTACGCCTTCAACGGCAAGGCCTTCGTCTTCGTGAAGAACGACCTCGCCATCGGCCCCAACAAGGCTTGGCTGGAGATTCCGAACCAGCAGAGCAATGTGAAAGCACTGACAATTGTGTTTGGAGGCGATACTACTGGAGTTAACGAAGTTATCGGAGTTAAAGAAGTTAACGACGGTAGCTGGTACGACCTCAGCGGCCGCAAGCTCGACAAGAAGCCGACCCGCAAGGGCGTCTATATCCAGAACGGAAAGAAAGTAGTTGTAAAATAAGAAAAGTAGAACGATATGAAAAAGAAGATATTTATGTTGCTCGCTATGGTCATGACAGTAATGACCGCGAGCGCCGTCGATGCTCCCAGCTTCAGTCTGACAAAGGCTGACGGGGCAGAAGCTCACGGACAAATCAGTTTCATAGTGGGCGAGAACCAAAACGCCACCACTGCAAAGGAAGGTGAGACCGTGACCGTTGTTCTTACACCTGACCGGGGCTGGGACCTGGGAACTGCCAGCGGACGGTGGTATGCCGCCATGGCAAAGGCTCCACGCCGCGCAGGGGATATCGACCTGCTGGACAATCTGACGCTGACTCCTGCCAACAAGAACACATGGACGTTCACCATGCAGCGCGCCAATGCAGAGGTCAACTTCACCTACAAGAAGCTGATGGACAATGAGGACATCACCGTCACTATCGGAGACGCTACCTACACGGGACAGCCTCTGACACCGACCGTCACCGTGAAGGACGGCAATACGGTGCTGACAGAGGGCACTGTCTATACCCTCAGCTACAGCAACAACACGGACGCCGGTCTTTCGACTGCCGGTGATAAGGCACCGTCGGTGACCATCACCGCCAAGAGTAGCGATGGTCAGTATGCCGGTTCGGTGACGAAGACCTTCACCATCCAGAAGGCTGCTGCCACCATCAGCTACGAGACAACGGCTGTCAACAAGACCTTCGGGGATGCTGACTTCACCAATGCCCTGACCGTGACGGGCGACGGTAGCGTGACTTACGCATCGGACAACGAGAGCGTTGCTACTGTGAACAGCGAGAGCGGTCTGGTACACATCGTAGGATCGGGCAATGCTAACATCACTGCCACTGTTGCTGACGGCAAGAACTTTACTTATGCCGTGAAGACGGCTCAGTATGCTATCGGCGTCAGCAAGGCTGCCGCCACCATCAGCTATGAGACGGCAAGCCTCAGCAAGACCTACGGAGATGAAGACTTCACCAACCCGCTGACCATCAGTGGCGACGGTAGCGTGACCTACTCTTCGGACAACGAGAGCGTTGCCACTGTGAACAGCGAGAGCGGTCTGGTACACATCGTAGGATCGGGCAATGCTAACATCACTGCCACTGTTGCTGACGGCAATAACTTCACTTATGCCGTGAAGACGGCTCAGTATGCTATCGGCGTGAACACTGCTGCCATGACTGTAAGCGCAAATGGTTACACTGGCACTTACGACGGACAGAGCCACACCATCACCGTGACTGTGACTGAGCCGGAGGGTACTACCGTGAAGTACGGTACCAAGGCTGGTGAATACACTATGGACGAAGCACCTGCCTACACTGACGCAGGCGAATATACCGTATTCTATCAGGTGACGAAGGAGAACTACACCACCGTGGAGGGCTCTGCCACCGTAAGCATTGCCAAGGCTGCCGCCACCATCAGCTATGAGACGGCAAGCATCAGCAAGACCTACGAAGATGAAGACTTCACCAACCCGCTGACCATTAGGGGCGACGGTAGCGTGACCTACTCTTCGGACAACGAGAGCGTTGCTACTGTGAACAGCGAGAGCGGTCTGGTACACATCGTAGGATCGGGCAATGCTAACATCACTGCCACTGTTGCTGACGGCAAGAACTTCACTTATGCCGTGAAGACGGCTCAGTATGCTATCGGCGTGAACACTGCTGCCATGACTGTAAGCGCAAATGGTTACACTGGTCCTTACGACGGACAGAGCCACACCATCACCGTGACTGTGACTGAGCCGGAGGGTACTACCGTGAAGTACGGTACCAAGGCTGGTGAATACACTATGGACGAAGCACCTGCCTACACTGACGCAGGCGAATATACCGTATTCTATCAGGTGACGAAGGAGAACTACACCACTGTGGTTGCTTCTGCCATCGTAACTATCCAGAAGGCTGCTGCCACCATCAGCTACGAGACGGGCAGCGTGATCAAGAACTTCGGCGATGCTGACTTCATCAATGCCCTGACCGTGACGGGCGACGGTAGCGTGACCTATGCTTCGGACAACGAGAACGTTGCCACCGTAGATAGCGAGACTGGTGAGGTGACGATTAAGAAACTTGGCAATGCTAACATCATCGCCACTGTTGTTGACGGCAATAACTACACCTACGCCGTGAAGACGGCTCAGTACGCACTGACCGTTGAGGGCTATGCAGTGATTGTTCCCGCCGGAGAATACGTTACCTACTTTGACAGCGAGAGTGCCCTGAAACTGGCTACTGAAGGCGCTGAGCTCTACACCATCACCGCCGTTGAGAACGGGGAGGCCGTGCTGAGCAATCCATCTGACGTCATGCCTAAGAACACTCCGTTCCTGATGAAGAACAACACCAACGAGGAGAAGACCTTCGTGCTGGTAACATGCAACGATCCAGACTTGGCCATCACCGTGGCTGATGAGTTCATCGGCACACTGACCGCCAAGGAGTTCACTGAGGACGACGTGGCTGCTGCCGAAATCTATGTATGTAACGGTCTCGAGTTCATCAAGGTAAGCGGCGCCGGCACACTGGCTCCCAAAAAGGCTTACCTGAAGGTGAACGGCAACAACGCTCCTCTGTCTATCTCATTCCGTCGTAGCATCGACGGTGGCGAAGGCACTACCGGCATCGATAACCTGAACGTTAACGATAACCTTAACGATAACGAGGCTACATGGTACGACCTGAACGGACGACGCCTGCAGGGCAAGCCCAGCCAGAAGGGTATCTATATCAAGAACGGAAAGAAGGTAGTTGTGAAGTGATAATTTAACCGCAGATTACACGGATTTAATTTATAACCACGAATTAAACGGATGATTTATTTAACCACAAATTAAACGAATTACACTAATTGCTACGCGCAGATAAATTCGGGAAATTCGTGGTTGAAAAGAAAATCTGAGAAATCTGAGAAATCTGTGGTTGAAAAGAATAGAAACAATTAAAGCATAAATGTATATGAAAAAGATATTTTCGATATTAGCACTGGCTCTCGCGGCAATGACCGCAAGCGCCAAAGACGCAGGCTTCGACCTGACTGTAGGCAAGAGTGAGAAAGGAACCGTCATGTTCCTGGTGAACGGCTCGGAAGTGAATACCGCTGCCGAGGGCACTACCGTGACCATGGAGATTACGCCCGAGGGCGGATACGTGGTTAAGGAAGTGACCAACTCGCTATATACTGACTTGAACAGCGCACGCGCCGCATCGATCATCGACATCACCACCAGCGTGGAGATGAAGAAGGTGACCGACAACGTCTATACCTTCACCATGCCACGCGCCAACGTGAAGGTGAACGTAACATACGACATCGAGATCCCAACACCCGCCGAGGACAAGAAGGACGAGGAGAAAGAGGTGACCGACGTGAAGATGGACATGGAGCCGGCAGGTGCCCCCGAACCCGAGGGTGAAATCACCATCATCCCCGTGAGCATCACCGGCGTAGAGGTGCCCCAGACGGCTCCCCAGGAAATCGTCATCGAGGTGGCTGCATCCACACAGGTGGGCAACAACGTATTCGTAGTACGCGAAATCAAGGCCGACGCCTTCAAGACCAACGACGCCAACGTGAAGGTGACCAAGGTCATACTGCCCGACACCGAGGAGGCCCTGACCGTGGAGGCCGGCGCCATGAAGCCCGACGGACAGCCCATCGACGTGCAGACACCGCTGAGCCTGCTGGACGACTACGCACTGATGAACACCATGAAGGAGAACTACGAGGCTAACAAGGTGAGCGCCAAGGCTACCGCCCCCGAGCGCTTCTGGACCTTCTCAAGCGGCGTAGATGTCGTAGTGCCCGAGGGAGTGACCGTCTATCGCGCATTCAACGAGGGCGGCACCATCCGCATCCTGCCCATCGACGAGGCTAACCAGTCGAAGATTATCAAGGCCAACAACGGCGTACTGCTCTCATGCGACGAGATGAAGGGCGGCAAGGCCTACGAGTTCGTGGCTAACCCCAGCGGTCCCAAGAGCGGCACGAAGCCTGCCACCACCGACGCCTGCAGCTACGAGGGCAACAGCATGGTGCCCGTCATCGTGGGCACGAACTATCCTACAGGACGCTACAACATCCTGAAGAACAACGAGTTCCACACCATCTCTGCCAACGGCAAGGTTCCCGCCTGCAAGGCTGTGTTCGATATCAATAAAAAATAAACAACAACCAATAAATGCGAAACGTTATGAAGAAAAATATATTCAGTAAGTTGATGTTTGCGCTGGCAATGGTGGTATCGGCCACCGTGCTGAGCTCATGTGATACGTTTGCAAACCTGGGCAACGGCACCTTCCTGGGCGACATGGTGATCAGCGGCCCCGGCGTGTCTGACCACAAGCTGACCATCGAGATGGAGAGCACCGTACAGCTGTATTGCGCTGAGAAGTTCAGCGGTATGAACGATGTAGTATGGTACAGTCTTGACGAGAACATCGTCAAGGTGGATGCACGAAGCGGCGTGATAACCCCCGTAGCTCCCGGTACGGCAATGGTGAAGGCATACACCGACACCGAGCCCGTGCGCCAAGGCGACTTTGTGGAAGTCACCGTCATCGCCAAGGGTTTGTCCATCGTGAACGACGCCTTGGACCAGTCGCTGGCTGACTAAACCATAAAAGTGATAACAAAAGAAGGCCCGAGCTATTTGCCCGAGCCTTCTTTTTTTTATCTTATCTGTCCTTCACCCAGTAGCACCAGCCGTGAGCCTTACGGTCGCTCTCAAACTTGTATTCAGGACGACTCAAGAACTGGCCTATCTTCACCAAGGAACCCTCATCTTGCTTATACGCCCCCTTGAAGGTTTCTTTCAGACGACTGGCAATCTCCTTGACCGATATCCAATAGCCTCCTTCCGGATTCCCCTTCGATGTGCCTTCCGGCTTCTCGAAGAGCGAGAGAAGCATCTCACCGAGTCCGCTCATCTTCTGATAGTGCAGGTTGTGCTGCATCAATGCCGTTTCTTCCTCTTTTGTCAGGAAATAGCGCTCACGCTGCTGCTCCACTTCGTATTGCAGTTGAGCATAGAGCTGACCGTAGTCCACACGGGTCTCGAAGTCAATATTCCCCTCCACACTCACGCAGATGAAGCGTCGGCTGCCAGAAGGGTCTGTCAATGGCATCAGCTCGTTCGTTGTACCGATGAACGAGGCATAGCGTCGATGACTCGAATAAGCTGTGCCATACGGCGGACGGTATTTCAGGTCGCTCGTCGAAACGAAATACTTTATTATAATCTGCTGGCGCTGGGTAATCTTGTCAAACTCATCGAGGTTGATAAGGGCAAAGGATGTCAGGCCCAAATTCAGGTCATGTTCGTTCTTGAAATTGATACGGTCGTTGTAATAGTCACGTAACTCTCTAGGCAGAAGGATACGACAGAAACTCGTCTTGCCAGTACCCTGGCGACCTATTAATAAGGGTACGAGGGCATTGCCCGTCAACTGTCCCTTTCCCTTCCACATCGCCACCATCGAGCGCATCCAGATATGGAAGAGATGTGGCCAGTCCTCGTAGTCGGTCTTGACCCTGCGGGCAAGGGCCTCCACCCTATCCTTCCCGTCCCACTTAGGCAGATGCTCGAGGAAGTCGTCTATCGGGTCGTAGAGCGTGATATCATTGGAATTGACATAACGCATGATGTCCTTGTCCCAGCACTTGATGCCCTGCGACAAGGCATTGATGGTAATAGAGTTGCGTGCTTCCGTTGTCAAGTCCTGGAAAGAGAAACCGATACCAGTTCGCTGGCGGTATTCAGCAACGCCCCTCATCACGTTCTTGCGCAACTCGTAATTAGTGTTGAGGAAGATGTCGATCTTCATCATCAACAGCGTCTCCTGAGGGATATTCTTCGTGGGACGCACCATGTTCTTCCGCTTGTAGTACTGTTTCTCATGTTCCTCACGGTAGGCATTCTCGAAAATCTTCGTCACCACGTCAGGATATTTGCCCCATCTGAAGCTCATCAGGGTGCGTCGACGGGCAAATGCCATATCAAGACCTGTCTCACGGCAATATTCTGCCAGACGGGTGACAATCAGGGTGTCTCGGTCATCGTTATCATCAGTATAGACCGCCGTCACGTCATCGTAGGCTTTCGTGAGGTTGTATTCATAGACAAGGCACAATGACGAGTAACGGGCGCGCCCTGGCACGATATCATCGGGCAGGGCGTCTTTCGGTTGAATGGGTTTGAGGGCCTGTGACAAATCAGAGGTATCAGTATAGAAGGGCTGCGCCGTAGGATTGTAATACAGGTCGGTGTCTATGCCCAGGTAACAAGTGCGCTCCAGACTGGGTTCCAGTTTGTCGACGGTCACGCCGAGCTGGGCGTTATACACCATACGGGCTTTCTCATACAGATTAAGATGGAAACGTTTGAGGTCCTCTTCTCCTTCAGGCAGTCCACCCTTAAACAGTTCCCCCCTGCACACTATCTTCACACTTCTTCCGCTCGCCCCAACAAATGCCAACACTGTCTGAGGCATCAGGGCGGCACCCTGACGGATGGCGACCGCCTCATCATGACTTGTCAAATTGTTCACCTCCAGCAGCACCATACCCGTATAGGCCTTGCGGACGCGCTGTCGATTACGGTTTTCCATCTCAGAGGCAAAACATACGCGGGGCACCTTATCAGTAAAGTTATTGGCCCCTGTCACGCTACCATCGTCCTGACGCCGTAGTTCCGTATAGAGTGAGATACCCATCACATCTCTCACCGCATCATAATATTCACACGTCTGAATCATGCGAACCACTTCAGAGAGTTCTGACACCCTGAGTGTTTCCATGTTACGATATCTCTTAACGACAGTTACCTTTGCCATATCTCTAACTTTTAGTTTTTACTATGCAAAGGTAATCAAAAATTTTGTAATGATAGAATAAAATATTCAAAAAAAAATATTCAACTATTCATCTTTTAATATAAATAGCACATTTTCAGAAAGATAACAAATGAATAGATTATATGTATAGCGTATTAACTATTCATCCATCAAGGAATTTCTCGATGATATTGCACTTCAGATAATCATAAGCAGAAATTGTTACGGATATGTAAAAAAGATGGAAATACTTTGTCACAAAGGTTGTGACAATGTGTTACGCAACTAAAAACAAAGTGTTACTCTTTAAGTTGCAATAGCGTAACTATCTTATCTTTAATGGGTTAAAGGCTTATTTTTCATATAAAAAGACTATCTAAACAAATAGACATGAATAGTGAATGAATGGAAAAGAATATAATTCATTGCATAATCATCTTATTATAAATGGTTTAGGTATAATAATGAATAGATGAATAGAGATTAAAAAAAAATATTTAGGAAAAAAGTTGTAATACCACATATTTTTCATACCTTTGCAGTAGAAATAGAAAAATCTGCTCAATATGAAGAAAAAAGGAACTACACCCAAGACCCGCGAACAGCTGTTTGCTGAGAAGGCCAGCAAGAGCTATGCCATCTGTCACTCACAGTTCTGTCCCATGCGGTCGAGCTGCCTGCGCTGGCAACTGCAAGACTACACGCCTAAAGACCGTCGCATCAGTGCGTGTGTCAACCTCAATAATCCTGCTATGCAGACTGATACGTGTCCCATGTACCGTAACGACCAGCCCGTCCGCATGCCTCTCGGTATTTCGAAGATCTATTATGACATGCCGCAGCGCATAGCCCACCCCCTGAAGCAACACCTCATCTACTACTTCAACCGCAAGCGTTATTACGAATACCATAGCGGCTACAAGCCCGTACCCCCAGAACACGAGCAATACATCCGTCAGGCTGTCATCCGCTATGGCTGGCAGCAATCCATCGAGTTCAACGCCTACGTCGAAGAATACCTTTGGTAACCTCGGGTTATTTTCCTTCAAAATACCATTTGGCCTCAGCTTTTCTTCTTGTAATGAGTCCTGGATATTTCTTTCCTTGAACATCAGACAAATGAGACCATGTTTCCCTTATTGCAGGATTATTAGGATTTGCCTTAATGGTTTTACATATATTCTTTTGTAAGAATCCCATTCCGAAATTATAACATGCACTTGCCATCGCATCTTTCTGGTTCTGATTCAGCTTCACTTTATTTGTTGTAGCCCAATTGTCAATTTTCTTTGATGTCTGTTTGAGATTTTCCAAAAACAACTGTTCAAGCTCCTTCTGGGTCCATGACTTTTTAATGGTGTCCATGTATTTTTGGTTCGTCGGGTGATACAGCAGGCCGTAACCGAAAGTCCTATGACCACCTGCATCACGCAAGTCATATCCGTTCAAATCCTTGGCAGGCATCTTGTAACCAAACTGCTTGCCGGTTTCATATTTGCAAATAAAGTTGATCATCCCATCGCTTATGCCGACTTCATTTGGTGCAGGTTCCTCCTTTGGAGTTTCAGGTGCAGGCTGTAATATGATAGCCCACGACTTGGCACCTATTACACCATCGGCAACCAGACCTTTTGACTTTTGCCACTCTTTAACTTTTTTTTCAGTCATTGGGCCAAAGTCACCATCTGGATTAAGACCTAAAAACTTCTGCAAAACCTTTACATCTTCTCCCTTTGATCCGAGTTTAATTGTATTCATAGTTCACTTAAATTCCGCAGCACTTTAGTTTAACTATTGTTTAAGTTCCGTAGCAACAAGAAGTTCTTTGCAAGACAAGGCAACAGAGCCGAGCGTCCTGGAATTTTGTCATGTCAGATTTTCCACTTACCTTAGTGCTGCATTCAAGACAAGAAAAAATCATCAACGACGTGGCAAAGGTACAAATAAAATCTGAGAAAATCACTACTTCTATCCTGAATAATTTATAAAGGCAAAAAAAGAAGCGTTTTCTTATATTAAATTGTGGAAAATGATGGTCAATTCAAAAAAAATACATACCTTTGCAGCGTTATAACATAGATTCTTAAGAAGTTAAACTAATATTGAAATGAAAACGAGCCATTTTTTGAAAGGTGTAGCCGTGATGGCATTAGGTCTTACGGTTGTGGCATGTAACAAGATGAGTCTAGCAGAGCCGCAGCAAATTTCCTCAGAACAGGTGAAAGCCAATGCTGAGGCCGCTCTGGGTGTGACCATTGACGCAAACCAGACGTGGATAATGACCGAGCAAGTGAAGGCTACGGTGGGTGTAAATCTGAAGGCTGGACAGTCGTACAAGGTGGAGATATTCAGCAACGACCCCATAGCCGAGGGCAAAGGTGTGGTGCTGGCTGAGGGAACCGTGGCCAACGGCAAGACACTGAACACCACGTTTACTGCACCTAAGGGAAGAAGCTGCTACATAGTGGGTGCTACGAGTATAGACAACGTGACACGCTATGTGGATGCAGTGGTGACGGACGGAGTGCTGACCGCCAACTTCGGTGCTTCAACAACAAGAAGCAACAGAGCCATTAACGTTCGCGGTGACGTGTATGAGCAGTTCAACTTCCCCAGTGAGGCTGAGATAGCATCGCAGTTCCCAACGTCTATTCCTGGCGATGCAGAAGAGGTGGACGACCTGGAGTCGCTGTATGTCGGCAAGCAATACACGACCCAATGGGGCACCGCCACAGCCTCTGACTTGTATGCCGTCTACCAGAACTTCATCGGCAAGGGACATAACCTCAAGGTGACCCGCACAGGCGAGGTAACCATTGGTGCCAACTATATGAACATTGTAAACGGTGAATACCAGTATTACAACGTATATGTGAGTGTGGAGGGCAATCTGACCATCAAGCGTCAGGGCGACCCACACTTCAACCTGTATATCCTGAAGGGCAATGTGACGCTGGACAGCAGCTTCGGTGAAATGTCGGGCACCATCTCCGTGGGCAGCGGAACTACGCTGAACGACCCCCGTAACAGTATTGCGGCCAATGGTGGCGTGTGGGTGTTCAATCGCGGTACCATCAATGCCACCAACACCCAGAAGTATGACATCGGCAACAAGTCAACCATCTACAACCAGGGCATCTTCGACATTAAGGGTGCTATGACTTACTCGCCAGGTGCCGGCAACACGTCGTATTTCATCAATATGGGCGACGGCAACGATGAGACCATTGACCTCAAAGCCAAGTCGATGACCCTGAACTCTACCTGCCACTTCTACACCGCCGGTAAGGTAGACATTGAAGGCGAGACCGCCGTGACGCAGAACGAGATAGTTTGGATTAACAACGGACACTATACAACGGGCTCGATGAAATTCAGCGCCCACAACGGAACGTTCTACAACTACTGCCAGCTGATTGTCGAGGACAACTGTGCATTCCTGGACGGTATGTTTAACATGATGAAAGACAGCTATGCTGAGTTCGGCACGGGTGTTTTTAACAATTTCCACGTAAACATGGCCGATAATTCCAGTGTGAACATCAAGAACGGTACGAAGTTCGGACAGCAGGGTGCAGGTATACTGCAAGGCTTCTTTGCCAACGACAACAACTGCACAGCATACGTTCGGATGGGCGGTCAGGTGGATGTGCCTGCACACAAGGGCAGCGCGCTGCAAATATCGGGTGCAAAGCTGACACTGGCCTACAAGACCATGAAGTTCTGGGAGGGCTATAACCTGGCTTGGGACGGCAGCTATTCAGGAACCAGCTACTGGACTGAGACCACGAAGGAAGCCTTGGTAGCCAAGAAAGACGAGCGCACGACACGTGAAGCCTACGAGGGTGCCACCTATGCTCAGGAGAACGAAGTGATTATCACTAGACCCGCAGAGTACGATTGCTCGGCAGGCATTTCAGAGAGTGGCAAAGAGAAAGAGAACACTTACGAAATATACAGCTACGCTTTCGAGGACACCTGGACGGGAGACTACGACCTGAACGACGTGGTGCTCAAGGCTCAGGAGACACGGGACGGCAAGATAAATCTTACACTGGTTGCCGTGGGTGCTACGCTGGACTTGAACATCCGCTTGTATCCCGCCGCACAGCCTGTCGGTGACGAGGTGGCCCACTATACGGGTGAACCCACCATACTGACCTATCAGAATGAGACCGAGGTTCACGCCATGCTGGGTGTAACCCGCGGTACAATGGTAAACACTGGTTCAGGCGAACGTGTAGCTCCTATCACCATCACCATTGACAAGGGCAGCTACAATCCTGCCGCCCTGCCACTGGCTATCTACTCAACATCACAGGGCGAGATTTGTCTGGCTGGTACTGGGCAGGCTCCCTATGGTGTGATGGTGCCTATGGACTGGAAATGGCCGACAGAGCGCGTTAACATCACAACGGCCTATAACAAGGTGGCTGACGAGAACGAGGGTGACCAAAGTTTCGGAACCTTTGCCCACAACTATGGCAAGGCGCTGAACTGGTTTAATCATCCTACAGGTAGTGTAATGAAATAACAGGAAATGATGAAGAGAATGAGAAACGTGTATTTATGGAAAGGCATAGCCGTGATGGCCTTTGGCCTTATCATGGCTGGTTGCAGCAGTTCTGAAGGGACGAATGAGACACCCATACTGACCGAGGAAGAAGCAATGGAAAATGCCGAGGAACAACTGGGCATTACAATTGCTCCGGACAAGTCGTGGCAGATGACCAAAGAGGTAGCTGCCAACATCAGCACCCATCTCGGACTGGACCAGGAATACACGGTAGCCCTCTACAACAGTAATCCGCTGTATTCGGAGAATGTGACTTTCTATGGAGAAACCACTATCAAGGAGGGCGCGTCAGCAAACATGACGATTACCATCCCTACGTCTGACTCGCTGGTATACGCCACCGCATACGACAGTAAGCAACGCCGTCTGACGCTGTACGCAAGGGTAGAGAACAACACCGTAGACTTCGACTTTGGAGGCAGCGGGAGTAGCGCAAGTGCGCCACGCCGTGCCAGTCAGACCGATGCTGACGCTGCACCATACGCACACTCATTCAACGACTATCTGAACTATCCCAAAGAAAACTCATGGGACCCCGATCCAGAGATTATTGACGCAAGCACCATGAGTAGCTGGACGGCATTTACCGACGCGGACATTATTGCTGCCAATTCCAACGATAATTCATGGTCAAGGAAACTGGATGAACTGGTTTGGAACAATGGCAATTCGTGGTATCTCTGCAATGGTGACGGTCGCCATTACAGAATAGACGCAGATACCGAAGTCACCGAGTCGTTTACGATGAAGGGGGCAACTAGGAACCAATCTGTCATCTATGTAGAAGGCACGCTGCATGTCGCCAACGTAGAATTCTCCGGTGCTACCATCGTGGTAGGTCCGACAGGACGCTTGATTCTCGACGGTGAGCTCAACCTGAGCAACAGCGGACGCTTCCTGGTAATGGATGGTGGCGAGATAACCAAAGGAAGTGTAGGCAGTTCGGTAAAACTGGTTGTCTCCAATGGTTCTCCCTGCTACAATGCCGGTGACATCAACGCCATAGATATCTTGGACTTGAACGGTTCTGACTTCTACAACTGCGGAAGCGTCAATGTGGATGTTTTCAAGCAAACCGCTAACGGATCGAAACTGACGAACTTCGGAATCATTGATATTCGCACAACGACCTCTGTGGCCAACGGACATAATCAAGACATCATCAACGGTTGCTATATCAACGTTACTGAGAATTTCGGCTGCAAGAAACTTGTCATGCTGAACAACAGCCGCCTGGACGTAGGATGGACTTTCTACAATGCCAACAGCGAATATAGTAGTGACAAGAATGAGCTGCACAATGCCAGCGTTATCAGCGTTGGAAATATGATGGGCAACTCTGCAGCTTTCTTCGGTCCCACCGCCCAAGGAGAATTTGCCATCATCAAGATGGATACGCTCATGGTTAACCAGACTACTGACTTCAAGGCGTTGAACAATGCCTACGTTGACCTAAACAACCAGAATATTGTGAAATACGACAAGAGTCCGGTAGACTTGAGTGACATCTCTTATTGGGGAAAGGTTGTTGAATACTTCCCCAAGACCATCAGCGAAACCAGCTCTGCCTTTATTATCCCTGACGGCGAATGTACAGGCAGTGGTTACAACCCCAACGGTGGAACGACCCCGGTTGTGCCCCAAAACTATCCCACCTACACCTATGCCTTCGAGGACACTAACGGAGGTGACTACGACATGAACGATGTCGTGATAAAAGTGCAGGAGGTGGTTGTAAACAATGCACATAAAATTAACCTCAGGCTTGTTGCCGTAGGTGCCACGCTCGACTTGAACATCCGCCTGTATCCAGCGACAGGAACACGTCAAAGCAATGAGGTAGCCCATTATGAAGGTACTCCCAGCAATCTGACCTACAATTCAAAGCAAGAGGTACATGAGATGTTAGGAGGTACTGACGCCAAAGGGGTAATGATTAACACGGATAATGGTGCAAAGGCACGTCCTATTACCATCCAGATAGACAAGGGCAACTATGACCCTGCTCACATGCCTCTGGCTATTTGGTCGCAAACACAGGGTGAGATGAGACTAGCACGTACCGGACTGCCCCCTTATGGCATTATCATTCCTGGCAATGTGGATTGGAGTTGGCCCAAGGAGCAGATACGTATAACTAGCGCTTATCCAAATACAGATACTATAGAGGGCGACCAAAGCTTTACCAAGTATGGAGAATCACTCAACGAAGCAGAGAACTGGTATAAATATCCTGCGACAAGACTGGTCATGAACGAAGCTTCACTTGGATTCTAAGGAAATGAGAAAGACATCAATACTCCTGTTGGCATTTTCGCTTGCAGTCGTCCTGACGGCTTGCAAGAAAGACTTGATGGACATGGAAGTCGTGAAAGAAGCGCTTGAGTTGACGTTTCACAACGACGTGGTAGATCCTAACCACACCTGGACGTTGATGAACGATTGGAGTGTTACGGTGACTGCCAACGTGCCAAACGTCAAGCGAGTAGAGGTACTGTCAGCCAATCCCTATAACCCAGGGAAAAGAAGTGTTGAGATATTGGCAATGAGCGAGGTAACAGAAGATCAGAAGGTAAAGATGTACTATTCGGCTCCTATTATCAACGACAGCGTCTACATTGCCGCTATCAATACTGCAGGCGATTATCGGGTGGTGGCCATCAAGAAGGGTAAGGAAAACGCCGACTTCAATATCCTGAACACAACGAACACGGGTACAATGACCACACCAACGAAACAGGAGGTGTATTACTGTTACTGCAACTCGTTCCCACAACCAAGTGCGACATGGAGCTTTCACGACCTAGTGTACCGAATATCCAAGGAGGTCATCAGCGACAAGGTGTTGCGCCTTAACGTAACGCTGGCAGCACTAGGAAATGTACAGCAGATGGCTGGTGCCCTGCGTCTGGACGGAATTGACTATGATGATGTTGAGGATATTTCAATTTCGAATCATAATACATTTGTCAAGTATGAAGCCTCATCACGCACCATCATAAAAGACGAGGATACCAAACTAAGAGGACAGGACGGAACAGCCGTTATCAACCTCTTTGACGATGCCCATTTGGCATTCTACGTAAGGACGAACGAGAACGGCTATGTTACCCGCTACTACATCAACGTAACTCATAATACTGACGTCAACCACCTGGAGTTCAGTCCTGTTACCGTCAGCTATGACATCACCTTTAAGAAGAGTAATGTAGCACAAACTATTACGTTTGGAAAACTGGACCCATTCATTCTTTATTATTATAATAGCAATGTATGGGAAGTTCATAAGTATGCTTTCAAGTTCAAAGAAACTCTCTACAGCTATTACAGTGACAGCCCTGACAAATACGACTCCGGATTCACATGGGCTTTGGAGATTCCATATACCTGGTTCCGTTACCCGATACAGGGAGTATCTATGGGCAGCTACAAGAATGGAGTCATCTACGGAGCTTATCAACAACCCTATCATTCGTTTGGCGAATGGGGGGCAAATAAAGATGAAGCAACAGACTGGTATTTATATCCCTCTTCATCTGTATATTAATCTTTTATGGTACTGAATTATATTTGGGTAGCTTTCTTCCTGGTTGCATTCATTATTGCAGCAGCGAAACTGGTCTTTATGGGAGACTATGACGTGTTTCCCGCGATGATGGACTCTACGTTCTCGTCATCCAAGACGGCGTTTGAAATTTCACTGGGCCTGACGGGTGTCTTATCCCTTTGGCTGGGTGTGATGAAAGTAGGCGAAAAAGGAGGTGTAGTCAACGTGTTGGCTAAAGTGTTATCGCCTGTCTTTACAAAACTGTTTCCTGACATTCCAAAAGGACATCCTGTAACAGGTTCTATCTTCATGAACATTGCAGCCAACATGTTAGGACTGGACAATGCTGCTACACCCTTGGGACTGAAGGCTATGGAACAGATGCAGGAGCTGAATACGAAGAAGGACACGGCATCCAACCCCATGATTATGTTCTTGGTACTGAACACGTCAGGACTGACGCTCATCCCCGTCAGCATCATGGTTTATCGTGCACAGATGGGAGCTGCGCAGCCTACGGATATCTTCATCCCCATCCTATTGGCAACCTTCTTCTCTACGTTGGCGGGCATTATCGTTACTTCCCTGTTTCAGCGCATCAATCTGTTGAACCGCACCATCCTGTTGACCCTTGGAGGTGCTTGTGCTGTTGTTGCCGCTATCATCTGGGGCTTCTCACAGATGTCGCCAGACACCATGAATAAGGTGAGCACAACGACAGCAAACATTCTGCTGATGACGATCATCACAGGATTTATCCTGGCTGGTGTACGTAAAAAGGTGAACGTCTATGATGCCTTCATCGAAGGTGCCAAAGATGGTTTCACCACAGCTGTTCGCATCATTCCTTATCTGGTTGCCATTCTTGTTGGAATAGGAGTCTTCCGTGCTTCAGGAGCAATGGATATGCTTATTGGCGGCATGCGATGGTGTGTAGAAGTAACGGGGGCCAATGCAGAATGGGTAGACGCTATGCCTACGGCACTCATGAAGCCATTGTCTGGTTCTGGAGCACGCGGCATGATGGTTGACGCGATGACAACCTATGGTGCAGACTCTTTCGTAGGACGTCTGTCTTGTGTTTTCCAGGGTTCTACGGATACCACCTTTTATATATTAGCGGTTTATTTTGGAAGTGTTGGCGTTTCCAGAACCCGCCATGCAGTCACTTGCGGCTTGTTAGCCGATTTTGCAGGTGTCATTGCAGCTATTGCTATCTGTTATTTATTCTTTGCATAGACTATGGCAAACATGAAATCTCTGGCCAAGGATACGGCCATCTACGGACTATCGAGCATCGTCGGCAGGTTCCTCAACTACCTGTTGGTACCACTATATACATACTATATGCCTCACGAAACGGGCGACTATGGCATCAGCACTAACATCTACGCCTATGTGGCGCTGATACTGGTGATATTGACCTTTGGCATGGAAACTTCCTTATTCCGCTTTGCCAACGACGAGAAGAACAAGCCCGACACCGTGTTCTCTACGGCAATGGCTGTAGTCGGTTCATTGACAGCCATCTTCTTGCTGTTACTGTTCGGACTGATTACACCTATCAGTAATGTTCTCGGCTATACAGAGCACCCTGACTATTTGCTGATGATGGGTGTGGTAGTCGCCCTCGATGCTCTGCAGGCCATCCCCTTCAGCTTCTTGCGCTACCAGAAGCGTGCCATCCGTTTTGCGTCGCTGAAGATGTTGTTCATCGTCTTTAATATCGGACTGAATGTGCTGTATTTTGTCGCCCTTGGCAAGACATCCGTTTTCTACGTCTTCTTTATTAATCTGTTGTGTACAGCATTCATCACATTATTCTTCATACCAGATTTGATAAAGATACAATGGAAGTTCGACGGTCAACTGCTGCGCCAGATGTTCAGCTATTCGTGGCCCATCTTGATACTGGGTATCGCAGGCATTTTGAATCAGGTGGCTGACAAGATTCTCTTCCCATTGGTCTATCCCGACGAAGAACAGGCCAACATACTACTGGGTGACTACGGCTCTTGTGTGAAGATTGCGATGATTATGGCCATGATTACAATGGCTTTCCGTTATGCCTACGAGCCCATCGTCTTCGCCAAGTCGAAGGATGCCGATAAGACGGAATACTATGCCACAGCCATGAAGTATTTCCTTATCTTTACGCTACTGGCATACCTTTGCGTCGTGGGATGGATGCCCTTGCTGCAATATATATTAGGTGCCAACTATCGTGAGGGATTAGGCGTGGTACCTATCGTGATGGCGGCTGAAATCATGATGGGTGTATATTTCAACCTGTCGTTCTGGTATAAACTTATCGACAAGACCATCTATGGTGCTTGGTTCTCGCTGGCGGGTTGTGCCGTGCTGTTTGCCGTAAACATTCTCTTTATCCCAAAATACGGCTATTGGGCCTGTGCCTGGGGTGGTGTGGCTGGCTACGGAACATCTATGGTTTTGAGTTATATCGTTGGGCAGAAAAAGAACCCTATCCCCTACCCTATGCAGAGCATTGCCACGTATGTGCTCATCACCGCCTTCCTGACAGTAATGATGAATTGGTGTACAGAGTATTTCAGCCTTGGCACGATAGGACAGCTGATTTGTAACACTATCTGCATCCTATTCTTTGTTAGCTATATCCTGCACAAGGACTTGCCTTTACGGAACATACCAGTAATTGGCAAATACTTTAACAAGAAATGATGGTTTTATTATAACATGAATTATCATGAATTGAACATGAATTTTCCAGAAATTATTATATGAAGAGATGGACGCTAAGAAATACAAAGATATCGTATATAAGATTATCGGAGCTGCAATGGAGGTTCATAGCGAAATGAATTGGGTATTCAATTATTTGCGACTGACAAAGAAACCGATAGGACTGCTCATTAATTTTGGACAAGAAAGTTTGCAGGGTGAGCGATATGCATACGATGAAGACACCAATGAATGTATATTACTCGACAAAAACATGGAGCCTTTCTTTAAATAAACAGAAATCGCTCACACATTACCCCAAAATAATATTCATGATAAATTCATGGTCAATTCATGATAATTCATGTTAAAACAAAAAACATAGCAATTCCTGTTTATTTCAAAAAAATATAAACGTTAATTAATGTAAGATATGAAAAAGATTTTGCTATCATTGATGTGTCTCTGTTCGCTTATGGCTAAAGCCGACGAGGGCATGTGGACACTTTACAATTTGCCTGACGCTGTTTACAACCAGATGAAACAGTACGGTTTCCAGTTATCAAAAGACCAACTGTATCAAAGCGATAATGCCGTCAAGAATGCCGTTGTCAACTTCGGTGGCTTCTGTTCTGGTGTTGTGGTATCGCCTGATGGACTGGTATTTACCAACCACCACTGTGGTTTCGATGCCATTCGCCAGCACTCTACCGTTGAACACGATTATATGCTGAATGGATTCTATGCCAAGAGCTTTGAAGAAGAGTTGCCCAACGAGGACTTGTTCGTCAGCTTTATGATAGAGCAAAAGGATGTAACAGACGAAGTGATGGCTAAACTGAAAGGTGTCAAAATCAGTAAGCAAGGCGCTATCGTGGACAGTATGGAGAATGCCTGGCAGAAAGATATCCGCCAAAAGGACTCTACGTTGCGCGTGGAAATCAAACCTTTCTATGAAGGCAATAAATTCTACTGCACTACCTATCGTGACTACAACGATGTGCGATTGGTATTCACCGTTCCAAAGTCTATGGGAAAGTTTGGTGGCGAGACGGATAACTGGATGTGGCCCCGCCAGACATGCGACTACTCCGTGTTCCGCATCTATGCCGACCCCAAGACCAACGGTCCTGCCAATTATTCCAAAGACAACGTGCCCTACCACCCCAAGTCGTGGGCTCCTGTATCCTTGCAGGGCTACAAGCCTGGCGATTTCTGTATGATTATGGGTTACCCAGGGTCTACCAGTCGCTACCTGTCGAGCTATGGTATTCAGGAGCGTCGCGATGCCATCAATGCGCCACGCGTTCAGGTTCGTGAACTGAAGCAGGAGGTGATGTTACGCCACATGCGAGCTTCCGAGGCAGTTCGTATCATGTATGAGTCGAAATATGCCAACTCTTCCAACTACTGGAAGAACTCCATCGGCATGAACAAGTGCATCGACAGTATTGCACTCATCCAGCAGAAGCAGCAGTTCGAGGCCAAGATTCGCCAATGGCAAGAGACCTCTGGTTATCTGAAAGGCGAACTTGACTTTGACAAGATGGCAAAACTCTATCAGCAGCGCATGAAGCTGACGAGGGTGCGCACTTTGTTCAGGGAAACCTTCTTCTCTTTCGATGATCAGTTGACGACTCGTGCCTGGCGCAGCAACTGGGGCAAGAAGGTCCAAGGTCCTGAGGACAAGCCCCAAAAGCAATATTTCACCTTCGACGACAATAGCAAGGAGTGGGACGAGACGACCGACTGCGAAATTCTCTCCACGCTCATCCGCAACTATCGCCAGCAGGTGGACAGCGAGTATCTGCCCGACTTCTATCAGACCATTGATAAGAAATTCCACGGTGACTACATGGCCTACGTCAAGGCGCTGTACAAGAAATCGGTGCTGATGAAGAGCGACAAGCCCATCTACTTCAACAAGAAGAGTTACAAGAAAGACCTTGGCGTGCAGTATGGAATCTCCATCAGTGAACTTTTGGCCAAGATTACGACCGATTTAAGCCAGTTCAGCAATGATATTGCCGAACAGGAGAAATTGCTGTGTGCTGCCGTGCTGCGCATGGAAATGGACATGCCTAACTATTCGGATGCCAACTTCACCCTGCGCATGACTTATGGACAGATTGGTGAGTACACGTTGGGTGGACGTCCCTCTGGCTATTACACCACAGCCCGTTCGTTGTGGGAGAAGATGCAGAAGGCCGATGATAACTTTGAATACTTTGCAGAACCTGTGATGCACGAGCTGATGGCACAGAAAGACTTTGGAAAGTATGCCGACCCCTTGACGAAGACCATGCAGCTCTGCTTCCTGTCGAACAACGACATCACGGGTGGCAACTCAGGCTCTCCTATCTTCAACGGCAAGGGCGAACTGCTAGGCTTGGCGTTTGACGGCAACTGGGACAGTCTGGCAAGTGATATCTTCTTCGACCGCCAGCTGGCTCGCACCATCAATGTGGATGTTCGCTATATGCTGTTCATGATGGACAAGTGGGGCCATGCCGACCGTTTGCTGAAAGAAATCAACGCGAAATAATGACTCAAAAGTTTGCAGTATTCAAATAATATGTGTACTTTTGCGCCTTGATTAAATTTTTTATAAACCAAACAAAGAAAAGACAATGAAGAAATTTCAAACAATGATGCTCATGATGCTGGTTGCATTTATGGGTATGGCAGTACAATCCTGTGGCGATGATGACGACAAAGTAAAGGTTGAAGTTTATTATGGTTTCGATCTCTCGAAAGTAAAGATTATTAAAGGAAATGAAGATACCGCAGATGCATTTATTAAGGATCTTAATAAAGCCTTAGAATCATTCCAGGGTAAGGAAGTGACGGACGAACTGGTTATTCAGAGAGTCCAGTCCGTTGTTGACGCCTATGACAATGATGTCATTTTTGGTACTGTCGTTCTGAAGACGGGTAGCACACGAAATCTTGATTCAATGCGAACCCTGAAGACATTTAATATGACCGTTAATCCCAAATACACAAATCAATAAATATTGTATTTGCGATAAGTAGAAATGCTCAGGAAACCATTCGTTCCTGAGCATTTCTTATTTCTTCTTGCGAGGCTTGCGGATGGCCCAGCCCTCTTCGCTGAAATCAGGCACCTCACCCTTTAAGAACTTCATCCAGTCTTCCTTTTTATAGGTCTTGGTTTCTCTATTTTCTCTAGATTTTCTAGACTCTCTAGATGGTTTAGATTCTCTAGATGGTCTAGAATTTCTGGAAACCTTCGCAGGCTTACCGCCCTCCTCTGCATCATTACAGCGCACCTCACGATTCTTATAACGCTGACCATTAACATATTTAATCACGCGCTCTGCATCTTCCTCAGGCACTTCAAAGTATGACATCGTGGTCAGCAAGTCGATATGTCCCACAGCAACATGTCCATGTCCATGACGGTTGGTGCTCACCACCGTCTTATTCAGGAACTGCATCAGTTCACCAGGATAGAAACCATCCTTTTTGCCGAGATTGATGAACAGTTTACGATAGCCCTCGCTGGTGGGTGTTGCTGTCTTCTTACCTTTCTTGCCTCGCTCCGTTTTCTCGACTTTATTCTTTGATGAAACGGGCTCTATCTCTGGTGCATCAGCATAGTATGCCAAGAACTTACCAAACTCCAACGACACGATTTTCTTAATCAAATCGTCTTTATCAACATACTCAAAATATCGGCTGATATCTTGCATAAAGGGAGCTATCTGGTCCTCATCCACGTCAGCTTTCACAATCTGGTCCATCACCTTATAGAGCTGTTTCTTACATATCTCTTCGGCAGAAGGAATAGTTCCCTGTTCAAACTGCTTACCAATCTCTTTTTCAATGTTACGAATCTTATGCTTCTCGCGCGAATGGACAATACTGATACTCGTACCCTTCTTGCCGGCACGACCCGTACGACCCGAGCGGTGCGTGTAGTTCTCTATATCGTCAGGCAATCCGTAGTTGATGACATGCGTCAAATCGTCAACATCCAAGCCACGGGCCGCCACATCAGTAGCCACCAGCAACTGCACGGTATGCTGACGGAACTTCTGCATCGTCAGGTCACGTTGTTGCTGTGACAAGTCACCATGCAACGACTCAGCATTATAGCCATCTTTGATGAGTTTGTCTGCCACTTCCTGTGTTTCCATCTTCGTACGACAGAAGATGATGGCAAAGATACGTGGATAATAGTCAACCAGTCGTTTCAGTGCCAGATATTTATCTTTGGCATTTACCATATAATAAATATGGTTTACATGCTCGGCACCTTCGTTGCGTGAACCCACCACGATTTCCTTATAGTCGTGCAGATAACCTTTGGCTATACGCTCTATCTCACGGCTCATCGTAGCTGAGAAAAGCAACGTATTACGATTCTCTGGAACATTCTCCAGTATCTCGTCAATACTCTCTTGGAAACCCATGTTCAGCATCTCATCAGCCTCATCCAGCACCACGTTTTGCACATCGTCCAGCTTAGCCACACCCCGTTTCATCAAATCGATTAATCGGCCAGGTGTAGCCACAATGACCTGCACGCCCTTCCGCAGGGCACGTATTTGCTGTTCGATAGACGCACCCCCATAGACAGCCTCAATATGAATACCATCCAGATACTTCGCAAAATCGCGCATGTCATCTGCTATCTGCAGGCATAACTCACGAGTAGGAGCCAAAATAAGGGCATGGGGTAGTCCCCTCCCAATCTCTCCCATCTGAGGATGTGGTATTTCTGATATTCTTTGCAACACAGGAATACCGAATGCCGCCGTCTTACCTGTACCTGTCTGGGCCAGTGCTATCACGTCATTCGTGTTTCCTAATAAATAAGGTATTACCTCCTCTTGTACAGGCATGGGCTGTACAAACCCCATTTCTTCTATGGCTTTGCGAATCCCTTCGCTCACACCAAGCTCTTCAAATGTCTTCAAATTATCAACTTTTTATAAATCGGGTGCAAAGGTACGAAAAATAATTTGTACCTTTGCAACAAAAGACATAAAGTTATGAAAATATGTATTTTTTGTTCGGCTAACCAACAGATAGATCCTGACTTTTTCCGCATGACGGAGGAGTTAGGACAATGGGCTACTCGCGAAGGCCATACCATTGTATATGGCGGAGTGAATCAGGGACTCATGGAATGCATAGGTAAAGCTGCCCATGAAGCTGGTGGAAGAACCATTGGTGTGATTCCAAGGATTGTTGAGAAGAGTGGACGCATCTCTGATTATGTAGATATTGAGATGCTGTGCGACAATCTCAGTGACCGTAAACAGATGATGGAAGATCAAAGTGATGTATTTGTCGCCCTACCCGGAGGTATCGGCACTATCGATGAACTGTTTACCATCGCTGCTGCACACACCATCGGCTACCACAACAAGTTGGTCATCCTTTATAACATGAACGGATTTTGGGATAGCCTGATAGCCATGCTGGATGATTTGCAGCAAAAAGGAATGGTTCGTGGCAATTGGCGCGACTATATCGCTGTTGCGAATAATTTGGAGGAATTATCTAGAATTATCTAGAATTATCTAGATTGTCTAGAATTATCTAGATTATCTAGAAAGACTAGACTAACCAGCCTTAGCGCTGCGCTAAGGCTGCATTCTCAGCAGCTTCCATCTGTTCGCGCTCGCCAGGACCTTTGTCGTTCAAGCCACAAAGGTGCAGAATGCCGTGGATAATGACACGATGCAATTCCTCATCATAATCCTTTTTAAATAATTCGGCATTCGAGCGAACAGTATCCAGTGAGATGACCAAATCACCATTGAGCACATCACCTTCGTCATAATCGAAAGTGATGATGTCTGTATAATAGTCATGTCCCAAATATTCGCGGTTCACCTCAATAATATGCTCATCGTCACAGAACAGATAGCCTACTTCACCCACTTTCTTACCATAAGTAGCTGCTACGCGACGAATCCACGCCGTAGTCTCACGACGCTTGATATTGGGAAACTTAACGTTTTCTGTGCTGTATGTAATCATCTCTTTTGTTTTTGGAAAGAAATTATGGGAAATTTGGGGAAATTATTTGTTTTGCTTATGAGGAAGATACTCGCTGACGTCTACACCAAAGTGCTGCAGTTCACGAACCATAGAGCTACTAATGCTACTATATTGAGGTTCGCTATAAAGCAAGATGGTCTCAATGCCAGCAATCTGGCGATTGATGTCTGCCTGCTCACGCTCATACTCGAAATCCTTCACGGAACGCACACCTTTCACGATGAAATGGGCACCCTCCTGCTTTGCAAAGTCTACCGCTAATCCATAATAGGGCTTTACTTCGATACGAGGTTCATCGGCATAAAGGTCAGCAATCGCTTTGATGCGCTCCTCAGCAGAAGGCATATCGGGCTTATGTACCTGGTCGCCCACCACCCCAATGACCATGCGGTCGAAAAGACCAAGGGCTCTCGTCACGACAGAATCGTGACCCACGGTAAAGGGATTAAAACTCCCCACAAAGACACCTACACGACTATCACTTCTCATTTCTTATTTACTCGAAAAGATTTGGTTCCATGATGTTACCACTATACGGATTACGCCCAAAGTGCTTGTAGGCCAATTCCGTCACCATACGTCCACGAGGGGTACGCTTGATGAATCCCTCCATGATTAAGAAGGGTTCGTAAACTTCCTCCACCGTTCCTGCATCTTCGCCAACCGCTGTTGCAATAGTAGTGATTCCCACAGGACCGCCACGGAACTTATCGATGATGGTCAATAGGATGCGGTTGTCTATCTCATCCAGTCCGTACTGGTCAATATTCAGGGCTGTCAGCGCAACCTGCGTTATCTTCGTATCAATACGCCCTGTACCCTTTACTTGGGCAAAGTCGCGCACTCTACGCAACAAAGCATTGGCAATACGGGGCGTACCACGAGAGCGGCGGGCAATCTCCATCGAGGCATCTGTAGTAATAGGAACGCGCAAGATAGAAGCTGAACGCTCGATGATTTTCTGCAACGTCTCTGGATCGTAATACTGCAGGTGCATATTGATACCAAAGCGTGCTCGGAGAGGAGCCGTCAGCAGACCACTACGTGTGGTAGCTCCCACCAGAGTGAATGGATTCAAGTCTATCTGAATGCTACGGGCCGACGGACCTTTGTCTATCATGATGTCTATACGATAGTCCTCCATAGCTGAGTATAGATATTCCTCAACCACAGGGGATAATCGATGAATCTCGTCGATAAACAACACATCATTCTTCTCTAGCGAGGTCAAAATACCAGCCAAATCACCTGGTTTGTCCAACACAGGACCACTGGTTATCTTAAAACCCACTCCCAGTTCATTGGCAATAATATTCGACAGCGTGGTCTTTCCCAGTCCTGGGGGACCATGCAACAAAACGTGGTCGAGCGGTTCGCCACGATATTTTGCAGCCTCTACGAACACCTCAAGGTTCTCCACCACCTGCTGCTGTCCGCTGAAATCATGGAAAGCCAGCGGGCGCAGGGCGTTTTCAAACTCCTTTTCGCTCGAAGAAAACTGTTCCTGTCGGATGTCAAAATCTTCGTCCATTATTCTTTTTGCTTGCAAAGGTAATAAAAAGAAGGGAAAAGAGAAAAGTGAAAAGTGAAAAATTAAAAGGGGAAAGTGAAAAAATATTCGTAACTTTGCCACCGAAATGAAGATAGGTGACATTGAATTAGGCGAACGTCCCATCTTTCTGGCCCCCATGGAGGATGTGACAGACATTGGTTTCCGACTGCTTTGCAAACGGTTTGGAGCCTCTATGGTCTATACCGAGTTTGTCAGTGCCGAAGCTTTGGTGCGCGATGTAAAATCGACGGTGAACAAGTTGACTATTGCTGACGAAGAGCGTCCTGTAGGTATTCAGATCTATGGACGTGACATCGATGCAATGGTAGAAGCTGCCAAGATGGTGGAACAAGCCGGTCCTGACGTGATAGACCTCAACTTCGGTTGTCCTGTCAAGAAGGTGGCTGGCAAGGGAGCTGGAGCTGGTATGCTTCAGAACATTCCCAAGATGTTGGAGATAACACAGAAGGTTGTTGATGCTGTCAGTCTGCCAGTAACGGTAAAGACGCGCTTGGGATGGAACCACGAACAGCTCATCATTACCACACTGGCCGAACAATTGCAGGATTGCGGCATCAAGGCACTCACCATTCACGGTCGTACCCGTAGTCAGATGTACACAGGTGAAGCCGACTGGACACTGATTGGCGAAGTAAAACGCAATCCTCGTATTCATATTCCTATTATCGGCAATGGTGACATCAAGTCGCTCAGCGATGCTGACCGCGCCTTCGATACCTACGGCGTCGATGCCGTCATGATTGGCCGTGCCACCTTTGGTTGTCCTTGGATATTCAGTCGTAAGGAACTGACGCTGGACGAGAAGATAGACGTTCTGGAAGAACAGCTTCGCATCAACATTGAACGCTGCGATACCGAGGAGATGTGCTCCAAAGGGAAGTCTGCCGAACTCTGCGGCATCCTGCACACCCGTCGCCATCTGGCCGCCTCCCCCATCTTCAAGGGCATTCCCAATTTCCGTGAGACGCGTATCGCCATGCTTAGGGCAGAGAAAAAGGATGACCTCTTGGCCATCCTTGAGAAGTGTCGCGAACGGTTGCGCTTAGAACCACTGCATCAGTGAGCGCAGATAGGCTGTCAACTCAGCAGCCATCAGTTGGTGTTGCCAAATGCTGGGATGATAGTCTGCCCCCAACTTCAAGGCTCCAGTTTGTGGAGTGAAGTCAAAGCGATAAACCTCCTTGTCACCCTTCTGATGAGCTTCCTGCATTACCTCATCCATCGTTTTCTTGGCAATCTCCAATTCCTTGCCGTTCAGCATAGAACCACAGAGAAAGACAATCTTTGCCTTTGGATGATGGTTGCGCACCTGCATCAAGAACTGTTTATAGGCAGCCTTCAAACGTTTCACGTCATAGTTATTTGTCGAGAGGTCGTTGGTGCCTAAGTTGATGCACACCAATTGTGGCTGATAGCGCGAAAAGTCCCATTTCTCCGAGCGATCATACAGATTGGTGTATTCATATTCCGTTGTCATCACATTCTCTGATGTACCCGTTTTCGGTCCACCATAGCTGCGATAGACACCAATACCACTACGAGCCACCACATGAGCATAAGCCCCTAAGGCACGACACGCCAGTTGGGCATAGCTGTAATAATGGTTTTCTGTCTCATATTCGAAATGGTCTGTGGGCACAACAGCCTCGTTGCCATAGCCGCAAGTAATGCTGTTGCCAATAAACTCAATGGTACGCTCAGGCAATGCGGGTGGTGGTAATAAATGAGCGTCTTTATCGAGAATAAAGCCTCGGAAGTCTGGCTTCAGGTCATAGCCTTCAACAACATACATCAGTCGGATAGTATGTTCACCCTGAGACAAAGCTGTAGCCAATGTCACCACCGAATCCCTCTGTCCCATGAAAGCCACCT
>Ga0310695_10004018_pt1 | contig 27781 bp, 23 predicted proteins | sample RumenRJG_04DNA_FD_203882 | JGI IMG/M metagenome (GOLD analysis project Ga0310695, IMG submission 203882) | Bovine rumen microbial communities from Lethbridge, Alberta, Canada - RJG_04 (v2) (version 2) | ecosystem: Host-associated > Mammals > Digestive system > Stomach > Rumen | place: Canada... | reverse complement strand
TACATTATCGAGATAGACGGAGTAGGAAGCATCCTTTCCATCTATGAAAATGGTGTCAATACGATCAAGTTTTCCATCAACCTCCTTGCTGAGAAATACTTTATAGCCTTTCACTACGGGCTCGTGGTCTTCAACAACATGGATGTTCAGGTTAAAATCGCCCGAAGCGGCATCCTTTTCCTGTTTGCCGACACAAGACGTGAAGATTGTCATTCCAAACACATTCAGGCATAATGCCATCAAGATAAAATTTAACTTTTTCATTGTTGTTTTGTTAAATGATTGTTTTGTCCTTTATGGTTTTTGCGCTTACAAAGTAACAAACAAATCACAAAAAAACAACTCGGCGAAACCCGAAAAAAGGTCGCCGAGTATACAACTCTAAAACTAGTTTTATAAATTCATTTTATTTCTTTCCTCCGAAGGTGATTTCCTTGCGTATTTTGCTCAGATAGATGGGGGTGATGTTGAGGAAAGAGGCAATATCTCGTAAGGAAAGGTGCTCCACGATGCCCGGGCAGCGACGCATCAACAACTCGTAGCGTTCACGAGGGGTCGTGCGATGCAGATCGAAATAACGGTCACTAAACTGGAAGAGAATATGCTCTCCGATGGTTGCACGCAACTCCATCGCCTTGATGTCCTGACTGAAAAACTGCAACAGCTTCTCACCTGTGATTCTCCGCACACGACTGGGCATCATCGCCTCGATGGTGGCTTGTGCAGGGCGTCCGCTGAGACAAGCAGGATAGCTGCTCACTATCTCACTTTCGAACGAGAACCATGTGATGTGTTCCTTGTCATCACTACTATCGTGCGTCACATACTTGAAGCATCCCTCGGTGACAAACGCAAACCAACGAGCGGGGTCACCCTCACGTTCCATCTGGTCGCCCTTTCGGTAAGTGACCACCTCACCCTCCCGTTCGCAAAACTCCCGCAACCTCTGCAGGTCAATGCTATTAATCCCAAATTTCTGTTCCATTCTCTATCAGAATAAAAAACGGATAGCCCCATTCTTGTCTATCCGCTCAATGTCAATGATATATGTGATATACCCCCTCTCATTTCACTTGCTCCGCTTGTGTATCCGGTTCGCGACGAGTGTCCCAGAATGCAACAATCTCAATACGGTCTTCTTTGACATAGTAGATGATCTTGTTGAGGCGATTGACCACGATGTAACGATATTGTTCTGGGCAATCAGCCAAATAAGGTTCTATCTGTCCAATAAAGGGGTTTCCTCCCAACAAGGAGCCTATACGATCAATTTCATGCAAAAACTTACTCTTCGACCTCCTACCATATTCTGAGGAAACATACTCGGAAACTTCACGGACAGCGTTTCTTGCATTTTCTGACCAAGTCACTTTCATACTGCCTCAAATTGCAACTCTTCGTGTCCACAATAAGCCAGCACCTCTTCTGTAGAATAACTACGTCCTTCTGCAATTTGCCGTTTCCCGTCTTCTACCATCTGGTGCAGTTCTTCCACTGTGTACGGCTTCAGTTCCTCTTTCCTGTTAGCACGCTCTTTCAACTGTTCAGCCAACCAAAGCATATTGGTGCGTGAAAGTGTGACAAAGAGATAGTCGCGCAATCCTGATAATGCTTCTGTACTCATAATCATTAGGATTAATATTCTTTTTCGGTTGCAAAGATACAACATTTTTTTCTCATTCCAAATTTTTCGTACATAAAGTTATACATGCTCTTCAATAAACTGCAAAAACGAAAATGTCAAAGTGTCAAAGATGTCAAAGAAAGTGATGGGTCTCTTGCGCGTGGCTTCTCTCTTTGTAGTAATATTTATATATAATATATAATTATAAATATAATATTAATATATAATATATACGCGTGCGGAGATTCGTCTTTGACACTTTGACACTTTGACAGTGCCATGTTTTTTTGAGATGAAAAAAATTTTTTTGTTGACTTTCTTGGTGAAGAGAAAATACTGCCGTAACTTTGCAGCATCAAAAGAACAAAAAACATGAAACATCTCAACTCAAAGGAAGTCATCGCAATCTGGTTCGCCATCGTGGCAGCCATCATCAGCATCACGGCACTTTGGATGCCGCCCGTGGGCATCATTGACGAGACGGTGCTCGTCCTCATCGGACAATTCCTACTCTTCATCGCCACACTGATGGGCGTGGATGGGGCACTCACCAGATTCCACGAATTGAGGCAAAAAAGTCCCCCGGTGGACACGACCTGATAAAGGTAGGTTATTGATCAGCAGAGGCAGGTTATTGGTCAGCAGAGGCGGGTTATTGGTCAGCAGAGGCAGGTTATTGAGAAATAAGGGAACGTCCCCATCCCTTGAAGTTGGGGGCACAACACAAACACAAAATAAACACAAACAACTATGATTGAACTTTATTTGAGCAAAGTGACCGAGAGTTCGGAAACCGAACAGGCGGGCAAGCTGTACGCCCGAGTGAGTTACAAACAGGCGATGACCATTCAGGACATGGCGCGCCACATGGCTGAGCACAACACGGTGTTCTCGGAGGGCAGCATCCTGGGTGTGCTGACGGATTTTGTGAAGTGCGTGCGCGAGATGGTGCTGATGGGCAACACGGTGAAGATCGAGAACCTCGCCATCTTCAAGGCGACCGTCGAGGCCAACGCCCTTGAGGTGCTCTACGACGCGGAGCAGGACAAGGTGGCATTGGCATCCATCGGCACGCTGGCAGAGGGTCAGAAGACCGGCGCAGCCGTGAAGACCGTGAAGCTGCTCGCCCAGAGCACCGGCGACTTCACCCGCGACGAGCTGAAGAAGGACGTGAAGCTCGCGTGGACAGACAAGACCAAGTCCGAGATTGCAGCAGCCAAGGGTGGCAATGCCGGAACCGAGAGTGACGGTTCGAACACGAACCCAACCGGTGGTGACAACACTGGCCAGAACGGTGGCAACAACGGTGACAACGGTGGCGGCAACGGCAACGGTGGTGGCAATGGCCAGCTGATTGACGACGGCGAATGATGCTCATCGACATCCAAACAAAGAAACACCCGTGCAGCAAACTGTACGGGTGCTTTCGTTTGATGTATGGGGGAATCATCCTATGTCACACCAACATAAGACGGAAGTTAGAGTGCTCCACCTGCATCTTCTTCTTCGTCATCGTGGACATCGTAATTCTCCGTGTCGCCAGAGATGATCTGGAGGATGCAGTTGATTTGGAGATCCAGTTCTTCGGTCAGAGGTTGGATATATGTTTTCTTGTTCATAAGCCTTTTGTGTGTTGAGTTGTTATTTTACGTATATCTTCTTCCCATCGACGATGTTCACACCACTTTGCAGGGACTCCATGCGCTGTCCGTTGATGTTGTAGATTTCTGCCGGTTGTTCCTCTGGATCGTCGTCAATCTCGAGGATGGCTGTCGGTTCGCCGTCTTCATCGTCCTCAAACAGGATTCGGAGTTTGGATGATGCTGAAGGAAGGGCGGATGTCGGCAATGGCAGGTAGGCCTTGTTGGCACCTAATGTGGAACCATCTTTGACGGTGTAGAATCCAACGTTGCCATTCTTCTGTGCAAGGATAAAGTTGGTGTAGCCACCTTCTTCCTTGTTCATGACTGTAGGAGTGATGACTCCTTTCAGCAAGTTGGCGACGAAGACATTCCCCTCGCCCACTGGGATTTCATACGTTCCTTCTGCGCCTTTCACGATGACACCTGTATAAGCTGGGACTTTCTCCACACGGGTCATGGTCACTTGTCCTGTCGCAGGATTGAAGACAGAAACGATATAGGCTCTCAGACTGGTCTCGGAGAAATCCAGGGCTTCTGAACTGCAATAGGTGCCTACACCCAAACTGCTGATGCTGATGGTGACCTTCTCTGGAACGATTGGGTCATCTGGAGTTGGATCGTCTGGAGTTGGATCGTCTGGAGTTGGGTCATCAGGAGTAGGATCATCTGGCGTTGGGTCTGTAGTTGCGTAACCCGTCAGCATGAGGCTGCGGAACTCTTCAATCTCCGTCTTCTCGATGCCCACCACGTCTGTCCAATAGGTGTCGAACTTGTCGCGAAGGGTTTCACCATTGTATTGCTTGATGGCCTCGATGACTGCCTGATGGTCACCATAGCCTGGCGTTCCATTCTTCGGACGGTTGCCGGCGAAGGAGAGCGAGGTCAATTCGTATTCCAGGTTCATCTGCTCCTGAGAGAATCCGAGGAGACCTTCGAGCAATAGGGCTGTGAGTCCTGTGCGGTCGGCACCCCAAACACAATGGAAGTAAACAGCCTTGCCGTCACGGATGTGGTCGAGGAAGAATCCGAACCACTTCTTGAAGCGCTGCTTTGAGGTTGCATCGGTGAGGTTCGAGACATCCTTGTCTTTGCAACCTTCCCAGAAGTAGTAATCATTATTTTTGTCAAATCCGAAGGCACACGTACCAACCTCATTATTCCCACTATCGTATCTGTTGTCGCTGCGGAGATCCACCTCACCACCTACGCCGAGGTCGATGAGGGTCTGGCGGTCTTCTGCCACAGACGAGTGCTGTCCGTTCGCCTCACCACCACGGAATATCAGTCCATAGCGAACTTGGTGGCCGTCCTGAACAGTCCAGCCGCCGAGGTCACGGATGTTGCTGATGCTGGGCGCATAGATCATGCGGACAGGACCCTCGACTTGGAACTTACCCTGAGTCAGCACCGTGCCACCAGCCTCAACCTGGAAGAAATAGGTGTTGCCCGGGATGAGGTTCGGGATGTAGCAATTGGATGAATGGTCAAGAATCATCTGGGTCTTGGCATCGCTGAAGTTGCTCTCCAAACCAAACTTCACGGTAGCATTCACCACCTTATCGGCTGGAAGTGGAATGCCGATGTTGTGAGGGATGTCCAAACGTGGAGGAGCTGGTTTGAAGTAGTTGCCGATGACGGATGTGGCATTGGGGTCGGAATAATCGGTGTTCTCCAAGAACTGACGAGCACGGAAATTCTCGATGTTGGCTGTAAAGTCCATGTTCATCGGGTCAACCGTCTCGAAGTGGGTGAAGTAGGATGCGTCGTACTCCATCTCAGAAACGGTGGCTGTCCTCCAAGAGAAAGTGCCCTCCACCCGATACACGAGTCCTCCGTCCCACAACACTGGGATTTGGTCGTACTGGGCAGCCGACACATAGGTGTTCTGCACACTGATTTGTTCGACATCTTCGTTTGTCACCACAAAGCAAGGCACATTGGCCTGCACCTCATCCATCGGATAGAGGATGGCTGTCTGGGTCTTTTCGTCGAGTGAACCGATGCCATAGACTGCCTTAAACTTCGATGCAGGGATGTTGCAGGGCACAGCCAATGGCGTCATCTCGTTAGCGTTGAAGTGCTTCTTCAAGATGACATCAACCGATGTCAGGTCATCCTTCAACTCAGTATCGGCTGAGATGGTGACAGCATCAGAAAGACCATAATACAGACGGAAGTTATCGCAAGCAACCCAGTTGTCAGACGGTGCACCAGCCGCCAATGTGATACCTATCGCCAGATTTCCCCCTTCGTGGTGAGCCGTCATCTCATTCCAGTAATGCCCATGCTTGAAAACCATTTGAGCACGACTTTGATTTCTGGAGGAGGAAGTACCGTTGACAAGATGGCTATGAGGGAATCCACGTCCACTGACCGTCGCAAACACATCGGCTGACTTGTTGTTCGCACATTCCAGCATATAACACCCGTCATCAAAGATGCTCATCAAGGGGGAAGTCTGTTCACCGATATTCAGGAATGCATGGATGGCATCATTGCCACGTTCATAGTTGGCCAGCGCCTGCTTCCATTCTCCATTGCGATAGAAGCCCTGCACCTTCAAGGTATAGTCACCAGCAGGCATATCACTGAGCGTTTGAGAGATGCTGGCTTGTTTGGTCTTGCCCAAACAATCTGCAATACCATAGTTCACTTCGAAATCATTCTTGGTGGTGGTTTGCGACCCCCAACCCCAACCACTACTAGAAGTGCTCGTACTCTGGGTATAAGTCCAACCATTTGTACTATTATTGGTAAAGGTTGTGTTGGTGACAAAGCGGGTGATGTCATACTGTCCCACCTTGGCGGGGACGGTGTTCATCAGTTCAAAGATGGCTGTACGCAGCGCTGCTTGGGCTGCAGTCACTTCCTGATTTGACATGCCGCTTGTTGCTTGTTGATTCTTGTAGGAATCCACAATGTCGTAGTACGATGCAGGATTGGACGATTGTTCTGCTAAATCATTGTAGAGATCGAACGGACTGTCAGTCGACGCATTGGACTGTGCAGACACGTTCAAGCACGACATTACCATCATGGAGGCAATGATACATCTAATTGTCTTTTTCATAAAATATGTGTATAGTTAGTATTAACAACTGATAATTTGGTTAGATTTCGGTTGCAAAGATACGAAAAAAGTGATTACGAAAGCATTTATTTGGAGTTTTTCTTTGCCAATTGGCAGAAAACCACTAACTTTGCAGCCGTTTTGTGAAATTAGATTTTATCAACATAATGTCTAACTTTATTAATTAAAACAAACTTTTATTATTTATGGAAACAAAGAACATTCAACCGCTGGAAGGTTTCGATTGGGAAGCATTCGAGAACGACGGCGTGAGCGCAGCTGACAAAGCGGCTCAACAGGCAGCCTATGAAGGCACGCTCAACAACGTGAACGACAATGAGGTGGTAGATGGTACAGTGACTGCTATCAACGACCGCGAAGTTGTTGTGAACATCGGCTACAAGAGTGAGGGTATCATCGCTCGTAGCGAATTCCGTTATGCTCCCGATCTCAAGGTGGGCGACACCGTTGAGGTTTACATCGAGAATCAGGAAGACAAGAAGGGTCAGCTGGTGCTTTCTCACAAGAGAGCTCGTCAGGCTCGTTCTTGGGAGCGCGTGAACGCAGCGCTGGAGAACAACGAGATTGTACAGGGCTACGTGAAGTGCCGCACAAAGGGTGGTATGATTGTTGACGTGCTCGGCACAGAGGCATTCCTCCCAGGTTCTCAGATCGACGTGAAGCCAATCCGCGACTACGATACATTCGTTGGCAAGACCATGGAGTTCAAGATTGTGAAGATCAATCAGGAGTTCCGCAACGTGGTTGTCAGCCACAAGGCTCTTATCGAGGCAGAGCTTGAGCAGCAGAAGAAGGAGATCATCTCTAAGCTCGAAAAGGGACAGATTCTTGAAGGTACTGTCAAGAACATCACCAACTATGGCGTATTCATCGACCTCGGTGGTGTTGACGGTCTCATCCATATCACAGACCTCTCTTGGGGCCGCGTAAGCGATCCTAGGGAAATCGTTCAGCTCGACCAGAAGCTCAACGTGGTGATCATCGACTTCGACGACGAGAAGAAGCGCATCGCCCTTGGCTTGAAGCAGCTGACTCCACACCCATGGGATGCTCTTGATCCTAACCTCAAGGTTGGTGACAAGGTGAAGGGTAAGGTGGTTGTGATGGCTGACTACGGCGCATTCATCGAGATTGCACCTGGTGTAGAAGGTCTCATCCACGTATCTGAAATGTCTTGGAGCGCACACCTCCACTCTGCACAGGAGTTCATGAAGGTAGGTGACGAAGTAGAGGCAGTTATCCTCACACTCGACCGCGACGAGCGCAAGATGTCTCTCGGCGTGAAGCAGTTGAGAGAAGATCCATGGGAGAAGATCGATGAGAAGTATCCTGTTGGCAGCAAGCACACTGCCAAGGTGCGCAACTTCACTAACTTCGGCGTATTCGTTGAGGTGGAGGAAGGCGTTGACGGTCTCATCCACATCTCTGACCTCTCTTGGACTAAGAAGGTGAAGCACCCATCTGAGTTCACTAAGATTGGTGAAACTATCGACGTTCAGGTGCTCGACATCGACAAGGAGAACCGTCGTCTCTCTCTCGGCCACAAGCAGTTGGAGGAGAATCCTTGGGATAAGTTCGAAGAGGTGTTCACTCAGGATTCCATCCACGAGGGCAAGGTGATCGAAGTGCTCGACAAGGGTGCTGTCATCGCGCTCGAAGGTGGTGTGGAAGGCTTCGCTACTCCTAAGCACCTCGTGAAGGAGGATGGTAGCCAGGCTCAGCTCGGCGAGACCCTCGAGTTCAAGGTGATCGAGTTCAACAAGGAGGCTAAGCGCATCATCCTTTCTCACTCTCGCATCTTCGAAGATGTAGCACGTGCAGAGGCTAAGGCTGCCAAGAAGGCTGAGGCTGCTGCCAAGAAGGCTACTCGTCCTCAGAAGGAGCAGGCTCCTGTCATCAAGAACGTGGCTGCATCCACTTCTCTCGGCGACATCGACGCTCTCGCTGCCCTCAAGGAGAAGATGGACGATGCCAAGGAATAATTGAATCGAACTGACAAAACATAACCAAGGGACATGTCCACAAGGATGTGTCCCTTCTTTCTACACATTATTATATTTATGCGGAACTTGAAGAAATCACTCCCCTACCTGCTCGTCGCCCTTGTGCTGACGATGACCTCGTGCGAGGAAAAGAAAAACGGGGGCATGAGTGGCGAGACTTATCTGGAGGAATACGAGCAGACACCCACATGGGAGGAACTGCTGGCTGACAGCATCGTGGAAAAGGAACACGTGGGCAAGGAATGTGCCGTCATCTGCAACAACCTCGACATCGCCACCGACCGTCTGACACACGTGCTGTCGCCCGAAGGACTCATCAGCGCCAAGAAGCAATACATCCTGGCGACGACCAACCTGAGCAACGACATGCAGGGACTGAGCGGACAGGAGAAGTCGCTGGTGCAAACCTACAAGGCAACGGCAGACAAGGCATACAGACAGGCATGTCAGGAATATGAGGTGCCAGCCGACGGTGTCATCGCCAACCTGAAAGACCTCATCAGGGACATCGACAAGGTGAACACCAAGCAGGAGATGAACCGATATGAGGAATGCCGACTGGGTGTGTTGCGCAATCTGGACAACGTCTATCTGTGTGTGGAGCAGAACAGCAAAAGCATTCCAGAAGTGAAGCGACTGGCTCAGACATTAAAAAGCAAGTATGAGTCAAAGCAACACGAGCTGGGCATAAAATGAAAAAAAATGGCATTTGACATCTGACATTTGACATTTTTTTCTTACCTTTGCAACCAAACCAAAAATCTATTAGCCTATATGTTTGCAAAAGAAATATACGTACAGCGTCGTGCCGAACTGAAACAGCGGGTGGATGAAGGACTCATCCTGCTGTTTGGCAATAATGACGCGCCGAACAACTACCCCAGCAACACCTACCGTTTCCGTCAGGACAGCTGTTTCCTGTATTACTTCGGACAGAAACGTGAGGGACTGGTCGGGGTGATTGACATTGACAACGATCAGGAATACATCTTCGGAGATGACATCGACATTGACGACATCATCTGGTATGGCTATGTACCATCGGTGAAGGAACTTGCTGAAGAAGTGGGTGTTGCAAAGACGGCGCCCATGCAGGAACTGAAGACGGTGCTCGATGCCGCCCAAGCCAAGGGACAGACGATTCACTTTGTGCCACAATGCCGACATGACTTGATGATTCAGTTGGCCGACCTCGTGGGCATCCATCCCTTGCAGTCGAAGGAGAAGGCATCGGTGAAGCTCATCAAGGCCATCGTGGACATGCGTGCCATCAAGAAGCCTGAAGAGATTGAGGAACTGAAACGTGCTGCCGACATCGGCTACCAGATGCACACCACCGCCATGAAACTCTGTGCACCAGGCGTGACGGAAAAGTACATCGCTGGTGTCATCGAAGGCATTGCCATGAGTCTCGGCGACCGTTATGCCTTCCAATCCATCCTCTCCATGCACGGAGAGATTCAGCACGGATTCCCCAGCCACACACCGATGGAGGCAGGACGTCTGATGCTGTGCGACGCTGGTGCCGAGAGCAAGGAGAATTACTGTTCAGACAATACGCGTGTCACACCTATCTCTGGCAAATTCACACAACAGCAAAGCGACATCTATATGGCTGTGGAAGCTGCCCACGATTGGGTCATCGCCAATGCCAAGCCCAATGTGAAATGGCTCGACATGCACTTGGGCGCTTGCCGTATCTTGACCGACCACCTGAAAGCCATCGGACTGATGAAGGGTGACACGGAAGAGGCTGTACGTGCTGGTGCTCATGCCCTGTTCATGCCACACGGACTCGGTCACATGATGGGAATGGACGTACACGACATGGAGGGACTCGGACAGAACTACGTGGGCTTCGACGATGAGGTGCTGCCATCGACGCAATTCGGACTGAACTGTCTGCGATGCGGACGTCGTCTGCAACCAGGATTCGTGATGACCGACGAGCCTGGCACCTACTTCATCCCTCACCTCATCGACCTTTGGAAGAGTCAGGGCATGCACAAGGACTTCATCAACTACGACGCCATCGAGCCATTCCGCAACTTTGGCGGCGTACGTCTGGAAGATGACATCATCATCACGAACACGGGCTGTCGAATCATCGGCGACAAGGTGATTCCTTACCACATCGACGAGGTGGAAGCCTATATCGCAAAATAACTAACAAACCAATCACTAACAAACTAACAAACTAATCGCTAACAAACTAATCACTAAACAACTAACATAATGAAAAAGACTATCTTATTGACCGCGCTTTTGATGCTCGGCACTACCCTCTTCGCACAGGAAGAGAAGAAGAACGAAGGATTCCAGTTCACCGTCGTGAAGGAGCTTCCCATCACATCGACCAAGAATCAGAACAACTCCGGCACCTGCTGGGCATTCTCCTCGCTGGGTTTCTTCGAGGCAGAACTGCTGCGTATGGGCAAGGGCGAATGGGACTTCTCTGAGATGTTCCTCGCGCACAAGACTTACGAAGACCGTGCCAAAGCGACAGTTCGTCTGCACGGCGACATGGACTTCAGTCAGGGCGGTTCGTTCTACGACTGCGTCTATTGCATGAAGCACTACGGCATGATTCCTCAGTCGGCTATGCCAGAGCCTGGCACACTTCAGGGCGACTCTCTGCCTAACTTCACCGAGTTCTTCAACATCCTCACGCCAATGGTGAAAGCCGTTGCCGAGAGCAAGCAGAAGAAGCTCTCCCCCATCTGGTTCAAGCCTATCAACGCCACGCTGGACACCTATCTGGGCGAGGTTCCGACCGAATTCATTTACAAAGGCAAGAGCTATACGCCTCAGACTTTCATGGCATCGACAGGGCTGAACATGGATGACTACATCAGCCTCACCTCCTTCACCCACCATCCCTTCTACGAGCAGTTCATCATCGAGGTGCAAGACAACTGGCGTTGGGGACTCTCTTACAATCTCCCCATCGACGAGTTTATGGAGGTGATGGACAATGCCGTGAAGACTGGTTACACCTTCGCTTGGGGTGCCGACGTGTCTGAGAATGGTTTCTCGCGTGAAGGCATCGCCGTATGCCCAGACCTCAAGAAGGCGAAGGACACCGACGGCAACGACTACGAGCGCTGGTTCGGTGGTCCTGGAGCCGTCAACAACCGTACAGCCTACACCGCACGTCCTTGGCCAGAAATCGAGGTGACACAGGAGATGCGTCAAGAGGCATACGACAATTGGGAGACGACTGACGACCACGGTATGCTCATCTACGGCATCGCCAAGGATCAGAACGGCAAGGAGTATTTCATGGTGAAGAACTCATGGGGCACCGACTACAAATATGGCGGCGTATGGTACGCTTCCAAGGCTTTCGTTGCCTACAAGACAATGAACATCCTCGTCCATAAGGATGCCATTCCGAAGAACATCGCCAAGAAGCTGGGCATCAAGTAACAGCACCTATACACTTTCTAACTATAACTAACAACACATGAGACTAATTAACTTACTACTGACTTGGGCAATCTGCCTATGTGCGAACGCACAAACAACTTCTTGGACTGCCGACAACGGCAATGGAACATTCACGAATCCGCTGTTCTATGATGAGTTCAGCGACCCCGACGTGATTCGCGTGGGGGATGATTACTACTTGGCTGGCACCACGATGCACACGGTGCCAGGCCTTGTTATTCTCCATTCGAAAGACTTGGTGAACTGGGAGAACATCTCCTATTGCTTCGACCGCTTCGACTTCGACGACGACCAGTTCTCGCTGAAGAACCACAAGGAGATTTACGGACAAGGCATCTGGGCACCAGCTATCCGCTATGCCAACGGACAGTTCTATGTCTTCTCGAACATCAACGGCAAGGGCTTGCAATGCTACACGGCGAAGGACATTCGTGGCCCGTGGGAGCATCACAACATGCAGGGCAACATCTACGACCTTTCGGTGCTCTTCGACGACGACGGCAAGATTTATGCCATCCACAAGTACGGCGAGGTGCACTGCACGGAACTGAAGCCCGACATGAGCGGTCCCATCGAGGGCACAGACCGTGTCATCATCCCTGAGGGAAATGGTGTGGGCGAAGGACATCACATGTATAAGATTGACGGGATGTACTACCTCATCTCGACGGATTACAGCCCCAACGGCCGCACGCTCTGTTCGCGTTCGAAGAGCATCTGGGGACCTTACGAAACCCGCGTCATTCAGGCAGACGAGACCTATGGCTATCATGGTGTGGGACGTACGACAGTACCACGCGGTGAGAAATACCGCATTGGAAGCGACGGCGCAAAGTTTGGCGTGTCTCAAGCCAGTCCTGATGCCACAGGATGCGACAACGCCCATCAGGGTGGCATCGTGCAGGCAAAAGACGGCACTTGGTGGGCACTGCTCATGCAGGATTTCCACTCGATTGGACGTACCGTCTGCCTCATGCCCATCACTTGGGAGGATGGCTGGCCTATGATTGGTTTCAAGGGCAATTACGGTCGTGCACCAAGAACATGGTTCAAGCCTGACACGAAACTGGGATGTTATGCCATCGGCAAAGAACCACAGCCCATGCGTGCTCCTTACGACCGCAACGAGAACTTCAACGGAAAGCAACTTGGGCGCATCTGGCAATGGAACCACAATCCCGATGACAAGATGTGGAGTCTGACTGGCGGACGTCTTCGCTTGAACGCCATGCCAGCCGAACAACTGATGTGGGCAAGGAACACCCTCACCCAACGTGTGATCGGTCCTAAGAGCATCGCCACCGTCGAATTGTACACCAAAGGCATGAAGGACGGCGACGTATGTGGCTTGGGCAACATCAACGTGCCTTGTTCTTGGATTGGTATCGTGAAGGACGGCAAGAGCCAGACCCTCCGTGCCTTTGATCAGATGACCAACACCACCGTCTCCGAGCCGCTTGATGCTTTCAGCGGGAAGATATGGCTCCGCTGCATCGGTGACTACGACAACAACAAGGCGCAGTATGCCTATAGCGTGGATGGAAAGGAATTCAAGACACTGGGAGCAGAAATGCCGCTGACCTATCAGCTCATCACCTTCCAGGGTTCACGCCACGCCCTCTTCGCATATAATATAAAGGAAAAGAACGGTGGCTATGCCGAATTCGACAACTTCACGGTGGAAGAGCCTATGGCTGACCGCTCGAAGAACATCCCATACGGCAAGACCATCCGCATCATCAACAAGGCTACGGGTCAGCCTGCCATCGCACTCAAGCACGGAATGCTCTACGACTCTCGTCCTGACGACAAGAGCGAACTGACCCAATTCCGCGTTATCGATCGCGGTCAGGGAACAGTCTCTCTGCAATGTGCCGACGGCCGATACCTGAAAGTCTATGGCGATGGTCTCCCCGGCGACGTCCGCTTCACCACAGAACTCTCGGATGCCGAGCGATTCCTCTGGCAGGACTACCTCGACCACGACTTCATGCTTCTCTCGCTGAAGACCCACCGCTACATGGGTAAGAGTCCCACGACCGGAAGCCCCTACTCGATGGACTTCGTAGGTCCAGACCCTGCAAGAAGAAACGGCAGTGTGTTCCGCTGGGAAGAGTGAAGTGAACCCATGGATCAACGTGGTCAAAAGTGAGCAATTTGCCACTTTTTATACAAAATATATTAAAAGACAAGTCATTTTCCCCGTGGCTTGTCTTTCTTTTTTCATTTTTTCCGTACCTTTGTCGATTGAAAGCAGCCGGACGGTCTGCCGCTGGCGACTCTTCGGAGTCGAAAGAGGAAAGTCCGGGCAGCACAGGGCATCCCACTTCCTAATGTAGAAGCAGTCCGCGAGGGTTGAGTAATGCAGAAGAAAATAACAACTGCCTTCGGGCAGAAATGGTGAGAAGGTGAGGTAAGAGCTCACCAGCGGCGCGGTGACGTGTCGGCTGTGCATCTTGGGAGCTGCAAGTTCATGTAAACCACCCGACAGAGGGTAGCCCGTCCGAGTTGACGAAGGTCTGAGCAGCAATGCAACAAGGCCGGGGCTCATGCGGTGGAGGGTAGAACGCTTGAGCCATGGGGCGACTCATGGAGTAGATAAATGGCAGACGCGCGCTTCGGTGCGTACAGAACCCGGCTTACAGACCGACTGCTTTCCTTTTCAGATAATAAAGTATGTTAAACTATAGATAGGAATATTAAACTTTGCAGGTTTGACGAGTTCAAAGAACTCGGATAACTCAGACAAACGACAAACAATGAAGAAGAAACATTTATTGGCGACGCTATCCATTGTGCTGACAGGCTCTGCGGCCTGGGGGCAGAAGATTTGGACGCTGCAGGAGTGTTTGGACTACGCCCTGGCGAACAACATCCAGCTACAGCAGAAGCGGATCACGGCGGCTTCAAATCATGAGGACGTGCTGCAGAGCAAGGCGGCACTGTTCCCCTCTGTGTCGTTCAGTACGAACCAGAACGCTTCGTGGCGACCTTTCGCCGAGACAACCATCAACCTTGCAGGCGGAACCATGACCACGAACAGTAACTCAGTTTCTTATAATGGTTCCTATGGCATCAATGCCAACTGGACGGTGTGGAACGGCAATCGTAATACGAACACCATCAAGCAGAACAAGCTGACGGAGAAGATGGCTGAATTGGGTATTGAACAACAGGCAAATACCATTCAGGAGCAGATTGCACAGCTGTATGTGCAGATTCTGTATGAAACAGAGGCTGTGAATGTGTGCAGAGAAATCATCAAGTCGAGCATGATGCAGCGCGATCGTGCCAGGACGATGGTGGAGGTGGGAAGCCTCGCTCGTGTGGAGCTGGTGCAGTTGGAGGCTCAGGTGAGTCAGGACGAACTGGCGCTAGTACAGGCTCAGTCCCAGTTGGCAAACTACAAGCTGCAGCTGAAGCAACTCTTAGAGATTCATGATGATGAGGCATTCGAGATTGCCGTGCCCGAAGTGACTGACGCCCAGGTGCTGGCAATGATTCCGAACGAGCAGGCTGTGTATAACTCTGCGCTCGAAAGTCGTCCGGAAATCCAATCGAGCAAGCTGAGCATCGAATCATCGGAAATCGCCATCCATACAGCCCGTGCAGGATATAAGCCTACGGTGTCGATGACTGCCGGCATCGGTTCGAACAACTCGTCGGGTCAGCATACGGACTTCTTCAAGCAGGTGAAGACGAACATGAACAACTCGCTGGGTTTGTCTGTGTCGGTGCCAATCCTCGACAATCATCAGACCCGCACGAACATCCGCAAGGCGAAATATGCTTTGCAGACCAGCGAACTGAATCTGCAGGAACAGCAGAAGCAACTCTACTCGACCATTGAGAACTATTGGCTGAACGCCACGACGTCGCAACAGCAGTTCATCTCTGCACGCAAAAACGTGAAGAGCATGCAGGAGAGCTACGACCTGGTGAACGAGCAGTTCAACGTCGGACTCAAGAACGTCGTGGATCTGACCACTGGCAAGAATAACCTGCTGCAAGCCGAACAGCAACTGCTGCAAACCAAATATACGGCATTGCTCAATGCGGCGATGTTGAACTTCTATGCAGGAGAAAGAATCAGACTATAATTTATAATAATGATAATAGATAATCCATATATAGCAATGAAAACAAGCAATATATTCGCAGCGCTCATCATCGCAACAGCCTTTGCCGCATGTAGCGAAGGAACCAAGGTGAACTATTCCACCGCTCCTGTAGAGAAGCAGAACATCACCACCAGCATCACCGCCACAGGTACCATCGAGCCGGTGACTGAGGTGGAGGTCGGTACACAGGTTTCTGGTATCATCGACCGTATCTACGTGGACTACAATTCAGAGGTGCATCGCGGTCAGGTCATTGCCGAACTTGACAAGACCAACCTGCTTTCCAAACTGGCATCAGCGCAGAGCAATCTCTCTAATGCACAGTCATCACTGAACTATCAATCAGCTAATTATAAGCGTTACAAAACACTCTATGAAAAGGGACTCGTCTCTGCCAACGACTACGAGAATGCCAAGCTGAGCTACGAACAGGCTTTGCAGCAGGTGAAGGTGCAGCAGCAGAACGTGACGGAGGCACAGACTAACCTCGGCTATGCAACCATCACTTCACCCATCGACGGCGTGGTGCTCTCGAAGGAAGTGGAGGAAGGTCAGACGGTGGCTTCTGCTATGACGACCCCTACCCTCTTCATCATCGCTCAGGACTTGACCGACATGCGTGTGATTGCCGACATCGACGAGGCTGACATCGGTGGTGTGAAGGAAGGACAGCGCGTCACATTCACAGTGGATGCCTTTCCTGACGACATCTTCGAGGGTGCTGTCACTCAGGTTCGTCAGCAGGCTACAACGGAGAGCAACGTGGTCACTTACGAGGTGGTCATCTCTGCTCCTAACGACCAGCTGAAACTGAAGCCTGGACTCACTGCCAACGTGACCATCTACACGATGGAGAAGAACGGTGTGCTGGCTGTTCCTGCCCGTGCATTGCGCTTCACTCCTAACGAAGCCCTCTTGCAGGACGGCGAGACGGTGGAGGATGTACAGGCTCCTGCCAAGCTGTGGACGAAGGAAGGTAATGTTTTCAAGGCGCACAAGGTGGAAGTGGGACTCAGCAACGGTATGCTCACCGAGATTATCTCGGGCGTGAAGGCAGGTACGGAAGTGCTCACCGACTTCGAGATCATTGGCGGTGAGGAAGAGTCTGAAGAGCCTGCAACTTCCAACCCATTCATGCCACGTCCAGGTAACAGAAACCGAAACGGCGCTAATGGCGCAGCTGGTGCCCGTGGTGGTGCTCCTGGTGCAGGTGGTGCTCCAAGTGGTGCAGCAGGCGGCGGTGCCGGAATGGGCGGCAACAGACCAGCCGGTGGTGGTAATTTCTCCAGATAATCAACGAACAGAAGATTGAAGATGAACGAACAGAAAGATAATCGTAAAGTTGTCATCGAACTCGACAACGTGAAGCGCTATTTTCAGGTCGGATCTGAGACCGTGAAAGCCCTGCGTGGCGTGAGCTTCAAGATTTACGAGGGAGAGTTCGTGACCATACAAGGAACGTCGGGTTCGGGTAAATCGACCCTGCTGAATCAGCTGGGATGTCTCGATACGCCCACCTCTGGCGAATACTATCTGGATGGCACTCCCGTCCGCAAGATGTCCAAGAACCAGCGCGCCAAACTGCGCAACAGGAAGATTGGCTTCGTGTTCCAGAACTACAACCTCTTGGCAAAGACCACAGCAGTGGAGAACGTGGAGTTGCCGCTGATGTATAATAATAAGTATAGTGCCAAGCAACGTCGCGAGGCTGCCATCAAGGCATTGCAGGAAGTGGGACTCGGTGACCGTCTCGACCACAAGAGCAACCAGATGTCGGGTGGTCAGATGCAGCGCGTCGCCATTGCCCGTGCATTGGTCAACAACCCCGCCGTGCTCCTAGCCGACGAGGCAACGGGTAACCTCGACACCCGCACGTCGTTCGAGATGCTGGTGCTCTTCCAGAAACTCCACCAGGAGGGACACACCATCATCTTCGTGACTCACAACCCTGAAATTGCTTCCTTCGCCTCACGCAACATCAACCTGCGCGACGGCAAGATTCGCGAGGACACGATCAACACCAACATCAAGTCGGCAGCCGAAGCACTTGCAGCACTGCCCAAACCAGTAGACGATTAACCAGCCCACGCGCTGCCAGCCCACACGCTGGGCGAATGGCATAATGACGTGATAACGATATAACGACTGAAATTCAAATGAACATACTTAACTTATTTAAGGTCAGCATCAACGCTGTGGCGAACAACAAAATGCGTTCGTTCCTCTCCATGCTCGGTATCATCATCGGTGTGGCAGCTGTCATCATCATGATGTCCATCGGACAGGGTTCGAAGGAGAGCATCCGCAAGGAACTCTCCACGATGGGTACCAACCTGCTCACCATCCGTCCTGGCGCTGATAGACGTGGTGGTGTGCGTCAAGACCCCTCTGCCATGCAGACCCTCAAGATGGCTGACTACCAGCGCATTCTAGACGAGAAGAAGTTCGTCAGCTATGTGTCTCCAGAAGTCACATCCGGCGGTCAGGTCATCTATGGCAACAACAATACGAACAGCACCGTCTATGGCGAATCGACCGAATACCTCGACATCAAGCAGTGGGATTTGGAAGAAGGCGTCAACTTCACAGAGGAAGACATCCGCAAGGCATCCAAAGTCTGCGTGGTTGGCACCACCATCGTCAAGGAACTCTTTGGTGAGGGCAAGGAGGCTGAAGCCATCGGCAAGCACATCCGCTTCAAGTCCATTCCCCTGCGCATCATCGGCGTCTTGGAGAGCAAGGGCTACAACTCTTGGGGTATGGACCAGGACAACGTCATCATCGCCCCCTACACCTGTGTGATGAAGCGTATCGCAGCCCAGACCTACTTCTCTTCCATCGTCTGCTCAGCACTCACCGAGGAACTCTCCGATGCAGCCATCGAGGAACTCACCCAGATTCTGCGCAGCAACCACAAACTCAAGGCTGAGGCTGAGGATGATTTCACCATCCGTTCACAGGCTGAGATGATGGAAACCATGTCATCGACTATGGACACCGTCACCATCATCCTCGTTGTGGCAGCTGCATTCTCCCTGCTTGTGGCAGGTATCGGCATCATGAACATCATGCTCGTGTCCGTCACTGAACGCACCAAGGAAATCGGTCTGCGCATGGCAGTCGGCGCCACAGGCATGGTCATCTCCCTCCAGTTCCTCATCGAATCAGTGCTCATCTCACTCACCGGCGGACTATTGGGGGTACTCTTAGGGTGTCTCGTCGGGCAATTCGTCATACCGATGATGGGAATGCCTTCCAGCATCCCGGCATGGTCCATCTACGTGTCCTTCGCCGTCTGCACCTTCATCGGCATCATCTTCGGATACATCCCTGCCCGCAAGGCTGCCAACATGGATCCAATCGAAGCCATACGTCATGAATAACCAACCCACGCACTTGGCGCCAGCCCATGCGCTGGGCGATTGTCATTTTCAATAGTATGAGAACAGTACTTACACTTATAGCTTTCAGTTTTTCACTTTTAGCTCTTCAGGCACAGTCCCTGAAAGACCTCTTCCTCAAGATGCCGCAGGAGGTGTGTCCCGTGCTGTCTGAGTACAACCGCCTGGAGATTGTCGATAACCAGAAGAACGACAAGACCATGCAGACGCGCAATCTCTTCCGCACCTTCTCCGAGATGAAGGAACTGACAGATGACTACGCGCATCTGGTCATCTCCAAGAACTCCGAAAAAGAGATGAAGCTCCTCACGAAGAACGACGGCACGCGAATCATCATGGTCATCAGCACCATCTTCTGCGACGACACGCCCGACTCCTCCGTCGCCTTCTACTCCACCGACTGGAAGCCTCTTCGCACACTCGACTACTATACCCTGCCGCCCATCGACAACTTCCGTAGGGTCACCGTCGACAAGGCCACTAGCCAACTCACCGTGACCACCACCAACGCCCCCTTCCTCATCAGCACCGACGGCAGCGACAAACCCAAGGAACCATACACAGCCACCAACACTTTCCGTTGGTCAACAGAAGAAAACCGATTCATCCTGAACGACTAACGAAAATGCTGGTGGGCGGTACGGTAAACGACAATATAAAATAAACAATAAGCAAGCAGTAAAGGAATCAATTCCCTTACTGCTTTTTTACGGCCTCTGCCACGATTTCGGCGATGCGGCGCACGCCTTTCTCGTCGGGATGGATGCCATCCTCTTGCATCTTGTCACCATCGTTGGCGAAGAGAGAGTGAAGGTCGATGACCTGCAGACCATATTGTTTGGCTACGTCCTGCTGGATGGGGATGATTTCGTTGGCGATGACTCCATCGTTGATGTTCCATGATGACTTGAAGGCTGGGATGGGTGTGCAGAGGAAGATCTGAGGTTTGACAGGCGCTGCATTCTTTGCCTTCTTACCCTTCTTCGCAGCGGTCGCCAGACTCGGACAGAGCGTGGTGATCATCTGCTGGAGGTCTTGCTTGAACTCAGAGGCATATTTCCAGTTCTGGGGTTTGGAGTCGTTGGTGCCCAACTTGATGATGACGATGTCGGGATTGAACGCCTGTGCATCTTGCCAAGCCGTCTCCTTCATGTAAGGCATATCGCCATGATTGAGCAGCGTGCGACCGCTCACGCCAAAATTCTTCACCCAATAGCCCTTGCCGAGCATCTGCTGGAGGAGCGCAGGATAACCACTGACGGGTGCCATTTCGATGCCATGACCATCGGTGATGCTGTTGCCAATGCAAGCCACACGGACAGCATCAGGATTGGGAGCAGGATGTGCATCGAGCCAGTTACCCAATTCGGTGAGCATCTGGTCGTGGTATTTGAACCAAGGACCGAAACCCCATCCATGACCACCTGTAGGATAGATGTACATGGTGCATTCATTGCCAGCATTGCGCATGGCTCTGTAGTATTCCACACCATTCGTCACTGGAGGAACGACACGGTCATCACTCGACATGAGGATGATAGCTGGAGGAGTGAGGTGACGCTTCACGGCATTCTGGGTAGAGAAGTCGCGCACCAAATCAGGGTTCTTCTGATCCTCACCCATGAAATTGCGACAAGAATAGACATGCGACACACGCTCATCCATTGAAATGACAGGATAGAAGAGAATGGAGAAATCGGGACGCACCTCGTAAGGGGAATGGGTGGAAATGACAGATGCCAAGTGTCCACCAGCGGAGAATCCCATAATGCCCACATCACGAGGCTGGATGCCCCATACAGCGGCAGAATCACGCACGATGCGGAAACCCTTCTCGACATCACCCATCGGAATGGTGCGGTCGCCATTCGGCAGACGATAATTCACCACACACAGGGCGATGCCACGTTCATTGAGCCAACTCGACCAATTGGTACCTTCATGGGTGTTGGACAACATCGAATAACCTCCACCTGGTACACCCACAATCGCTCTGCCAGAGGGCTTTTCAGGAAGGAACACCACCATGTTGGCTTTACCGTCTTCCGTGAGGTTAATCGTAAAATTCCTTGCAGTTTGTGCCTGTAACGTCATGATGCCTGTCAGCAAGAACATCATGACCGTAAAAAAATGATTCTTTTTCATTTGATATAAGTTTTAGGTTGTTTAATATTCAGTTCTAAACACTCATCCCTCAACATGAAACCCTACAAAGCTGCAGCTTGGAGAATCTCAGAGAGTGTGGGATGAATGTGGACGATATGTGCCAACTGTTCCACCGTTGTCTGACGACACATCAGAGCACTCACCTCTTGAATGAGGTCAGCAGCATGGGCACCATAAGCGTGACAACCCAAGATAGCACCCTGTGGAGACACCATGAGTTTGAGCAAACCGTCAGACTCGTTCATCGCAAGTGCCTTACCATTGGCACGCCAGAAAGACTTCTTGCAGACATAGTCGATGCCCTGTTCCTTGCAAAGGTCTTCCGACAGACCCACACAAGCAGCTTCTGGCTGGGTGAAGATGGCAGCAGGCATGATGTCGAGACGGATGTCATCGGACTTTCCAAGTATCTGATTGACCACATGAACTGCTTGCATCTCAGCAGCATGTGCCAGCATCTGACGACCATTCACATCACCAATGGCATAGATATGTGGAACGGTGGTCTGGAGGTGTTCGTTGACGACAATGCCTGTACGTTCTGAGAACTCAAAACCTGCATGGTTGAAGTGCGCAAACACACGAGGTGCACGACCTACAGCCATCAGCACTTCATCAGCTGCGATAGTGACGGCATTTCCCTTCTTGTCGGTAAACATCACCCCATCCTCCGTAATGGCTGTAACGCCACTTTGCATGTGGAACGTGACGCCCTGCTTCTCCAAGGTCTTACGAAGACGTTTGGCAATGTCGGCATCCAATACAGGCAAACACTCCTTGAGGAACTCCACCACGGTCACTTCTGTACCAAAGCCATTGAAGATGCTGGCGAACTCCATACCAATAACACCTGCACCAATGATACAAAGGCGCTCTGGCAGATGGTCGAGAGAGAGCAAGTCGGAGGAGTCGAGCACACGACGAGAAACAGGTTGTTCCAAACGCAATGTCTTGGGCACAGACCCTGTGGCAACAATGACGTGAGCAGCTTCATACTCCTGCCCATCAGCCTTGACAGTATGGGCATCCACGAACTGCGCCTCTGCCTTGACCAAGGTGATGTTCGGATGAGCAAGCAGCGTTTCTATGCCAGAACGGAGCGATGAAAGCACCTCGTTTTTACGCTGAACAACCTTTTGGAAATCAAACTCATAATCCAGCCCATTTAAACCAAAGTCTTCAGCATTATTCAAGGTTCGTATAATCTCCGCATCGCGAGCAAACGACTTGGTGGGGATGCACCCGACATTGAGACAAGTGCCACCCACTTGGTCGGCCTCGAAGATAACGACAGTCAGTCCTTGCTTGGCAGCATATTCGGCAGCACGGTACCCTCCAGGTCCAGCGCCAATGATGATGAGGTCAGTCTTGGTCATTGAGCATTTGTTGATAAGTGACAATCGGATGCTTGGCAGCCAGCACATCATCCACACGTCCAATCGGCGTGTTGTGCGGTGCCGACTTCACTTCGTCTGGATTCGTCTTTGCCTCCTCTGCAATCTGCCGCATCACAGCGATGAACGCATCCAGTGTTTCCTTCGATTCGTTCTCAGTAGGCTCTATCATCAGCGATTCATGGAACAGCAGCGGGAAATAAATCGTGGGTGCATGATAACCATAATCCAGCAGTCGCTTAGCCACATCCATCGTGGTGACACCGGTGGATTTGTCTTTGAGACCATCAAACACAAACTCATGACAACAAAGTCCGTCGATTGGCAATTCATAGACATCCTTCAGACTCTCCTTGATATAATTGGCATTGAGCGTCGCCAATGGACCAACATTCTTGATCTGTTCACCTCCCAACGAGAGGATATAGGCACAAGCACGCATCATCACAGCAAAATTGCCTTGATAAGGTGACACATTGGGGAAGAAATCCTGCAAACCCTCACGTACACCCACTGGCCCTGCACCAGGTCCACCACCTCCATGAGGCGTGGAGAAAGTCTTGTGCAGATTGATGTGCATCACATCGAAACCCATATCACCAGGACGGCACACACCCAACATCGGATTCAGATTGGCACCATCGTAGTACATCAATCCGCCACAATCATGAATGAGCTTCGCAATCTCTGGGATGCTGGTCTCAAAAAGGCCGAGGGTGTTGGGATTGGTCATCATCATGGCAGCGATGTTAGGGCCTTCCTGAGCAACCAGTCTCTCCAAATCATCCAAATCGACGAGACCATTCGCAGTAGATTTCACCTCCAAGATTTCCAAGCCGCACACAGCAGCAGAGGCAGGATTGGTGCCATGAGCAGAATCAGGTACAATCACCTTCTTGCGAGCCATATCGCCACGAGAGCGGTGATAGTTGTCGATGGTCATCAGACCCGTCAATTCACCATGTGCTCCTGCGTAAGGCTTAAAGATGAAGTGAGCCAGTCCTGTAAGGGCACAGAGCGCCTTTTCCAAGAAGAAGACAAGCGCCTTGGCACCCATCACCGTTTCCTCTGGCTGGAGAGGATGCAAGTTCTGGAATTGTGGCATAGCAGCCATCTCCTCGTTCAGTTTTGGATTGTACTTCATCGTACATGAACCAAGGGGATAGAAACCAGTATCGACACCAAAATTATTCGTAGAGAGATTCGTATAGTGGCGCACCACCGTCAGCTCGTCACATGCAGGCAACGCAGCCTCTTTGGCACGACACATAGAAGACGGAATCTCGTAATCGCTAAAATAGTTCCTTGGCAGACTGTAGCCTTTGCGGCCTTCCTTCGAGAGTTCAAAGATCAAATTTCCATAAAGTCGGTTATTCATAAGGCAACAATCTTTACAAGGTTATCGATTTCTTTCTTGGTACGCTTCTCGGTGACAGCGAAGAGGAAGCCCTCTTCCAGTCTCACGCCACCCATAATGCCTGCGTCAATCAGACGATTATACAAGGCATTGGCATCTCCATCGTACTTCACATAAAACTCATTGAAGAAAGGCTTGTCGAACGCCAGCGTGAAATGCCCTGTCTTCAGCAGTTCATCACAAAGGTAATGGGCACCGGCATAGGACAGCTGAGCAACCTCCTTCAGTCCCTCCTTACCCATCAGCGAAAGGTAAACAGTCACCCACAGTGCCATCAGACTCTGGTTGGAGCAAATGTTAGACGTAGCCTTCTGACGACGGATATGCTGTTCACGAGCCTGCAACGTCAGCACAAAAGCACGTTGACCCCGATTGTCTTGGGTCATGCCGACGATACGTCCAGGCATCTTGCGGATCAGTTTCTCCGTACAGCACATATACCCTACATACGGACCACCAAACTGCATGGGGATACCCAAACTCTGGCCATCGCCCACAGCAATGTCAGCACTCCATTCACCAGGTGTTTTCAGTACGGCGAGATCTGCTGCAACACTGTCCATGATGAAGAGCGCCTTCTGTTCGTGGCAAGCCTCAGCAAAGCCCGTGAAATCCTCCACGATGCCATACACATTAGGTTGCTGGACAATGACACCAGCCACACCACCCTGAGCAAGGGCTGCCTTCACATCGTCAAGGCTGGTAATGCCATCGCGGATGGGCAGCACCTCAATCTCGATATTCCGATGCAAGGCATAAGTCTTCAGCACCTCATAGGTCAGGGGATTCATACAGCCTGTCACCAGCACCTTATTCACTTTCTTGCCGGCAGCCACAGCCATCATCATCGCCTCAGCACAAGCAGTAGTGCCGTCGTACATCGAGGCATTGGAGATGTCCATACCCGTCAGTTGGGTCATCATGCTCTGATATTCGAAAATGTAGTGCAAGGTGCCCTGCGAAATTTCTGCCTGATAAGGCGTGTAGGAAGTCAGGAACTCCGAACGTTGCAACAGATTGGGGATGACAGAGGGGGTATAGTGATCATACACGCCCATACCTGCAAAGCAGGTCAACTGTTTGTTCTTGTTGCCGAGTTCTTCGAAGACCTGTCTCACCTCCAGTTCACTGGCTGCTCGTGGCAACTCATAGTCGCCCTTGAAACGGATGTGCTCTGGAATCTGGGCATAGAGTTCGTCGAGGTTCTTCACCCCGACCTTCTCCATCATTGCCTGCAGGTCATCCTCCGTATGCGGGAAATATTTGTACATTCTTATTAGTTGAGGGTTTAGGGGTTAGAGTTAATGCGCTTCTTTCTCGCAGAATGCCTCGTAGGCAGCTGCGTCCATCAGGTTCTCCAATTCTGACTCATCGCTCATCTCCACCTTGATGATCCAGTTCTCATAGGCATCCTGATTGATGAGTTCGGGCGCATCTTCCAATGCCTCGTTCACTTCCACCACAGTACCGCTGACAGGGGAGTTCAGGTCGCTGGCAGCCTTCACACTTTCCACAGCACCAAACTCTGCACCAGCCTCCACTTCATCATCCACTTCAGGCATATCCACATAGACCACATTACCCAGGGCTTTTTGTGCATAGTCGGTGATGCCGATGATACCGATGTTGCCCTCGACTTTCAAATACTCGTGTGACTCAGAATAATAGAGTCCTTCAATTACTTTTGCCATAATTCAATATTGTTTGATTGTTTTTATTTCTTGTAACGCTTCTCATAGAACAGTTTCTTCACCACCTTGCCTGCAAAGGTCTTCTTGCGAATCTGAATCGCCACCTCTGTGTCCAATGCCGCATATTGACTGTCTATCAACGCCATGCAGACACTCTTATCCGTTGACAAGGTGTGGTAACCAGTAGTAACCTCACCAATCGGCAGTCCATCTTTCAGTACGGTGTAACCATGACGTGGAATCGCCTTGTCTGCCAGTTCGATGCCCACCAACTTCTTCGACACACCGTCGGTATTCTGTTTCAAGAGCGCATCACGACCAATGAAGTCCTTGTCTAACTTCACAAACATCGACAGTCCAGCCATGATGGGAGAAATCTCTTCGGTCAGTTCATCGCCATAGAGTGGAAGTCCTGCCTCGAAACGCAAGGTGTCGCGACATCCCAATCCACAAGGCTGCACACCAGCGGCAATGAGTTTGTCCCAACACTCACGGATATACTCAGGCGTGGCATACACCTCGAAGCCATCCTCACCTGTATAACCCGTTCTGGAAACAATCACATCACCCACCATCTTCACGGTATAGAACGTCAACTCGCTGCAAGGGATGCCCAAGACCTGCTCCATCACCTGCTCTGATTCAGGGCCCTGCACAGCAATCTGCCCATAGTCGTCGGAACAGTTCTGCAAATCCATATCAAAGCCCTCAGCATGTTGCTGCATCCATGCACAGTCCTTGTCGATGTTGGAAGCATTGATGACGAGGAAGAAGTCATTCTCACCCATCTTATACACCAGCAGGTCATCCACCGTACCACCATTTTCGTAGCACATCATTCCATAGTAGATCTTCCCCACAGGAGCACCTGCGATGTCGTTCGTGAAGATATGCTGCACGTATCGTTCTGCATCCTTGCCACGTACGGTCACCTCACCCATATGGGACACATCGAAAAGTCCCACCTTCTCACGCACCGCCTGATGCTCCACTGCGATGCCAGCATACTGGATAGGCATCTCAAAACCACCAAAGGGAGACATCAATGCCCCCAATGCCACATGTTTGTCGTACAGACACGTACGTTTGTCCTTTTGTTCCATAGTCCTTGTCAACTTACTATTTGTATGAAATCCTCTTTCAGATAATTGGCCTCCACCAGTTCAATCTCCGCAACTTCCTGAGACGTGAGCATCCTCTCCCCTTCACAAAGCGTCTGCCTGATGAGCGTCTTCACCTCCTCCAGACCCATGTCCGTATAGTCCTTCAGCAGCGTGATGCGCTGACGCACACTCTCCACGCCCTTCCTTTGCAACTTCTCCCTGCTTGGGGTGATGGCATGCAACATGTTCTCCATGTCCGTGTCATATAGGAAAGTACTATGCACAATATTCCGTCCGGGCAGATGATAAAATGCTATGCCACTCACCTTCTTGTCACCAATCATCACATCATTATGGCTCGTACTGGTTGCCTCCACACCCAATCGTCTGAGCATCAACAGCAACATGTTGATAAACTTGTTGAACGTGAAACCCACATTGTCGCCATCACAGACATACGACAGCATCACATTCCCCTTGTCTGCATAGACACATCCTCCCCCACTCTTCCTGCGATACATCTGGATGTTCTTCTCACGGCAATACGCCACATTCACCTCATTCTCCACCACCTGATTACGACCAAAGATGACTGTTGGTGCCACCTGCCACATGAAGAAACATTCCGGCTCGTCCAGATGACGTGCCACCCACTCCTCCATCGCCAAATAGAATGA
>Ga0310695_10004017_pt1 | contig 27794 bp, 21 predicted proteins | sample RumenRJG_04DNA_FD_203882 | JGI IMG/M metagenome (GOLD analysis project Ga0310695, IMG submission 203882) | Bovine rumen microbial communities from Lethbridge, Alberta, Canada - RJG_04 (v2) (version 2) | ecosystem: Host-associated > Mammals > Digestive system > Stomach > Rumen | place: Canada... | reverse complement strand
TTCAAAATTTCAAGAACGAAAACAATAGTTATATATAATATATATATTATATATAACTATTAAATAAATTAACAATTAATTATTTACATTACTCATCCTCATTCTCTCATCCTACCCTCTCAACTTGTATCAATAAAAATATGGCAAAAAGTAAGAAAGTAAGAAGTAAGAAATAAGAAACTTTGTACTTTCATAGAAACACTTTTCCTCCCCAACTCTTGCACTTCTCGATTTTTCTTATTACTTTGTAGGCAAATTACTAGAACCCACGCTTATGGCACACGCAGGACATAGGGCTTATAAGAAAGTTGATCAAAGAATCGAACCGGTGATCCTCATGATGCCCGTGCGTATGCGTACATTAATTGGAATAAATCTTTGCGGTATGCGAAATAATTCGTACTTTTGCAGCGCGAAACGGATAATTAACACGATATGAACAGAACCACAGGGGACAGATTCTGTTTCACACGATAATCAATCTCGCTTCCCTTCCATTCTGTCTATAAACATCTTGTAAACCAACGGATAGGCTTCTGCAGACGAAAATTTTATCTCTGGACGGAGAAGCATCGTTGTGTCCTCCAAGAATTCTGGGTCTTGCATTTTCTCCTCCATATTGTTCACAAATTGCTTGTACGACGGAGCCTTATCCACCACAAACTCCATATACTTCTTGTAGCAAAGCATCACCTTATCTACATCCACTTCACGCTGGGTCAACGCACAATAAAGGTCATACAGGTCGCGCCCCTTCTTTCGCTGATAAAGCGCACGCAGCTTGGTGCCAAGCAATTCTTCGAAATGGTAGGTGGTCAGTTCTGCAGAACCTGTAAACCACGAGTTCTCCATGCTGAAAGGAACCTTCTTCAGACCAAGCACATTGAAATGCTCAAAGCAGTTGATTTCCACTTTCAGGCGTATCTGCACCACTGGGGCGATTTCCGATTCCACCCTGAACAGCATCGTGTTGTTGTATCGCTTCTGCTTGGTCACTCTGTCGGGCAACCAACTGAGCACTTCTCCCAATCGATACATGACAGGCTTGATAGGACCTGGATTGATCTGCACCAGGTCAATGTCCTCACTATAGCGTGGCTGTGGCGACAGGTAAAGCTTATGCAGGGCCGTACCACCACGGAAAGCCAGTTGCGAGGCAAGGAACTCGTCGCTGAAGATGCTTATCAGCGCACGACAGATAATGAGGTCTTGCTCCACCATATATGGTTCTGTCCAAGGAGCCTTCTCTTTCCATTCTTGGATAAAATATTCTGGTATCATATTTCGTCAGTCTCTATTTTTTGGTTGACAATCACCTTCCATCTGTTGTCTATGACCATCTCTTCTATTTGGGGCTTCGCCTGCTTCAGACGGATTTTCCTGAACAGTTTTTCCTGCTTTTGTGCCAACATCAGCAGACGGTCGGCCAACTCATGCTCTTCAATCAAATCGAGCAGATAGCCCAAACGCTGAATAACGGGTGCATTGAAGGAATCAAGTAGTTCGGCATTGGATTCATCGAAATGCATGTTCTCCGCCAATTCCATCAACACCTCTGCCACACGGCTCAGTCCGCCCACCTTCTCCTCATTCAGCACCAAGTCGAGCGCTGTCAGCTCTGGTGATGAAACATTCATGAATCCCATCTGGGTCTTTACTTGCTTTACGTAGGCCGTAGGGAGGGGATTGCGAAGCGTGAAATCAAGTCTCATGCCATTCTTGATTCCAGAACGGATAGGCGCACCATTGACAGTCACCTGAAACACCATAGCCCGCTGATGTCCTGCACCGTTCAGCGCAGCAGCAGACAGCAGAGACACGTAATAATCCCTGCCTAGATGCTTCATCAATCTGTCAATATAGAACGATGGCGGCACCTCGCCCCTCAACCGATACTCAGTAGGCACCGCTACGTAGAAATTCTGCCAGGGAGAAACTATCATCCCCTTCTTGACTAACCTCGACAAAGCCGTCCTCAGACTTTCTTCGGTCTGCGACAACCCCTGTGCCAGTACATCTTCCTTTGTAAAGATGTACCTTCCGCGTATCATCTGCTGGTCAACCCAATGCTGTAAACTGTTCGTCTGCATAACAATCGACTATCAAAAACAAACGCTTTTTGTTTATATTTGCTTTCCGGTTGCAAATATATGCATTATTTTGATAACGAACAAGAAAATTGGAGATAATTTTTTATTTACCCCCAATTATTTGGTTTGCAACATAGAGTGGATTGGTACTGAAGTGGATTTTAATACGCTTGTTCATGCACGCCCTTGACGGCGCGACCTGAAGGGTCGTTCATTCCCTTAAAGGCGGCATCCCACTCCAAAGCGATGGCGGTAGAGCAGGCTACGCTGGCCTCTGACGGAACACTCTTGGCAGCGGAGTCGCTGGGGAAGTGTTCGGCGAAGATGGAGCGATAGTAATACTCTTCCTTGTTCTTTGGCGGATTGATGGGGAAGCGCTCGGCAGCATGCGCCATCTGTTCGTCGGTGACGGCTTCTGAGGTCATCTGTTTCAGGGTGTCAATCCACGAGTAGCCTACACCATCGCTGAACTGCTCCTTTTGGCGCCAGGCGACGGCTTCGGGCAGCATGTCGGCAAAGGCTTCGCGAACAATCTTCTTCTCAATGGTGGTGCCTGGACACATCTTGGCCTCAGGATTGGTGCGCATGGCCACATCGAGGAACTCCTTGTCGAGGAAGGGCACACGACCCTCGACACCCCAGGCCGAAAGACTCTTGTTGGCACGCAGACAGTCGTAGAGGTGCAGCTTGGAGAGCTTGCGAACGGTCTCCTCGTGGAAATCCTTGGCCGACGGCGCTTTGTGGAAATAGAGATAACCACCGAAAATCTCGTCGGCACCCTCGCCGGAGAGCACCATCTTGATGCCCATCGACTTGATGACGCGCGCCAACAGATACATCGGTGTAGAGGCGCGGACGGTGGTGACGTCGTAGGTTTCGATGAAGTAGATGACGTCGCGGATGGCATCGAGACCCTCCTGAATGGTATAGTTGATTTCGTGATGCACGGTACCGATATGGTCGGCCACGAGCTTGGCCTTGGCCAGGTCGGGGGCACCCTTCAGACCCACGGCAAACGAGTGCAGACGGGGCCAGTAGGCCTTGGTCTTCGAGTCGTCCTCGATACGCATCTCTGAGTATTTCTCGGCAATGGCGGAGATGACGCTGGAGTCCAAACCACCGCTTAACAAGACACCGTAAGGTACGTCGGACATCAGCTGGCGCTTGACGGCATCCTCCAGTGCATCGTGGATGTCCTGCACAGAAGCCTTGTTGTCCTTTACGGCATCATACTTGAACCAGTCGCGCTGGTAGTAGCGCTTCATGCCTGGTTCACGGCTCCAATAATAGTGTCCGGGCAGGAAGGGTTCGTAACGCTCGCACTGACCCTCGAGGGCCTTCAGTTCGGAGGCCACATAGACGGTGCCGTCGCTGTCGTAGCCGATATAGAGGGGGATGACACCGATGGGGTCGCGGGCAATGAGAAACTCGTTCTTCTCCTCGTCGTAGAGCACGAAGGCGAAGATGCCGCTGAGGTCTTCGAGGAAGTCTTCAATGATGCCCTTCATTCCCGAGCGATGCTCGCCTACCCGTAGCCTTTCACGATAGAGGGCGAGGATGACTTCGCAGTCGGAGCCCGTCTGGAACTCATACTGACCGGCATAGCGACGGCGAATCTCCTGATGGTTGTAAATCTCGCCATTGACGGCCAGCACCTGCTTCTTATCAGGACTATAAAGGGGTTGTCCGCCTGATTCTGGGTCCACGATGCTCAATCGCTCGTGGGCAAGGATGGCTGAACCACCACAATAGATACCACTCCAGTCGGGTCCGCGATGACGGATTTTCTGACTCATCTTCAGAGCTTTATCACGCAACTCATGCGTCTGCTCATGTACGTTTAATATAGCTGCTATTCCACACATAATATCACTTATTATTAATACATGCTTTGATGAACGACAGGAAGAGCGGATGCGGATGGAGCACCGTTGAGGAGTATTCGGGATGGAACTGCGCACCGATGTACCAGCGCTTCTCGGGTATCTCGACAATCTCGACGAGGTCGGCAGCGGGGTTGATGCCCACGCACTTCATGCCAGCGGACTCGTATTCTTCCTTGTATTTATTGTTGAACTCATAGCGATGGCGATGGCGCTCATGAATGGTCTTGACTTTTCCATAGGCCTCCGCAACACGACTGTCGGCAGCGAGCTCACACTCGTAGGCACCCAGTCGCATGGTGCCACCCATCTGCGTGATGCTTTTCTGTTCCTCCATGATGTCGATGACATTATGCGGCGTGTCGGGATTCATTTCAGCGCTGTTGGCATCCTTGTAGCCCAAGACATTGCGGGCAAACTCGATGACCATCATCTGCATACCGAGACAGATGCCGAAGGTAGGAATATCGTGCGTACGGGTGTATTCCGCAGCGATAATCTTGCCTTCGATGCCACGCTGACCAAAGCCTGGACAAACAATGATGCCTGCCATGCCGTCGAGCTTCGAGGCGACATTCTCGGTGGTTATGTCTTCGCTGTTCACAAAATGAATGCGCACCTTCACATCGTTGTAGATGCCGGCCAAGTTGAGACTCTCGCGGATGCTCTTGTAGGCATCCTGCAGGTCGTATTTGCCCACTAAAGCCACATGCACCTCGCGCTTGGCATTGCGCTGCTTGTCGAGGAAATCGTGCCAAGGTTTCATGGCTGGTGTCTCTCCCACAGGGATGCCGATCTTCCGTAAGATGGCGGCATCAAGTCCCTGTCGCTGCATACTCACTGGCACCTCATAGATCGAGGGCATATCCTCGCTCTGCACCACACACTCCAAGTCGACATTACAGAACGAGGCCACCTTCAGGCGTATCGAGTCGCTGAGGTGGCGTTCAGTACGGAGTACGAGGATATCGGGCTGGATACCCATGCCTTGCAATTCCTTCACGGAGTGCTGGGTGGGTTTGGTCTTTAACTCATCGGCAGCCTTCAGATAAGGTACGTAGGTGAGGTGTACGCAAACCGCATCGCGACCTAGTTGCCAGCGCAGCTGTCGGATGGCCTCCATGAACGGCGCACTCTCGATGTCGCCGATGGTACCACCCACTTCGGTGATGACGAAGTCAAGTCCTTCGTCGAGCCCCATTCCCGACGTTCCGTCGCCTACCCGTGGCCTTTCACGGAGCATGCGCCGCTTGATCTCGTCGGTGATGTGAGGCACCACCTGGATGGTCTTGCCCAGATAGTCGCCATGGCGTTCGCGGTCGATGACGGTCTTGTAGATGCGACCCGTGGTGATGCTGTTGTTGCGGGTAGTATGAATGCCCGTGAAACGTTCATAGTGACCTAGGTCGAGGTCGGTCTCGAATCCATCTTCCGTCACGTAGCACTCTCCGTGCTCATAGGGATTGAGGGTCCCTGGGTCGATGTTGATGTAGGGATCGAACTTCTGGATAGTTACTTTGTAGCCGCGTGCTTGCAGCAATTTGCCTATAGAGGCCGAGATAATGCCCTTTCCTAACGAGGAAACAACACCGCCCGTAACGAAAATGTATTTTGTGTCCATAAATCAAAAACAGTATTTATGGATTGCAAAGATAAGGCTTTCTGATACCAATAGGATGAGAAGGAGAGGCTTTTGATTGTTAAAAACGCTCGAAACTGATAAAGTGTAAAGTTTGGAAGCGGGTTGATGACTAAATTCCTTTCTTTTTGACACAAAGCAATATGTTTTGCTTGCAATTTGTTACTTTTGGGTGTTCAGACTGTTTGGGGGAGTCTGCTTCACATCCTTTTAGTATCAATGCTGGAAAGCCCCCAAAATGGCGAAAAAAGTCGAGTAATGTACGATTTACACCTCTATATTTAGTCCACTCTTTTTTTAGGAGGGTTATTTTTATTATACTGAAAATCAATGATTTATATTTTTTGTACGGCATAGTCATCCACTTTTCTTATTAACAACTGTTGTGGGCACTACTTTTTTTTCATATCTTTGCCGCCGATAACCTAACAAAGGGTAAACTCTAACTTACAAATAACAACACTAACTAATTAAGTATGAAAAAAAGCAGGTTTGTAATGATGTTATTGGCACTGATGGTGTCTATGGCATCTTTCGCCCAAAACATCTTGGGCACTGTGGTCGACGAGAACGGGGAACCCGTGATCGGCGCGACTGTTGTAGAAAAAAGCAATCCTCAGAACGCAACCATTACCGATTACGATGGTAAATTCAATCTAAAGGTAAGCGCGGGCGCGACGATTGCAATTTCCTATGTGGGCTACATCACACAGGAGGTAGCCGCAAGAAATGGTATTCAAATTAATCTGAAACCAGATGACAAGCTACTCGACGAAGTGGTGGTTATCGGTTATGGTGTTCAGAAGAAGAGTGTCGTAACGGCTTCTATTGCCAAGGTTTCCTCTGACGACCTGGACGGAAAGACACGTCTACGTGCCGAAGATGCCCTGAAGGGTATGGCCGCTGGTGTGAACGTGACTTCAGCCTCTGGACAGCCGGGTGCCAAATCAATGGTACGTATCCGTGGTATCGGCACCATCAACAACTCCGAACCTCTCTATATTATAGACGGCATGCCTACCGACCAGAATGGTATGGAGAGCGTGAATCCCAATGATATTGAGAGTATCGAAGTGCTGAAAGATGCTGCATCTGGTGCTATCTATGGTGCGCGTGCTGCCAATGGTGTCATTCTGGTGACTACCAAGAAAGGTAAGATAGGCAAGGCCACCATCAACTACAACTTCTCGTATGGATGGCAGAGTGCTTGGAAGAAGCGCGATGTGACGGGTGCTACCGATTATGCCATTCTGCAGAACGAGCGTGCTGTGGGAAGAGGACAGGCTCCCATCTATGCCGACCCCTATAATCTGGTGGATGCCAATGGCGACGCAGTAACAGGTTTCGGAACCAATTGGCAGGACCTGTTGTTCAACGACAATGCACCTATCATGCAGCATGACGTCAGCGTAAGCGGTGCTTCTGAGAAGGTTAACTATTACCTCTCTTTGGGTTACTTTACCCAGGATGGTATCATTGGAGGTAACTATGGCCAGTCAAACTACGACCGTCTGACCGTCCGTTCGAACAACCAGTTCAACGTGCTGGATGACTCGAAGGAACGCAACTTCCTGAACAAGCTCGACATTGGTGCCAACCTTTCTTATATGCGTGTACACAACACGGGTGTGGACAGCAACTCAGCATGGGGCTCTCCTCTGGGCTCAGCACTCTACTTGGCTCCTGTGCTTCCTGTTACCTTAAGGGGGCAGATGGCTCAAGACTTGATAGACCGCTATTCAGCCTTTGACCTTTATACCGACGAGGCAGGCAATCCATATACCGTGCCCGGATTCGTAGGCAGCTATAATGAACAGAACAACCCCATCGCCATGATGCAGGGTAACCCCACTAAGAACTGGAGTCATAAGTTCATGCCTAAGTTCTCGATAGACTTACAGTTGTTTGACGAGTTGAAATATCACTTCACTTATAGCGCAGAGCTCTCTTTCTGGGGCTACGATGCCGCTGTCAAGCAGAAATACTATCTCTCTGGAAACAACAATGCTGACCATACTTCGGCAACAAGCTACAAGGGTAACAACTCTACCTGGCAGATAGAGAACACCCTGACCTACGATAAGACCATCGGCAAGCACACCATTGGTGTGGTACTGGGACAGAGTGCCCTGAAGACAAAGGGTGACGAGCTGGGTGGCTCACACTGGAACCTGGTGAATGTAGACAAACCCTCTATCGACTATACCACGGGTGGCGACCTGGAGCTTTCCACCGATGCCGACGGAAAGATTACCGGTGCCAAGAGCCTGGTAGGTGCATGGGGTGCTCCTTTCACCGAACACAGACTGACGTCGCTCTTTGCCCGTCTGAGCTACAACTACGATGAGCGTTATATGGCTCAGTTCACGATTCGTCGTGATGGTTCCAGCCGTTTCGGTGCTAATAATAAATATGGTACGTTCCCCTCTTTCTCAGTAGGTTGGAACGTCATGAACGAGAAATTCATGGAGAGCACACGCAACTGGCTCACCAACCTGAAGCTGCGCGCCAGCTGGGGTAAGAACGGTAACGACAACATCGGCGACTTTGCCTATACCACACTGACCAGTCTTGGCGGAAGCAGCAACTACTACTTCGGACGCATTGCCTCGATGACCTACGGCTCGAAGGCTGACCGTCTGGCTAACGAAGACCTGAAGTGGGAGGAAAGCGAACAGACCGACCTCGGACTCGACCTGGCTTTCTGGAACAACAAGCTCACATTCTCTGTCGACTATTTCGTCAAGAAGACCAATGGCATGATTATCGATATGCCTATTCCAAGCTATGTCGGTGAGCGTCGTCCGCTGGCCAACGTAGGTGACATGAAGAACAGCGGTGTTGAGTTTGAGCTGGGTTACAAGTGGAACATTGCCGATGCGCATTTCGCCATCAAGGGCAATGCCTCCTATCTGAAAAACGAGTTGACCAACATCGGTAACGATACTGGTTTCCTGAACTATGGCATCTCGCAGTTCAGCGGCGGTGGCACACGTGCCGAAAACGGACAGCCTTTCCCCTTCTTCTATGGTTACAAGACCAATGGCATCTTGCAGAATCAGGCAGAGGCCAATGCATATAATAGCCAATACGGTACTAAGTCTAAGCCCGGCGACTTCCGCTTCGTGGATATCAATGGCGACAACAAGATAACCGACGAAGACCGTACCAACATCGGTAATGGTATTCCTACCTGGTCATACGGTCTGAATTTCGATGCAGAATGGAAAGGCTTCGACCTCGGCGTCTTCTTCCAGGGTGTCAGTGGTATGGATGTGTTCGACGCGACCTATCGTCAGGATATATCGTCAGGAAACTTCCCCACCTGGGTGCTGGACCGCTGGACCGGCGAAGGCACTTCGAACACTGTTCCCGCCATCGGCAACAGCGACAGTTGGGTAGTTAGTGATATGTATGTTCACGACGGCAGCTACCTTCGCCTGAAGAATCTCACACTGGGCTATACCCTGCCTCGCCACATTACCAATAAGGTAGGCATCAGCCGCTTCCGTGTCTATGCCCGTGCCGAGAATCTGTTTACATGGACTAAATACTGGGGCTTCGATCCTGAGATTGGTGCCGGATTCGACAACAATACACAAAGTCATAATACCCAGTTTACCGGTGTAGACTATGGAATCTATCCACAAGCTCGCGTTTATACCATCGGTTTCAATGTTTCACTTTAATAAGAAATAGATTATTATGAATACGAAAATATATAAAACATTCGGCGCAGTGCTCGTGGGTTGTGGCTTAGCAGCAACATTTACAGCCTGCAGCGAAGACTTCTTGGAGGTTAAGAATCCGAAGGGTGAGCCTCTGGAAGAATACTATACCACCGAGGAGACCCTCAACGAGGCCCTTACCTCAGCCTATGCTCCGTTGCACTGGCCTGACTGGGACAATGTAGCCTATAACGACCTGACCATCGATGCAGAGATTATGGGCGACGACTTCTGGGTAGGCGGCGAGACTGCCACAGACAACCTGCACTGGCAGCGTCTCTTTAACTTTGAAGGTAGCAGCAACTATACGCTGGCAACCCTCTGGGGTGATTTCTACAGCGGTATCAAGCGTTGCAACGACGCCATCAAGTATTCCGGATGGCCAGGAAGAGCCAGCAACCAGTTCCGTACTTCCATGCAGATGCAGGCCCGTCTGCTTCGCGTGTACTACTATAATATCCTGTGGCACTACTACGGCAATGTGCCTTTCTATCTCGAGAACCTCGCATTGCCTTATACCGCACCGCAGTTGAAGGCCGACGAGATATACGCCAACCTCATTGCCGAGCTCGACGAAATCATCGCCTCTGACGTGTTGCCCATGCGCTGGGCCGCTGCCGAGTCAGGCCGTGTCAGCCAGGCCTTTGCCTATATGCTCTATGCCGAAATGGTGATGTACCAGAACGACACCGCCCGCTATCCGCAAGCCCTCAGCTATATGAAGAAAATCATAGCTGACCCCGACTATTCGCTGAACCCCAGCTATGCCGCCATCTGGGAAGAGAGTGGGGAGTGGTGCTCCGAGAGTATCTTTGAGATAAACTACAACGACGACCAGGCACAGCGCGACTGGGGCGAGGCTGCCCTTAACGCCGGCGGTTCCGTGTTCCCCACGCTCTGTTCTCCCAACAAGTTCTCCGACGACCTGTGGAGCGGCATGGACGGATGGGGATTCCTGCCCATGCGTGTCGAGACCTATAACATGTTTGCCGAGGGCGACCTTCGTCGCGACGCCACCTGTTGGGATGTGCGAGGCACGTCTTATACCGAGCGTTATCAGGACACCCACATCTGGCTGCATAAGTATCGTCCTACCCTCGAGAACTGCAAGGACTGTCCCACCTCAAAGAACCTGAACTATAACAACAACAAGCGCATTTACCGCTATGCCGAGACGCTGTTGAACGCTGCCGAGCTGTTGCTGCAGACGGGAGGCAGTCTTTCCGAGGCTACTGGTTATGTCAACGAGGTACGCGCCCGTGCCGGACTGCCTGCACTCGACGGTGTTTCCATCGACGATATCTTTACCGAGCGACACATGGAGTTTGTAGGCGAGGGTAAGCGCTACTTCGACCTGGTACGTGCTGAGGGTATTCCCGGAGCAATCCAGAAGGCCACCACCGTACTCGTTCCTGATACTTATGGTTATCGTACCAATAGTTGGACACCTAACAAGAAACACATTCCTCTGGCACAGTCGGAGATGGATGCAGACCCAACACTTGTACAGAACGAATATTAATACATAAAACGTTGAAAGATATGAAAAAGACAATCAAGAATATTCGCCATGCAATAACGGCTATTGGTTATTGTTTAATGGTTATAGGATTTGCTTCCGCCTGCTCCCCCGATAGCTTTGAAGGAGCCGACCCCAACGGTATTCCGACCATGGAGGGTGTAGACTTCCAAATTACCGTTGATCAGGAAAACAACCAGATGACAGCCACCTATAGTCCAAAGCCAGGAACCTATCCTGTTTGGATTCTCGATGGCACTCAGTATTCGACTTTGAACGAGGTAGGATATATGAACGCTGAGGCCGGTACTCACACCGTAGCCTTGAAACTGGGCAACCATAATGGTTTCAGTCAGGGAGCCCTCAGCAAGACCTACACCTTCAATGAGACCAAGATAGACTATAGTGCCGACTTTCGCCGCATTACCGGCAAAGAATGGCGTATAGCCAATAAGGAATATGCCCACCTGGCTTGTGGACCTGCTGGCACCGACGGTGCTGGTTGGTGGGCAGCCCAGGCTGACGAAAAGAAGGCCTTTGGCATCTACGACGACCGCATCACCTTTACCAATGAGACCCGTACTGGTGGCACCTTTCATTACAGCCCCGGTGTTGACGGTCTGACTTATGTCAACAAAGGTACCCATTGGGGTGGGGGCGCTGCCGAGGATATTGATGTAGAACTGGGTGAGCAATCAGCTGCCTGGAGTTTTGAACAGCTTGACTGGGAGGATGCCGACGGCAATGTGTCAAAGCAAACCTATATCAAGTTGGCACCTAACACCTTCTTCCCATATATCAGTTCTGACAACCAGTATGCCAATCCCCTTTTCCGCGTCGAGTCGCTGTCAGCTAAGAAGATTGTGCTGGTTTACGACGAACCCGACCGCAGCATTGCATGGCGCTTTATCCTTACTTCAGAGGAAGGTGAGAAGACTTGGGAAGGCTATGATGCCAACAGTCAGTATAATATGTGGAAGGGCGTCACACCCGTCATGGAGTTCTGGTATGCCCCCGGTTGGTCACAAATAGCCGATCCCGGTTTCGTAGATAAAGGCAACGACTACACCATTACGCTGCCTGAGGCTACTACCGACCAATGGCAGGCTCAGGTAAAGATGCATACCGACCTCACCACCAGTGCAGCAAATAACTACGACTTCTCAGCTATCTTCAACAGCGACAAAGACCTGAATGGTGCTACCGTCAAACTGGTATTGGATGGCGACGACGGAGTGTTCTACTTCACAGACCGTATCGACCTGAAGGCTAACGAAGACTATATCTTCTGGAAGAGCGACATGCCTGGCATTGATATGTCTAAGGTGATGTTGGTACTCGACTTTGGCGGCTGTCAAGCTGGAACTACGGTGAACGTTTCTAACATTGTATTGAAGAACCATGCCGATGACGATGGAACCGTTCCACCATCAGACGAGCCCATCGATCCCGATGCTCCTGTGATGGATTGGGACTATACCAGCCCCGCTAACCTCTGGAAGGCTGTTGACGACGGTTCTAAGTTCGATGCCTTCGGTTACTATTTCGCAGACAACAGCTGGTCACCTATCTCTTACACGGAGGCTACCCATAAGGACGATGTCTATGAGATTACACTTCCCGAAGGCTTGGGAGGATCACAGTGGCAAGGCCAGTTCCACATTGATACCAAATTGACAGCGAGCGCTGCCAAGAAGTACAACTTCTATCTTGTGATGGAGACGGACCAGAACTGTCCAGGCGTGACGATGAAACTCACCGATGGTGGTGATGACAACTACTTCTTCGTAGAGCAGCATGATGTGACTGGCGATGAGCCGTTCATCCTGAAAAAGGAGGGTGTTATACTGAAGGAAGGTAAGGATGCCGAAGTGCTCCGCTTGTTCTTTGACTTCGGTGGTTCGCCTGGTGGCACTCATGTCAAGATTAGCAAGATATACTTCGAAGAGGCTGTATCAATGGACTACGACGATGCCGACAATCTCTGGAAGGCTGTTGACGACGGTTCTAAGTTTGATGCCTTCGGTTACTATTTCGCAGATAACAGCTGGTCACCTATCTCTTACACAGAGGCTACCCATAAGGGCGATGCCTATGAGATTACGCTTCCCGAAGGCTTGGGTGGTTCGCAGTGGCAGGGTCAGTTCCACATCGACACCAAACTGACAGCAAGTGCTAGCAAGACCTATAACTTCCAGTTGATGATGGAGACAGATCAGAACTGTCCTGCAGTGACCATGAAGCTTACCGACGGTGGTGATGACAACTACTTCTTCGTAGAACAGCACGACATAACTGCTGACGAGCCATTCATCCTGAAGAAAATGAATGTCTCCTTGAAGGAAGGTAAGGATGCCAATGTACTCCGCCTATTCTTCGACTTCGGCGGTTCACCATCAGGCACTCACGTCAAGATCAGCAAGATTGTATTCAAAGAGGTGCAATAATTAAGTAACAGTTATAATTTTAGAACAATGAAGAAGATGATTATATATTCATTTTTGATGGCTTGTAGCATGATGTTCGCAAGTTGCCAGAGCGATAAGTACTCTTATTACGAGGGTGGCACTGCGCCTAATGCAAACATTACTGTGAGTACACCGGCCATTAATGTACCATCAGACGGTGGCGAATACACCGTGACGATTGGAACCACTGGCAAGGAATGGGATGCCTATAGCAATGAGAAGTTCATTACTGTTGTCGCCCAAAACACCATCGGTCAGTCGGGTACTGTGACAGTGACGGTTCCTGCCAATCTTGAGGCTAGTGCCCGTACTGGTTCTGTCATTATCATGTCGGGTTCTGCTCGTAGTAGTATCACTATTTCTCAGGCAGCATCAGCCGAACCTCCATATAATGTTCCTGAAGGTTACTCACTGGTTTGGCAGGATGAGTTTGACAATGGCCCCTCACTGAATGCTGACTTCTGGACCCATGAGGTGAAGGGAGCAGGATGGGTAAATAACGAGTTGCAGAACTACGTCAACCAGATAACTCCCGATGGAGCCAAGGTAACGGAACTGAAAAACGGTAAGTTGCGTATCACTTGTCTGAAGGAGAACGGCAAGATTTATTCGGGTCGTGTCTATGCCAAGCAAAATGAAGGTTGGACCTACGGATATATCGAAGCCCGCATCAAATTGCCTAAGGGTAAAGGCACATGGCCTGCTTTTTGGATGATGCCCGTCAACTTCAAGTCGTGGCCTGCTGATGGTGAGATTGACATCATGGAGGAGGTAGGTGGACATGCCAACTACGTCAGCTCCAGCCTGCATGCCAATTCCCATGTCCATACCCATGGCACACAGGTTACTCATGAGATGTATCTTGAAGGTGCAGAGGATGATTTCCATATCTATTCTATCCTTTGGACAGCTAAGAACATCACAACCTATGTGGATGGACAGGTACAACTATCTTATGACAACACAGGCAAGGGTCGTGACGACTGGCCTTACGAAGATCCTTTCTACATCATCTTCAACCTCGCATGGGGTGGTGACTGGGGGGCTGCCTATGGAATAGACGAAAGTGCGCTGCCGTGTACGATGGAGATAGATTATGTCCGCGTTTACCAAAAAAATAATCAATGAAACAGATTCTCTCTTTATTTGTAGTGGGCTTGGTTAGTCTGAGTCCACTACAAGCACAAGAAAAGCCCGTCTATCTTGACGAGACAAAGCCTGTGGAGCAGCGCATCGACGATGCACTTGCCCGCATGACACTCGACGAGAAGATAGCGGTCATCCATGCCCAGTCCAAGTTCTCCAGTCCCGGCGTGAAGCGCCTAGGGTTCCCTGACTTGTGGACGGACGACGGCCCTCATGGTGTCCGCCCTGACGTGCTGTGGGACGAGTGGGTACAGGCTGGACAGTCCAACGACTCTTGTGTGGCATTCCCCGCCCTTACCTGTCTTGCTGCCACATGGAATCCATCCTTGGCTCGCCTGTATGGTGAGAGCCTTGGCGAGGAAGCCCTTTATCGCGGCAAGAATGTCATCTTGGGTCCTGGTGTGAACATCTACCGCACTCCGCTTGGCGGCCGTAACTTCGAGTATATGGGTGAAGACCCCCTGCTGGCCTCCCGCATGGTGGTACCCTATGTGCAGGGCTTGCAGTCGAAGGGCGTGGCAGCCTGCGTGAAGCACTATGCGATGAATAACGATGAGGAATATCGTCATCAGGTGAATGTCATCATCAGCGACCGTGCCCTCCACGAGATTTATCTGCCAGCCTTCCGTGCCGCCGTTCAGGAGGGTGGTGCATGGGCCGTCATGGGTGCCTACAACATCTATCAGAACCAACACAATTGCCATAACGATAAGATGCTCAACCAGATTCTGAAAATGGATTGGGGTTTCGACGGTGTGGTAATCTCTGACTGGGGCGGTTGCCATGATACTGATGAGGCTGTCAAGAACGGACTCGACCTTGAGTTCGGCTCATGGACCAACGGTCTGTCGGAAGGTGCGTCTAATGCCTACGATATGTACTATTTGGCTGAGTCTTATAAGAAGGCCATCCGTGAGGGTAAATTTTCCACAAAAGAGCTCGACGAGAAGGTGCGCCGCGTGCTGCGACTCTTCTATCGTACCACCATGCAGCGTAACAAACCTTTCGGTTTCCTATGCTCAGAAAGTCATTACGATGCAGCGTTGAAGATAGCCCAGGAGGGTATCGTCCTGCTGAAGAATGATGTGCTGAAAGGATCAAAGAATCCTCTATTACCCATAGACCTTAGCAGCACCAAGCGCATTCTTGTGGTTGGTGAGAATGCCATCAAGATGATGACCGTAGGTGGTGGATCCTCATCACTGAAAGTGCAGAAGGAGATTCTGCCTCTTGATGGCATTCGTACTCGCTTCGCAGGTATAGATATTGACTATGCCCGTGGCTATGTGGGTGATACGATTCAGAGCTACGACGGTGTCACCGTAGGACGTTCGCTCTACGACATCCGTCCGCAGGCTGAGTTGACAGCCGAGGCTGTTGCTAAGGCTCGCGAGGCCGATGTGGTCATCTTTGTCGGAGGTTTGAACAAGAGCGACTATCAGGACTGCGAGGGCCACGACCGCAAAACCTATGGTCTGCCGTATGCGCAGAACGAGGTGATTGAGGCCATCCTCAAGGTCAATCCCCGTTTGGTCTATGTCAATGTTTCCGGCAACGGTGCCGAACTGCCCTGGCTCGCCAAGGTGACTGCCGTTGTTCAGGCCTGGTTCATCGGCTCAGAGGCCGGCGAGGCCATTGCCAGCGTGTTGGCGGGTGATGTCAACCCATCCGGTAAGCTGCCCTTCACATGGTATGCCTCACTCGACCAGTGTGGTGCGCATGCGCTGGGAACCTATCCAGGTACTTGGCGCGAAGGTCATCAGATCATCGACGAGGAATACAAGGAAGACATCTTCGTGGGCTATCGCTGGATAGACAAGGTGAACAGCGAGAAGAGAAAGGTGAAGAGTGGGCCTTTGTTCCCTTTCGGTCACGGCCTGAGCTATACCACCTTCAGCCTTGGCAAACTTGCCGCCGACAAGAAGCAGCTCTCCATGGATGACAAGATTACTTTTACCATCCCTGTTACCAACACAGGCAGTGTGGCTGGTGCAGAGACTGTTCAGCTCTACATCCATGACCAGAAGTCTTCAGTGGTCCGTCCCGTCAAGGAGCTCAAAGCCTTCCGCAAGGTTTTCCTCCAGCCTGGCGAGACCCAGCATGTTTCGATGACCATTGACCGCAGCGCCCTCAGTTTCTATGACGAGGCCACAGGTCAGTGGAAAGCAGAATCGGGCAAGTTTGATGCCTTGGTAGGTACTTCGTCTGCTCAATTGCCTGCCCGATTAACATTTGAACTTAGATAGTTTTTTTTGTAGATTTTGGTTTAATAAGTAGTTTGGTCGATGAGGGGGTGTGCGTGATGGCATGCTCCCTCATTTTTTATGGTATAACATTTGGCGGTTTGGTAAAATCTTCGTATCTTTGCCCATCCCAAACAAAGACCATGCTACTAATGAAAAGATTATTAAACATCCTGTTTCTGACTTTGTTCACGCTGCACACAGCAGCCGATGAGATAGATTTTACGATTGTCGATGACGCTATTACCTATTTTCCAATCTATGTTGCTCAACACGAGCGCAAGATAGCAGAAGCACGTCGTGCACTTGAGCAAGAGCCTTCAAAGACTCGCCAATACGATCGGAATTTCACGCTTTATGAGCTATATAAACCCTTCGTCAGCGATTCTGCCATTTATTTCCTGAATCAATGCATACGCCTGGCTGATGAGATGGGACGTCGCTCCGATGCTGCTCGTTGTCGCTCGCTGCTGGCTATCCGTTGTTCCAATATAGGTATGTATGATGAGGGTTTGATAGTGCTCGATTCAGTCCGTATTGAGGGTATCGACTCCCTCTCTCTGGGAACTTACTACGAGGCCTATAACAATGTTTATAGTGAGCTCAGCTATTACTCGCACATGGCTACCATGCGCCAGAATTTCCTCGACAAGGCTAAACATTATGAAACACTCATGTTGCAATATTTGCCATCGACCCATGAGTCTTGTTTTCTGCGTCGCGAACTTAAGGCTCAAGGTGAGGGTGATTTAAAAACAGCGATGGCTATCAACGACGAGTGGCTGAAGCATGTTGAAAAGGGGAGTCATCCCTATGCGCTCACGGCTCTTTACCGTTATATTGAATATAAGTTGCAGGGCGATTCCACGCAGATGATGCACTGGCTCGTAGAGTCGGTACTGGCTGACATCCGTAATGCGGCCATGGACCAGGGCTCGATGTGGGAGTTAGCTAACGAGTTGATGCTGCGTGGTGACATAGATCGTGCTTCGCGTTATATCAGCTTTACCAGTGATTGTGCCAACCGTTACGGTTCCCGACAGCGCAACTGGCAGATATCGCCTCTGCTTACCCACATTGCTAAAGAATATAAGAGTCAGAGCCAGCGTACAACCCATCAGCTCTATGTTACCCTTTCTGCCATCAGCATCTTGGCCTTATTGTTGCTCTTTATGCTCTTCTTTGTGCATCGTCGTAACCGACAGTTAGCTGCAGCGCGTAATGCTCTTAGGGATTCAAATCAGGAATTGGCTTCAGCGAATACTCAGTTAGCGGCACAGAAAGAGGAATTGTCTTCGCTCAATAGGCAGTTGTCTTCGCTTAACGAGCAGCTGATGGAGAGTAATCAGGTAAAGGAGGAATACATTGGACGATTTATGAGTCTTTGTTCACAGTATATCGATAAGATTGACGACTATCGGAAGATGGTCAACAAGAAGATGAAGAACAAGGAACTGGAAGAGCTTTATCGTATCTCTAAGTCTACTGAGCTGAAAGAGCATGAAGTAGAAGAACTGTTGCAGAATTTTGATTCTGTTTTCCTGCACCTCTTCCCTTCCTTTGTCAGCGAGTTCAATGCCTTGCTGAAACCGGAGGCACAGGTACAACCTAAGGAGGAGAACCGTCTGACGACGGAGATACGTATTTTTGCCCTCATCCGACTGGGCATTGAGGACTCGTCGAAGATAGCCGAATTCCTTCACTATTCCGTAAACACCATCTACAATTACCGTGCACGCATCAAAAACGGTGCTCTTGACAACCGTGGTAGTTTCGAGCACCGTATTAAGATGTTGGGACGTATTCGATAATTTATGGATGCAGCGATAGACCCAACACTAAGTAAGCTTTCTGTGAACAGGGGTTTGCAACCACTTGTCCAAAGATAGGGATGGAGAACGAGTCGGTAATCTTGATGTCCTTCGTCGCTTTCAGGGCGAGGTTGGTGACAGCGAAACCAGTCGTTCCATACGATGTGGTACAGTAGGGGACGGCGCCAGCCGTAGCAGTCCAATCAACCGTAGCAAGTTTAAATGGGACGTTTACTTCCACGTAACTGCTGTAGGCTCGCTTGCCGTCCTTGTTAGTACCATCATTGCCTGCGAAATTGGTGAACCAACGGAGTGCTGCAAAGCCGAAATCGTAGCCGATGTAGCCTTCAAACACGTGGTTGGTACCGTGGGCCTCATACTTGAAGTAGCGACCGTCGGGGTCTCCACCGTCCATTCTGCTGAACCAGTAGTCGGTAATACCGATGCTCAGTCCGCCGATGGTGTAGTCCAGCGTCAGGTCGAACTCCTTGACATCGTCTGCATTGACGAGTCCGTAGCTGCCCCATGCTGTCAGTGACAAGCCCTTATAGCCTACGCCTAATGTCGGCTGGATGGCTGTGCTTCCCAAATCCTGACCACGCCAGATGTAACTACTTACAAGGTCACCACAAATCGTAGTTTCTACTTTCTCCTGTGCAAGGGCGGTGCTGCTGAGCACCAGACCCATTGCAAACAATACAATCTTTTTCATACCTTCAATCTTTTTACTTTTTACGTATCACTTATCACTATTCACTTAGTTATAGCATGCCTCTCCATGTTCATAGATATCGAGACCTTCCTCCTCAATACGCTTGTCGACGCGCAGTCCATGCAGCTTCTTGATGCCGAAGAACAGGACGAATCCACATGCTGCAGCCCAGAGGTCGATGACCAGGATGCCGAAGCACTCAGCACCGAAGAATCCCCAGCCGTGACCGTAGAACGCACCGTTAGAGGTTGACAGCAGACCTGTCATCAGCGTACCTAAGATACCACATACACCATGTACTGAGCTGGCACCTACAGGGTCGTCAATGTGCAGCACGTGATCGATGAATTCGATAGAGTAAACCAGCACGAGGCCACATACCAGACCGATAATCACAGCACCGACAGGAGAAACGAGGTCGCAACCAGCGGTGATGCCCACAAGACCTGCCAGCACACCGTTCAGGGTCAGTGAGAGTGAGGGTTTGCCGTACTTCAACCAAGTGAGGAACATGGTGGCTACACCACCAGCAGCTGCTGCAAGGTTGGTGGTCAGGAACACGTGAGAGATAGCTACACGGTTCACTTCACCAGAAGCGGCGAGCTGAGAACCGGGGTTGAAACCGAACCATCCCATCCAGAGGATAAAGACACCCAGGGCAGCCATGGTCAGGTTGTGACCAGGAATAGCGCGGCTCTTGCCGTCCTTGGCATATTTACCGATACGGGGACCGAGGGCCAGTGCACCAATCAGTGCCAGCACACCACCTACGCTATGCACGATGGCAGAACCTGCGAAGTCGTGGAACACATCGCCAAAGGTAGACATCATGAAGCTGTCGGCAGCATCATTGCAGAGCCAGCCACCACCCCATGTCCAGTGTCCCTCGATGGGATAGATGAACAGCGAGATGAAAGCACTATAGAGCAGATACATCGAGAACTTGGTGCGCTCAGCCATAGCACCGCTGACGATGGTGGCAGAGGTGGCACAGAATACGGTCTCGAAAATCAAGAAACCCTCTACGGGCAGGTCGCCTTTATAGAAAGTAAGGTCGCCCCAGTTGGGCATGCCGATGAATCCAGCACCCTCGCTACCGAACATGAATCCGAAGCCGAGGAAGAAGAACAGAAGCGAGCCGAACATGAAGTCGACGAAGTTCTTCATCAGGATGTTTGCGGTGTTCTTACTGCGGGTAAAACCAGCCTCACACAGCGCAAAACCAGGCTGCATGAAGAATACCAACATGGCTGCCAATAGCATCCATACGGTATCGAGTGATAATCCAATTTCGTTCATAATCCTTTTACCTTTAATTGTTACCTTAATTATTTCTTGTCTCTCAGTACGGTGTCACCATGTTCACCCGTTCGGATGCTCCAGGTGTCGATCATGTCGCTCACGAAGATGCGACCGTCGCCCACCTCACCCGTATGGGCCGTTTCCAGAATAACCTTCACCGTCGGCTCCACCAGTGGATCACGACAGACGATGGTCAGTGCCACACGCTCGATAACGTCGGTTGAGTACTGGACGCCACGATAGATACGCTCCTGGCGGCTCTGTCCGATGCCGTGCACGTTGTGGTACTCAAACCAGTCGATGTCCGATGAAAGCAAAGCTTCCTTCACATCCTCGAACTTGGTCTTGCGGATGATTGCTTCAATCTTTTTCATACCTTTTTACCTTTAAATGAATACTAAAATAATTATCCCTTGCTCCATTTTTCTATACGGTCAAGAGCTTCTTCCGTTTTTTCATGACTGCTGAAGGCCGTGAAGCGGACATATCCTTCGCCGCTGGGGCCAAAGCCTACTCCCGGGGTGCAGACTACGTTGGCACCATAGAGCAAGGCTTCGAAGAACTGCCACGAACCCATTCCCTCGGAGGTGCGCATCCATATATAAGGTGCGTTCTCACCACCATAGACCTCAAAACCGAGGGCACGCAGACGCTTCAACATATGCTGGGCATTGTCCATGTAATAGTCGATGGTTTCCTGAATCTGCTGTTTGCCTTCCGGTGAGTAAATGGCTTCAGCAGCGCGTTGTGAGATATAACTCGTGCCGTTGAACTTCGTACACTGACGGCGCAGCCATAACTGGTTCAATGGAATGCGCTCGCCCTCGAAGGTTGATACGGTGACCTCCTTGGGAACGATGGTGTAGCCACAGCGTACACCTGTAAATCCTGCCGTCTTTGAGAACGAATGGAACTCGACGGCGCACTTCTTCGCACCGCGAATCTCATAGATGCTACGAGGAATCTCCGGGTCGCGGATATAGGCTGCATAGGCTGCATCGTAGAGAATCAGTGCATCGTTCTTCAGTGCATAGTTCACCCACTTGCGCAGTTCCTGCTTGGAGATGACGGTACCCGTAGGGTTGTTGGGGTAGCAGAGGTAGATGACATCCACAGGACGACCCTTGGGCAATTCTGGAATAAAACCATTCTCTGCAGTTGTCGGCAGGTAGCGCACGTTCGTCCAGCGTCCGTCACGATAGGTACCGCAACGACCAATCATCACGTTAGAGTCGATATAGACGGGGTAGATAGGGTCGGTCACACCGATGAAGTTATCCCAATGAAGCAGTTCCTGGAAATTACCGGTGTCGCTCTTCGCACCATCATTCACAAAGATTTCGTCGATGTCAAGGTGAATGCCACGGGGACGGAAGTCGTTCTTCAGGATGGCTTCGCGCAGGAAGTCATAGCCCTGCTCAGGACCGTATCCGCGGAAGCCCTTCTTGGTGCCCATCTCATGGGCAGCCTTGTGCATAGCCTCTACAACGGCGGGTGCCAGGGGTTGCGTCACATCACCAATGCCCAGCGATATCACATCGGCCTTGGGGTGCATCACCTTGAAAGCATTTACCTTCTTGGCGATGTCAGCGAACAGATAGTTCTGCTGCAGGTTCAGGAAATGTATATTTACTAATGCCATATCTTTAATTCATAATTTATAATTCATAATTCATAATTCGATTTCTCCGTCGAAGACAAATTCGGCAGGGCCCGTCATGTAGACATGGTTATCGCTTTCGCGCCATTCTATGGTGAGCGTACCGCCATCCATCGCAATATGAGAGGTGCGTCCTGCCTTGCCCGTCAGTGCGGCTGCTACGGCTGTAGCGCAGGCTCCCGTTCCGCAAGCCTCGGTGATGCCACTTCCACGTTCCCAAACGCGGGTTCGGATGGTTCCGTCCGCCTCTATGCGGGCAAGCTCGATGTTGCATCGCTGTGGAAAGGCAGGATGGTGCTCCAGTTTTTGTCCCGTTTCACCCACCTGGTCTATTTCATCCGTGAAGATGACATAGTGGGGATTGCCCATCGATACGAACACGCCTTGATGCATGCCTCGATTGACAAGGAACTGGTTTTCGTCTTCTAATATCGGCTGCAGCATATCTACCGTTACACTCTCTACCTTTCCATCGTTCACGTGCAGTTGCAACGTCTTGATGCCGGAAAGTGTCAGCAGCCTGATTTCTGTCTTGTCAGTCAGTCCACGCTCATACAGGTATTTGCCGATGCAGCGGCTTGCATTGCCACACATCATGGCCTCTGAGCCGTCTGCATTATAGATATGCATGGAATAATCAGCCTCAGGCACGGGCGAAGCCCCAATCAGTACGAGACCGTCAGAGCCTATGCCTTCATGACGATCGCTCCAGACGACGGCCACCTCTGATGGGTTGGGAACAGAAAACTGCATCGTATTGACATAGATGTAGTCGTTTCCGCAACCATGCATCTTGGTAAAACTGATTTTTTGTGCCATTTTGCTACCTTATTTAATAAATTACTTTCTTTTTGTTAAGAATTCGAGTGCAAAGGTAGTCAAAAAGACATAATTAACAAAGAAAACGCACTTCTTTGTTTGTTGAAAATGAGGAAAATTGTCATTTTGTAAGGTTTAAGGTGGAAAATTAACACTATTCATTTACAACTTGCCAATTTAATATGCATTTTTTATGCAAAGTGTTAGAATAGACCATTCAGCCCCCTAAGAACCAAAAGTTTTTTGGAAATCGGTTTGGTAGTTTATTCAATTCTTCGTACCTTTGCAACAAAACTAACCCAGTAAATCATAAGATTATGAGCAAGATTAAGACTATCGGTATTTTGACATCGGGCGGTGATTCCCCTGGTATGAACGCAGCCATCCGTGCCGTGACACGTTCTGGCATTTACAATGGTTTTACGATTAAAGGTATCTATCGTGGTTACGAGGGACTGATGAACGATGAGGTGAAAACCTTCACCACGGAGGATGTATCAGGCATCATTACTCGTGGTGGTACCATCCTGAAAACTGCCCGAAGCAAGGAATTCATGACCCCTGAGGGTCGACAGAAAGCCTACGAGACCTGCCAGAAAGAGGAAATAGATGCACTAATAGTAATCGGTGGCAATGGCTCGCTGACTGGGGCGCGTGACTTCGCCATGGAGCACGACATCACCTGCATTGGTCTGCCCGGTACCATCGACAACGACCTCTATGGCACTGATGCCACCATTGGCTACGACACCACGATGAACACCATCATGGAGTGTGTTGACCGTATCCGTGATACTGCCAATTCACACGAACGTATCTTCTTTGTTGAGGTGATGGGTCGCGATGCCGGTTTCCTGGCACAGAACTGTGCCATTGCCTGCGGTGCTGAGGCTGCCATCGTTCCTGAGGAGACAACCGACGTCGACCAGCTGGCAGCTTTCATGGGCCGTGGCATCCGTAAGTCGAAGAAGTCGTGTATCGTTATCGTGTCGGAGAGTCCGAAGTGTGGTGCGATGTACTATTCGGACCGTGTGAAAAAGGAGTTCCCTGAGTTCGATGTGCGTGTGTCTATCCTCGGTCACCTGCAGCGTGGCGGTACCCCGTCAGCCCGCGATCGCATCCTGGCATCTATCACGGGTGTAGGAGCCATCGAGGCCATTCTGCAGGGACAGCGCAACATCATGGTTGGTGTGCGCAACAATGATGTCGTTTATGTGCCTTTCTCAGAGTGTATCCGTACCGACAAGCGCTTCGACAAACGTCTTATCAATGTGCTTGACGAACTGAGCATCTAAAAACAATCGTTGCAGCCATCAAGTGGCTGCAACGTTAATCAATAATACCTTTCTTGGTAGAGGCGGACGGTTATGACGTCGTTTTCGTTTGCGAAACTGATTTTGTTTTCACGAGCCAGCCATCCGATGGCGGCATAAAACGAAGGTGTTTGTAGTTCCGTCTCACTTTGCAACTGCTCTAAACTAAGGTTCCCCTTACTCTCTAATGTGCGCCAGATGATACCGGCGTTCTCACCAATCATACTTATTTTCATAGTCGTTCTTTGTTTATGTCTTACTTGTTTTCAGAATAGTACGTAGTTATCTGGTTGCAAATATACACATTTTTCTTGAAATAACTAACATTTGCCAAGAAAATTTGAAAAAAAGTGGCAGAACTCATTAAAGAGCTTGCCACCCATGGGGTTTAGTGTAAGATTCTTAGTATGCTTTAATCTTGTGGAAAATCTGCGGGACGAGGACCGCGTGGACCACCATGATGTCCGCCGTGATGTCCGCCGTGATGATGCTGTTTCTTATACTTTTTATACTGTGCAGCAGTCAGTACCTCCTGCAACTTCTTGTCGTATTCCTTGCGCTTCTCCTTCTGTGCCTCGAAGTTCTTCTTCATCTCCTCCTTCTGGGCATCAGTCAGCTGGGGGCGCTCAGGACGCTGCTGCTGTTGGGTAGCACCCGTCTGTCCGTCGGGACGAGGACCGCCATGGTGTCCGCGACCCATGCCGCGACCCATACCAGGACCACGCAGCACATCTTTATATTCAGTGTTCAGGGCCAGTACCTTGGCTTTCTGATCGGCTGTCAACTCGAGATCCTTAGTCATGCGGTTAGTCATTTCCTCAGGATTCATTTCCTTGGGAGCCTTGCGCTCCTTGTTGTCGTTCTGTGCCATCACAGCTGTCATTGACAGGAGGGCAACGAGTGTTAGAATCATCTTTTTCATTTTCATTCTGTTTTTAATTGTTATACTTATGATATGTTTTTTGTCAATCGACATTTATATGACGTTGCAAAGGTATAAAAAGTAAAACCGTCCGCAAGGAATATTCTGCGAACGGTTCATTTTGTTCAGCCAACCGGCTCTTTTTTACCTTTTAAAATTCGTACGCCTGCGGTTGCCAAACGGACGGACCGCGAAGTGAATCCAAATGACATGCGCCTTTTGTTCTATCAGCAGTTCATCGAAATCCTCCTTATTCAGATCTGAGATGTCGAGCAATATCGCTGCATAGCGCAAGGCCTGTTCAATGCCGATGCAGCGGATGTCTACGGCGCAGCCCGTTAGGTGGTTGCTTGCAAATGCACCGCCCACTGCTTTGTTGACTTCAGGGCTTCGGAACCCGGAGTTAATGATGATAGGGTCATCCCCTTCACCGTAGAGATTATTCCAACGTCTCCTCAGTTGTTCTAACCATTTGCACAATCGCTTCAGGTTATTCACTTCCTCTTCGCCCAACCCGTTCTGCTTGGCGAATTCGTTTACTTTCACACTCGTCTTAATCATCTCCCCGAGCGTAAAATGCTCGGAGAGTTTCATGTTTGTGTCTATCATGCCATTAAATCTTTGATTATCTTTTTGTATTTACCTTGTTTAATACGTTCGATGAATCCGTGTGTCATCCAGCGTTGACATTGTTTATTGGCTGCACCGTTTTCTATGTCCAGCATCAGCATCACCTCCTTTGCAGTAAACAGTTCGGGCAATGCCTTATACGCATCAGCATTCTTGGTGTTTCTGCGTCTGGGCACATATTCCCTTGCAGCATTGTCCCATGAATCCTGCAACATCTGACCGAAGAAGTGGTCTTGGAAGTAGATCACAGCGTCGTACATCAGTGTGGAGAATTTGAGGTCATCATCGGTGATGTCGAGCTCCCCCGTTTTCTTGAAGTCCTCATATTGGCGAGCCAGGATGCGAGGGATGGTGAGCCATGTGGCGTAGAACACCGCACGCTTTCTGAGGTAGTCCAGCACGTGGTCATCGGCTGCTTCCGCTTCTTGCGCAGATTGCTCGCAGAGGTCATACACATGGTCGGTCAGTCTTTCGAGTGGCAATTCGCCATGCAACTTCTCGAACCTATAGCCCCACTGCTTCATCGATTCATTCGCTTCCCAATCCACATTCTTCTTTTTAATCATCTGATAGCGGGCGGTTTCCATCGGGAAGATGCAGACACGACTGCAGAGTCCATCATTGATGTTTCTGGGCGTGAACTTCTTGTACAATGAAACCTGCGTACCCGTCGTGACGCTATTCCAGAAGATGGGCAGGATGTCGTTGATGCTGTCGTTATTGGCATAATCCACACCCGAAAGCTCGTTGTGGAAGGCTTTCAACTCCAAGTCATGCTTGCCAATCCAGGCACCACCCGATTGTGCTGAGATGCTGCTATCCAACTCTGAATCGAACATATACAGATGCATGGGCATCACCTCACCATCCACCACCTCTTTTGCTCTCTTCAAACGACGGAAGAAGATATTGTTTGAAGTCTTGGTGGGCAGATAACGAATCATTCCCTCGGGCTCCACCAGCGCATCCTGTTTCTGCGCCTTGCTCGATGTTCCACGCTTCTTCTGCTCCTGCTTGTATCGAGTTTCCTGCGCACGAACCTCTTCGTCCTGCTCGCGCATGGCGCACATAATCTGGTCGTCCAGCGACTTGGCAAAGCCCTTACCCGTAGCAGGCTCACCAATAATCAATGCCTGCGGATTCATGCGCTGCTTGGCACCGTTGAAGTGCTTATACCAGCATCTTGTCAATAGCGTGCAATACATCGCTCCTGATACGAACACGGCACCCAACCAGTTATGGCGACTCACTCCACTACAGGCTTCGGCATAAGGAGCGCTAAGGAGAGGTTCCAGCCTTTCAGCGTACTGCTCGTAAGGGATGTTAACCCTGTCCATAGTTCGCTCAGTTCTTGCGGTTTCGCCTGATAGCGCACCTGTACTCTTAAGCACCTCCTGCATTCGCTTGGGGATGTCTTTGTACATTCTTCGCTCACAAGCCGTATCAGCAACACCCCTGACCTCTTCTTCTCCTCGTTCTCGGATGATGTCCTGTACAAATCCGCACTCCTTAAGTGCCCGAGCGACCATGTCGGGCTGGTTGTCGCAGATATACCTAAGGTCGAGAGCCATTTGCAGCATTGTTCTGTGGCGGTCTCCAACGCCTGGGGCGCCACCTTGCGCGGTCTGCCACGCTTCGCAGATTGTTTTGTAACTAATTCCATGATAATTAAAGTTTTCGTCTTCGTTATTGGGTGAGTCTGAATCACGAGGGACTGGTTCCTGTTTCAGTGAATCAACAGGGACTGGTTCCTGTTTCAGTACTGAGACAGGCAACCTGTCCCTTCTATGTTGCAAACCAAATAATTGGTTCATCTTTTAGCATTGTTTAATCGTTTTATTATCGTTTTTACTTTATTTTACACATATACAGCCAAGAAATCCCCATCCAGACACGTTCTTGATGCGTC
>Ga0310695_10004016_pt1 | contig 27796 bp, 22 predicted proteins | sample RumenRJG_04DNA_FD_203882 | JGI IMG/M metagenome (GOLD analysis project Ga0310695, IMG submission 203882) | Bovine rumen microbial communities from Lethbridge, Alberta, Canada - RJG_04 (v2) (version 2) | ecosystem: Host-associated > Mammals > Digestive system > Stomach > Rumen | place: Canada... | reverse complement strand
GTATAGATGATGCCACCATAGGCAAGTGTGAGAATACTGTCCTCGCGGATGCTGTTCTCAAAGAACTTGGCTATGTGTGTGGCAAAAGGCGTCGTGGGCTCATGCCCATAAAGCCATGTTGGGATGCCCAGACTGACATATTGTTCTTGCGGATATTTGGCAATCACCTGCATGGCCGAAGACAACCAGAGTTTGTCACTGAACGATGGTGCGACACTGAGCATCTGCAAAGCATCGTCCAACTCATCTTCGCTGCGACCTGCCATCCATGCCCCCAAGTGGGTGGCTTCCATGGCACCAGGTCCGCCCCCACTGAGCATATAAAATCCCAACTCGGTCAACTGCTTGCTAATAATGGCCACCTGGCGGAACGAAGGCGCAGTGCGCAACTGAGCATGCCCGCCCATGATGCCCACACACTGATGCGAGTCATGTGTCTTGAAGAATCGGTCCATGGCCAGATGAATGCCGTGATCGTGCAATGTCCTTGCCAATGACTCGACAGCCTGTGTCGCGCGCTTGCCCCCGGCAATGAAGTGCCGATAGACCTTGGTGTCGAAGCAGGTGTCGAATGTGTCGACATCGTTGGGGTCGAACCCTGCATACAATTGGGCAGCAGAATAGAGTACCCTGCGTGTCACATCGTAAGGAACGAATTTCAAGTACTCAACAAGACCTTCAAGTTCTTTGTAATTGGGAGCGGTAATCATAATTATAGGACGTATTGAAAAGAAAACTCCCCTCCTGAAGCACACAGGAAGGGAGTTAAATGATGACAATTAGTCGAGTTTGTGAATGATGAGACCCGAGCGCAACTTGGGCTCAAACCAAGTGGCCTTGGGCGGCATGATATTGCCCGTGTCGGCAATATCGATGATCTGCTGCATGGTCACAGGATAGAGTGCCAGAGCCACCTTCATCTCACCCGAATCTACGCGAGCCTTAAGTTCGCCCAGACCGCGGATGCCGCCAACGAAGTCGATGCGCTTGTCGGTACGGAGGTCGGTAATGCCCAAGATATCACGCAAGATGTAGTCGCTTGAAATCTTGACATCGAGCACGCCGATGGGATCGTTGTCATCGTAAGTGCCCGGCTTGGCAGTAAGGCTATACCACTTGCCGCTCAGATAGAGCGAGAAGTTGTGCAACTTGGCGGGATGATAAATCTCGGTGCCCTTGTCCACGACATCAAAGTGTTCGGCAATCTTGGCCAGGAACTGGTCATCGGTCAGGCCGTTAAGGTCGGTGATAACGCGATTATAGTCCATGACCTTGAGGTGGTTCTGCGGGAAGCAGACAGCCAGCAGATAGCAATATTCCTCCTTGCCCGTGTGGTGTGGATCGGCCTTAGCCTTCTCCTCGGCCACGTGTGCAGCAGCGGCAGTACGGTGGTGACCATCGGCGATGTAGAGTGCCGGAATAGCAGCAAATGCCTCGGTAATGGTATTGATGACATTCTTGTCGCTGATTACCCACAGGGTGTGTCCGATGCCATCCTCGCTGACAAAGTCATATTCGGGCTCGGTCTTTGCAGTGTCGGCGATGACTTGCTCCAGCACTTGGTTGGTGGGGAATGCCAGGAACACCGGTTCGATATTGGCGTTATTGATCTCGATGTGGTGCATGCGGTCAACCTCCTTCTCGCGACGAGTCAACTCATGTTTCTTGATGCGTCCCTCGAGGTAGTCCATATAGTTGGCAGCCACGACGATACCATACTGTGTACGTCCATCCATGGTCTGTGCATAGATGTAGTACTTCTCCTCGTCGTCTTGTACGAGCCAACCCTTCTCTTGGAACTTCTTGAAATTGACCACAGCGCGGTCATAGACCTTGGGGTCGTTCTCCTCGGTACCCGGAGCAAAGTCAATTTCCGGTTTGATGATGTGGTAGAGCGACTTCTCGTTGTCACCAGCCTCGGCACGAGCCTCATCACTTGAGAGGACATCGTAGGGCTTAGATGCTACTTCCTGCACATACTCACGGGGTGGTCTGAGACCACGGAACGGTTTTACGTTTGCCATGATAAATTTAGTTTTGTTTTAAGTTTATTTTTTATAAAATGGTTTTTATTCTCTAGTGTTTGCCTCTGATGATAGTCTGCTCGCGGTCAGGACCGACAGAGACGATGGTGATGGGCACGCCCAGTTTCTGCTCAAGGAATGCGATATAATCAGTAAATGCCTTGGGAAACTGCTCCTCGCTGGTGAACTGTGTCATGTCGGTTTTCCATCCGGGCAGTTCGGTGTAGACAGGCTTGATATTGCCTTCGATCGAGAACGGGAAGTCACGCGTTAACTGCCCATTGACCTCATAGGCATCACAAGCCTTGATGGTGTCAAAGCCATCGAGCACATCGCTCTTCATCATGATGAGTTGTGTCACACCGTTGAGCATGATGGTGTAGCGCAATGCGACCAGATCGACCCAACCACAACGGCGCTCTCGTCCAGTGACGGCTCCATACTCATGCCCAATGCGACGAATCTCAGCACCCGTCTCGTCGAACAATTCGGTGGGGAACGGTCCAGCCCCCACGCGCGTGCAATAGGCCTTGAAGATACCATAGACTTCGCCAATCTTACTAGGTGCCACACCCAGTCCGGCACAAGCACCCGCGCAGATGGTATTTGACGAGGTGACAAAGGGGTATGATCCAAAATCAATGTCAAGCATTGAGCCTTGAGCACCCTCGCAAAGCACGCTCTTGCCCTCGGCCAACTGCTTGTTGATGAAGAACTCGCTGTCGATGATGTCAAACTGTTTTATATACTCAATGCCTTGCATCCATTGAGCCTCCAGTTGGTCAACCTGTGTGTCTCCACCCAGTGCCTCAAGCAAGATGAGGTGTCGCCGCTTGGCCACCTGATATTTCTGCTCAAAATCTTGCTCGATATCCCCTACTCTGAGCCCATTGCGGCTGATTTTGTCGGTATAGGTCGGGCCAATGCCCTTGCCAGTTGTACCGATCTTACTGTCACCCTTCAGACGTTCGTTGGCAGCGTCAAGTAAACGATGAGTCGGCATGATGAGGTGAGCCTTGCGCGAAATCTTGAGTATGCGCTTCAGGTCAATGCCGCTCTTCTCCAGTTCGGTTGCCTCTTGCATGAAGAGAACCGGATCAAGCACAACCCCATTACCGATGACATTGATCTGACCGTGCTGGAAGATTCCCGATGGAATCGATCGCAAGACATAATGCTTGCCTTCAAATTCAAGTGTGTGCCCAGCATTAGGCCCGCCTTGGAACCTAGCCACGATGTTATAACGCGGAGTGAGAACATCGACGACCTTGCCTTTGCCCTCATCTCCCCATTGAAGTCCTAGTAAAACGTCAACTTTCATCTGTTGTCTTTAGTGCGAATTTTGAATTGAGGTTCAAGATGCACACAATCGTATCTCACAATTTAACCACCTTGAACTTTATTCTTGGTTCCTTATTTTGATTTTTGTTTTTTCAGTTTTCGTGCACAAGTGCTGCAAGTGCCATAGACATATAGTGAATAATAGTCGGCAGTGAATGCTGTGAACTTGCGTGCGTTCATAAAGGCGATGAAGTTGGCATCACGCACCTCCTTGACTTTGCCACATTTGGTGCAGATGAGGTGGCTGTGAGGAGTATTCCCTGCCTTCTCATACTGAACCTGAATGCCCTCAAAGACATGCCTACGCACAAGCCTTGCCTCAACAAGCAGTTGCAGCGTGTTGTAGAGTGTCGCTCTGCTCACATGATAACTGTCTTGCTCCATTGCCTGCATGAGTTGCTCGATAGTGAAGTGTGACTGAAAGTCGAGAATATACTTCAAGATGGCAAACCGCTCAGGCGTCTTGCGCATCTGTTTCTCGTCAAGAAATCGGTCAAATTGCTTGACATATGCTTCACGATTAATCAGTTCACTCATGTCACATTGTGCATTGTGGTGCAAAGATACTAAATAATTGAGAATTGGCAATTGAGATTTGGCTTTTTTTGCTGCGTCATGTGTTTAGAAGTGTTTTTTGGGTGAAAAAAGAGGCCCAATTGCAGAATATTCAGTACTTTTGTGGTCTTTTGTGCCAATCATGGAAATTTCTAGAATTAAATATCATGTTCTCGCCTTGGTGGTGATAGTCATGTGGGGTGTGTCATTTGTCAACACCAAGGTGTTACTTGACTACTCTCTCACTCCCACCGAGATATTCATTTATCGCTCAGTTTTTGCCTATTTGGGTCTATTGGCATGGTCACACTTCAAGGTCAATGTCTATAATTGGCGCGATGAGGCGCTGATGGCCCTGTTGGGTTTGCTGGGTGGCACATGTTATTTTATCTTTGAGAACACCGCGCTGAAACTGACGTTGGTCACTGACGTTGCCATACTCGTATCGCTCAACTCGTTGTTCACCACCCTATTGGCGGCAATATTCTTGAAAGAGGAACGATTTACCTGGGTCAAATTGGTAGGTTCAATTATTGCATTTGGTGGCGTTGCCTTATTGACTTTCACCGATGGATTTGTGTGGGGCGATGGTTTGCTAGGTGACATTCTTGCCATCCTGGCTGCTGCTGTGTGGGCTGTATATTCGATCATCCTCAAGCGCCTGAACAAACGATGCAGCATCCTTGACATCACGCGCAAAACCTTCTTTTATGGCGTTCTATTTGCACTTCCGTTGTTCGCCTGGTCGGGTGACATGCATTTATCCAGCCTGACAGTTCCTGTAGTTGCAGCCAACCTACTGTTTCTGTCACTATTCTGCTCAATGCTAGCATTCTTTATCTGGGGTGAGGTGACTGTGCATCTTGGTGCCATCTTAACTGCCAACTACCTGTATCTGAGTCCCGTTATCTCGGTGATAGCAGCTTGGTTATTCTATAACGAGACCATTGGCGCTGTGGGACTACTGGGATGCCTACTCGTCCTAGTGGGCATCATCCTGGTTGAGCGGCGCTGATCACATCGACACAGAAAACAGGGCTGTGGCAATCGCTTGCCACAGCCCGTGTTGTAATTGCAGTGTCCCTATCTTAGAAGAGCGTGTCGGGATAGGTGCCATCGGCATGAAGCGATGCAAACTTGTCAACAACGCCCTGACGGTCGGCACTATAGGTCACACCGAACCATTTGCTCTCGGTTGTCAGCACCTTGCAGCAAGCAGTCTTGTCCTGAACCAATTTGTTGACCAGTGTGGGAATAAAGAACTCGGCCTTGGGCTTGTCAATGTTCTCCTTGAGGAAGTCAACAAAGAAGTCCTCGCTATAGCGGAAATAATCGGGAGTGAAGCCCCAGAAGTTCATAGACACTGGCGTGTCAAACGTCAGATGCTGCACCTGACCATTCTCATCGGTGAAAGCGATATCATGGTTATCATCATAACCGATGCTGGTACGCTCGACCACACCAGTGAGAAAACCATCGCTAGTCTCGCACACACCGCGCGATACTGTGCCACTCTCACTCATGGTGTTACCCACCTTGAAGCCTACCATGCTGTAGTGTCCCTTGCTGCCCTCAGGAAGATTTGACAGTTCGGCCGCCATGACCTCAAAACTGTTGCGTCCATAGTAGTCGTCACTGTTGATGATGGCAAAGGGCTCGTTAATCACATCCTTGCCCATGAGCAAAGCATGATTAGTACCCCATGGCTTGACACGCTCGGGCGGGCAAGTGAATCCCTCGGGCAAGTCATTAACCGACTGGAAAACAACCTCGACGGGGATGTGTCCCTCATACTTTGAGAGTATCTTGTCGCGGAAGTCTTGCTCGAAATCCTTGCGAATGACAAACACCACCTTGCCGAATCCGGCATGAATGGCATCATAGATTGAATAGTCCATAATGGTCTCGCCGTGAGGGCCGAGACCGTCAAGTTGCTTCAAACCGCCATAACGGCTTCCCATGCCGGCGGCTAATACAAATAATGTAGGTTTCAATTTTATATAAGAATTAAAATTAAAGAATGATAGATTTACAACACCGAGAAAGCGAAGAAAATAACGCGGTTATACTCGCCAGTGGGCGTGAGCAGTTGCGAAGGGAAATTGGAGTGATTGGGTGCATCAGGCAGTCCCTGGCACTCAATGGCCACGCCATCATAGTCATTGTAACTGCGTCCACTCTTGCTCATGGGTGACCCGTCGAGCCAGTTTCCCGTATAGACCTGTGCAGCAGGCTGATCGGTGAGCACGTCGAGTTTGCGCCCCGACTTGCGGTCGATGAGGGTTGCCGCCACCTTCAGTCCATCGGCAGTAACACTATCGTCATCAATGAGCCAGCAGTTGTCGTACCCCTTACCATAGTTCAGAGCGGGGAAATCCTCCTTGATGTCACGACCGATGACCTTGAGTTGGGTGAAGTCCATGGGAGTGCCATCGACTGATGCCATCTCTCCCGTTGGAATCAAGGTGTCGTCGGTAGGCAGATAGCGTGAGCAACGCAACTGCAGTTCATGATCTAGCACAGAGCCACTGTCCTCGCCCGCCAGATTGAAGTATGTATGGTTGGTGAGGTTGACTACCGTTGTTGCATCGGTGTCGGCACTCAACTCAATCTTGAGGATGTTATCATCGGTCCATGTGTAGGCCACACGTGCCGTGAGATTGCCAGGATAGTGCTCGTCGCCATCAGGGCTGAAGAGTGAGAATACGACAGTATCACTTCCTATCATCTCACAATCCCAGATTTGGTTCTGGAAGCCTTCGGGGCCTCCATGCAGAGCATTGGGACCATTGTTGATGTTGAGTTGATAAGTCTTGCCGTCCACCTCGAGATGTCCCTTGGCAATGCGATTGGCATAACGACCAGGCACTTTTCCGGCACAGGGACCATCATAGAAGTAGTCGGTTACATTCTTATAGCCCAGCACAACATCATCAAGGTTTCCATCAGCATCAGGCACCTCGATGGCAACTATGCCGGCACCAACCGATGATAAAGTCACACTGGCTCCCGACTGATTGACCAAGCGATAGACAGTGATTTCGCCCTTAGGCGAATCAATGGTTTCGACAAACGCCTTCATCAGCAGTCACACAATTTGCGGGCACCGTCACTGATGATGACCGGATAGACGACGGGCTCATGTCCATATTTCTCATTGAATTTGGCCTTGGCGGTAGCGATAAAGTTATCGTAGAGTTCGTCCTTGACCAGGTTGATGGTGCATCCACCGAATCCACCTCCCATGATGCGTGAACCCGTCACGCCGCACTCGCGTGCGATGTCGTTGAGATAATCCAACTCTTCGCAACTGACCTCATAGTCCTTCGAAAGGCCCTCGTGGGTCTCATACATGCAACGACCGACGGTAGTGAAGTCGCCACGCTCGAGAGCATCGCAAACATCAAGCACACGTTGCTTCTCACCGATGACATAGTGAGCACGCATGTAGTCTTCTTCACTCACCTTGTCCTTAGCAGCATTGAGCATGTCCATATCGGCATCACGCAGGGTCTCGACACCCAGTGTCTTTGCCACACGCTCGCACGACTCACGACGCTTGTTGTAGGGCGAGTCAACCAGTTCGTGCTTGACCTTTGAGTCAAGAAGCACCAACTTGTAGCCATCGGCCTTGAACGGATAGTACTTATATTCCAGCGAACGGCAATCAAGTCTCATCAGGCAATCCTTCTTGCCGAAGACCGATGCAAACTGGTCCATAATACCACAGTTCACACCGCAATAGTTATGCTCGGTCGACTGGCCGATGAGAGCCAGTTCAAACTTGTCAATCTTATTATCGTTGAACAAGTCATTCATTGCATAGGCAAAGCATGACTCCAAAGCCGCACTTGACGAGAGACCTGCACCCAGTGGCACATTCCCGGCAAAAACAGTGTCGAAACCCTTGACGGTGAAGCCACGCTTGATGACCTCACGGCACACACCGAAGATGTAGCGTGCCCACTGCTGACCGGGGGCATCCTCCTCGCGCAGCCCAAACTCGCAATAGTCGTCAAGATCAGCACTATAGACGCGCACGCGATCGGTGCCATTGATATTTATCTCAGCCATGATGCACTTGTCGATAGCGCCAGGGAACACAAAACCTCCATTATAGTCGGTGTGTTCACCAATCAGGTTGATACGACCAGCCGAAGCGTACATCACACCGTCAGTGCCAAAGCGTGCTTTGAACAACTCTTTGATTTTCTCTTTCATTGTCTAAATTTTATCGTGTTAGTAAAATAAAAATTCACAGGCAACGAAATTACAATTTTTTTTCCGAACAGCGAAACATATTCCATAATTTCACAAAGTTTAATAGAACAATGACGAAGTTAACGAGCATCTGCCGATGAGAGAAATTGTGAAAATAATATAACAATGAGACCCGAATCGTGACTGATTGAGGAGAAATGATTAATTTTGCCCAATTGTAACGACAAGAACATGGAAAGTAACATCCGCAACATAGCCATACTGGGCAGTACTGGATCGATTGGTCGGCAGACACTTGACATCATTGCCGAGTACCCCCATCTATTCAGAGCCTACCTGCTAGTGGCGCACACCAGCACAGACTTGCTCATCGAGCAAGCCCGTCGTTTTGTTCCTCACCAGGTCATCATCGGCGAGCCTTCGCTATTCCCTACCGTTCGCGATGCCTTGTCAGACTTGCCCATCGAGGTAATGTGTGGGCATCAGGCTATCGCCGATGCTGTAACAGCCCCTGAAGTTGACACTGTTGTCACTGCAATGGTGGGCTACAGCGGCCTGGAGCCCACTATCGCCGCCATCGGTGCAGGCAAGCGCATTGCTCTGGCCAACAAGGAGACTCTGGTGGTGGCCGGTGAATTAATCAACCGCTTGCTTAAAGACTCGACTACTGTGCTCTATCCCGTCGACAGCGAGCATGGAGCGTTCTATCAGTGTCTGGTGGGTGAGCGTCATGACGACATCGAGAAACTCATCCTCACCGCATCGGGTGGCCCCTTCCGCACCACCCCTATTGCAGAATTGACCACCAAGCGTGCTCATGATGCTTTGAAACATCCTAACTGGTCGATGGGAGCCAAAATCACTATCGACAGTGCTACAATGATGAACAAGGGCTTTGAGATGATTGAGGCACAGTGGCTCTACAACGTGGCTCCACGCGACATTGAGATAGTTGTTCACCCGCAAAGCATCGTCCACTCGATGGTGCAATTCAAGGACGGTTCGGTCAAGGCCCAGTTGGGACTGCCCGACATGCATCTGCCCATCCGCTATGCACTGGGGTTGCCTGGTTCGCGTCTGGCCACCCCCAACTACAAGATGAGTATTGCCGACTATGCGAACTTGACGTTCGAGAAGCCCGACTTCGAGAAGTTTCCCTTGCTGGGCACAGCCTATCGTGCAGCCGAACTGGGCGGCACTGTGCCATGCATGATGAATGCCGCCAATGAGATTGCTGTCGCCGCCTATCTGCGCGATGCCATCGGTTTCAACGACATTCACCGCATCATCGAGCAAACCATGGCTCACCTCACCAATGTAAACCATCCGACCTACGATGACTACGTGCAGTGCAACCAAGAAGCACGAGCCTATGCCATGTCATTAATAAAATGTTAAATCATAAACATCCATAATGAGTTTTATCAACAATCTGATTGAAATTTTCGGTTCGGCAACCTTCTGGGTAAAAGCCCTGGAGATGATGCTGGCCTTGAGTCTACTTGTCATCGGCCACGAGTTTGGCCACTATTCATTCGCCCGCCTGTTTGGCATGCGTGTTGACAAGTTCTACATGTTTTTTAACCCCAAGTTCTCGATCTTGCGCTGGGATCCTAAGAATCATCGACTGGACCTGTTCAAGCGTAATCCGCCCGAAGAAGATGAGAAAAAGTCAAGCGAAGACGAGCAAGACACAGAGGAGAAGAAGTCAAAAACAAAAATCAAGATGCAAGAAGAGGCTGATGACACGAAGGCCACGTGGCGCGACACAGTCTATGGCATCGGTTGGATACCCCTGGGCGGATATTGCTCGATAGCGGGCATGGTCGACGAGACCACAAGTGCTAACCAGTTGAGCGAGAAGGTACACCCGTGGGAGTTCCGCGCCCATCCTGCCTGGCAACGACTGCTGGTGATGATAGGCGGTGTGCTATTTAACTTCTTGATCGCGATTCTCATCTATGCTGGTATCGTATGGAGTTACGGCGAGATGTTCATCAACTTCACCGATGCCACCGAGGGCATGAACTACTGCGAGACGCTGCACAAAGCGGGATTTAAGGACGGTGATATCCTATATTCTGCCGACGGCAAGAAACTCACCTACTACAGCGGTGAACAAATCACAGCCGTCACGATGGCCAAGCAGGTGCAGGTGCTGCGTGGCAGCGACACAATCACTATCAACCTGCCCGAAAACTTCATCTTCGATCTGAATAAAGAGGCTGAGCAAGGAAACCAGTTGTTTGAGATTCGCATGCCTGTTGTCATTTCACAAACTCAAAGCAACATGGGTGCCGAGAAGGCCGGGTTGAAGAGCGGCGACCGTATCCTTGCCGTTAACAACGACACAACTCCCAGTTACAGCGAACTCACACCAGCGTTGGCCAAGTACAAGGGAACAACAGCCACCATCACCTATCTGCGCGACGGCAAGCAATTAACGACACAGGCCCAGATTGATGGCGACGGCAAACTGGGCATTCAGTTGACCGACCCCACCAAGATATTCAAGACCACTGTTAAGCATTACAATATCTTCCAGTCAGTGCCTCGTGGCATCGAGATGGGCTGGAACAAGATGGTGACATACTTGCAAAGTCTGAAGTTGGTGGCCACACCCGAGGGTGCCAAGTCGTTGGGTGGCTTCGGTGCCATCGGCAGCATTTTCCCCGAGAAGTGGAACTGGCTTGACTTCTGGAGTATAACAGCCTTCTTGTCGGTGATTCTTGCTGTGATGAACATCCTGCCCATCCCCATTCTGGATGGCGGATACGTGCTGTTCCTGCTCATTGAGATGCTCACAGGCTGGAAACCTAGCGAGAAGGTCATGAACATCGCCTTGAACATTGGTCTGGGCCTGCTGGTCATCCTCATGCTGTATGCCAACCTGAACGACGTTTACAGGTTTATCATCAAATAAAATGCTCATTGCCAAATGACATATAAGAGAATCATATTAAAAAAAGGTAAAGAAGAGTCACTGCAACGGTTCCATCCCTGGGTGTTCTCGGGAGCCATTGCCCATGGTGACGACACCATCGAAGAGGGCGACCTGGTCAGCGTCTATGCCCACGACGGCTCGCTCATTGGCAACGGTCACTATCAGATAGGCAGCATTGCTGTGCGAATGCTCACCTTTGACGACACAGCCATTGATGCAGAGTTCTATGAACAGCTACTTGTCAATGCCTTGTCTGTGCGTCAGGCCCTTGGGCTGATGCGTGACGACAACAATGCATTTCGCCTGGTGCATGGTGAGGGCGACTTCCTGCCAGGTCTAGTCATCGACATCTATGGCAACACGGCAGTGATGCAGGCACACTCACCTGGCATGCACTTCGGGCGCGACTTGATTGCCCAGGCATTGACCCGCCTCCCTGATGGCCTGGTCAAGAATGTCTACTATAAAAGCGAGACAACCCTACCCTACAAGGCTCACCTAGACCCTGTCAACGACTATATCATTGGCAGCTATGACAGCGATGTGGCTCTTGAGAATGGGTTGAAGTTCCACGTCGACTGGCTGAAGGGCCAGAAGACAGGATTCTTTGTGGACCAACGCGAAAACCGTCGTTTGCTCGAGCATTACTCTAAGGGCAGAAAGGTGCTGAACATGTTCTGTTACACAGGAGGATTCTCGTTTTATGCCATGCGTGGCGGTGCCCAACTAGTGCACTCGGTCGACAGTAGTGCCAAGGCCATTAGCCTGACTAACGACAATGTGCAACTCAACTTTCCGGATGACCCGCGCCATGAGGCATTTGCCGAAGATGCCTTCAAGTATCTGGACACTATGGAGAAGGACAACTACGACCTGATTATCCTTGACCCTCCTGCCTTTGCCAAGCACAAGAGTGCCTTGCGCAATGCTCTGATTGGTTACCGCAAACTCAATGCCAAGGCCTTTGAGAAGATTGCTCCGGGCGGTATCCTGTTCACCTTCTCGTGCTCACAGGCGGTGAACAAAGAGCAGTTTCGTCTGGCGGTGTTCAGTGCTGCTGCACAGTCGCGCCGGCGTGTGCGCATTCTGCACCAACTCACCCAACCCGCCGATCATCCCATCAACATCTACCACCCCGAGGGTGAGTACCTCAAGGGTCTCGTGCTGTATGTGGAGTAGGAAGCCTCCTCAATCTTCCCTAAAGGGGGGGCTAAAAGTTGACAACTGACTGCAATTATACAACAACAAAACTTTAAAACTAAATAAAAACATTTATGCGAAAAACAATTATTGCCGCCGCACTGGTGGCGTTATCAACCACTGCTATGGCACAGAGTAGCAATTTTGACTACAATGTGGACCGCTTCGCCGACATCCAGGTGTTGCGCTATCAGGTCCCGGGGTTCAACGACCTGTCGCTGAACCAGAAGAAGTTGGTCTATTATCTGACCGAGGCCGCGCTGCAAGGCCGTGACATCTTGTTCGACCAGAACGGCAAGTACAACCTGTATGTCCGCAAGGTGCTTGAGGAGATTTACACCCGCTATCAGGGCGACCGCACTAGCGAGGACTTCAAGGGTCTGGAACTGTACCTGAAACAGGTGTGGTTTGGCAACGGCATCTATCATCACTATGGCATGGACAAGTTCGTGCCCCAGTTCTCGATCAACTTCTTCGTTGACGAGTACAACAAGTTGCCGCTGACCGTGCTGCCCATCAACTCGTGCGACCGTTGCACCGAGGAGGGCAAGTGCGACAAGGCTGCCAAGTTGCGCAAGACGCTGGAGAAAGTTATCTTCGACCCCACCTTCATGCCCAAGAAGGTGAACCAAGCCGATGGCGAGGACCTGATTCTGACCTCGGCTACCAACCTCTATGAGGGTGTGACCCAAAAGGAAGTCGAAGACTTCTACAAAGCCATGAAGAATCCCAACGACACCACCCCCATCAGTTATGGTCTGAACTGCAAGGTGGTTAAGGAGAACGGCAAGGTCGTTGAGAAACCCTATAAGGTGGGTGGACTCTACTCGCAGGCTATCGTCAACATCGTGTACTGGCTGCAGAAAGCCGTCAAGGTTGCCGAGACTAGCGCCCAGCGCGACTATATCAACAAGTTGATTGAGTTCTACGAGACCGGTTCGTTGCTGACCTTCGACGAGTACTCGATCATGTGGGCCGAGGACACCAAGAGCCAGGTGGACTTTATCAACGGCTTCATCGAGAGTTATGGTGATCCCCTGGGCATGACTGGCTCGTGGGAGAGCATCGTCAACTTCCGCAACAACGCCGCCTCGCACCGCACCAGCCTCATCAGCGGCAACGCTCAGTGGTTTGAGGATCACTCGCCCGTCGACCCGCGTTTCCGCAAGGAGAAAGTGACTGGCGTGAGCGCCAAGGTCATCACCGCCGCCATCCTGGCCGGTGACAGCTATCCCTCGACTCCCATCGGCATCAACCTGCCCAACAGCAACTGGATTCGCGCCGCTCACGGATCAAAGTCGGTGACACTGGAGAACATCACTGATGCCTACGACGAGGTAGCCAATGGCTCGGGTCTGAACGAGGAGTTTGCCTACAGCCAGACCGAGGTTGACCTGATGAAGAAGTACCTCACACTTGCCGACAAGTTGCACACCGACCTGCACGAGTGCCTGGGCCACGCCAGCGGCCAACTGCTGCCGGGCGTTGACCCCGATGCCCTCAAGGCTTACGGCGCCACGCTGGAGGAAGGTCGTGCCGACCTGTTTGCCCTTTATTATCTGGCCGACCCCAAGTTGGTTGAACTGGGCATCTTTGACAGCCCTGATGCCTACAAGTCGGAATACTACAAGTATATCATGAACGGCCTGATGACCCAACTCTACCGCATCGAGCCAGGCAAGAACATCGAGGAGTCGCACATGCGCAACCGCAAGTTCATCAGCGAGTGGTGCTTGCAGAAGGGCAAGAAGGACAAGGTTATCGAACTGGTGAAACGCAAAGGCAAATCTTACGTCAAGATCAATGACTATGAGAAACTGCGTGGCCTGTTCGCTCAGTTGCTGGCCGAGGTGCAGCGCATCAAGAGCGAGGGCGACTTTGAGGCTGGTCGCAAGCTGGTTGAGACCTACGGAGTGAAAGTTGACCCGAAATTGCACAAAGAGGTGCTTGCCCGCTACAATTCACTTGACATCGCTCCCTACAAGGGTTTTGTCAACCCTGTATACAAGCCTGTGTACGACGCTAGCGGCAACATCATTGATGTGAAGGTCACCTACGGTGAGAACTATGTGGACCAGATGCTTCGTTACAGCCGCGACTACTCGCCGCTGACCAAGTAATCCTAGTATATAATTTAAAGTTAAGAGTTTATAGTCGAGAGTAGTTTCTTTTCTTACTCACTCTAACTATAAACTCTTAATTATAATGTTATGCAAGAGACCCTGAAAGAAATAAGGCTGGCACTATTTGCTCGGCGCAATGGTGTTGTGGCCGATGCACTGAAGGCGAGTGGCGACCCACACGAACTCATCATGGGTTGTCCGCTGAGCGACATTACCGCCGTGGCACAAGTCTATGAGCCATCCGCCGAGCTAGCCGAGGCCTTATGGGCCGACCGCAAGCACCGCGAGTGCCGCCTGATAGCCACCATGCTCTACCCCACCGCTCAGTGCAATCAAGCAACTGCGCTGCGTTGGTGTCACGATGTGATGAACGAGGAGGAAGCCGATGTGCTGTGCCACCGTCTGCTGCGTCGATTGGATTGTGCCCCAGTACTCATGATGAAGTTGCTCGATGAGGCCTCACCACAGGTGCACTGCACAGCGTACCGCAAGATGCTGAACTTGGTGGTGACGCAGCACAATTTGCACAATGAGCCATCAGTGCTGCTGCGCTATACTGCATTTCGCCTGATGCTGAACTTGGTGATGATGCGACGCATTGAGTTAGACCCTGAGTTGCGTCTCACCGTTGAACTCGAATTAAATGGCAACCCGTCACACTCCATGCTTCAACTGCTAAAAAGCCTGCTTGAAGACTGATTTTCTCATTTTTTCACCGAAAAATTTTGGTAGTTCGGAAAAAAGCAGTAATTTTGCAGCGCAATCTGGGAACATCCAGTGAGCGATTTTGACTAAAGGAAAGATGCCGGAGTGGTCGATCGGGGCGGTCTCGAAAACCGTTGTACGCTCTGCGTACCGTGGGTTCGAATCCCTCTCTTTCCGCAGCAATCAGGGCATGTTTTGCATGTCCTGATTTTTTAATATTTTGATAAAGATGAGACGCATATATCTGCTGTTGATGTTTATGATTTGCTGTCCTGTTCTGTGCTTCGGGCAGGATTCTGTCCAGACAGCCATTGTGCAATCGGCCGACACGATTCAGCACCAGAACAAGTTGCAACAGATCAAAACGCAAATCATGCAACGCATCGAGGACAAAATTAACGAGCCCTACGACACCACACGCAATGAGGGCTACTGGTGGCGTGCCATGAAGCATGGCAAGGTAAACTTCAACGACAGCACCATGGGTTATCCCAAATTCTTGAAGTTCTGCTGGAAGACCTATAAGTGGGGCGACCGTGCCTTTAATAGTTATGACACATCCTATGTGCAGAGCACAGGCAAGAACTGGAAACTCATCCTCAAGAGTGACAACTGGATAGACTCATATATCGGCCGACCCTTTAAGGATACGCACATGGTGATGAACAGCAATCTAGTGTCGAACATCGGTGTCTCGTTGTCGTTCATGGCTGTGAGTGTTGGCTATTCGGTGGCTGTGAGCAATCTGGTTCATGGCGGTAAATTTTCGGACAAAATTGAGTTCTCGTTCACCTGTGCCCGCTTTACTGCCGATGCCTATTACTGGGAAAATAGCAATGAGGTCAACGTTACCTATACAACCACGAACATTGATAATAAGCGTCATGAATTCAGGACATCTGGCATCAACCGAAAAGCATTGGGCCTGACGGCCTATTACTTCTTTAACAATCGCCGCTATGCCCAAGCCGCAGCCTACTGCTACTCAAAGTATCAGAAGCGCAGTGCCGGCTCATGGCTTGCAGGCTTCAGCCTGCAGCACTTCGACGTGAAGTTTGATGTAGAGAAATTGAGCGACGAAGCACGTGTTTACATCCCCACCCAGGCCGAAGCGCCACGCATCCTCTACAACGACTACTGTTTGCTTGTGGGATATGCCCACAATTGGGTGCTGGGTCGCAAGTGGTTGTTGAACGTCACTCTGACCCCTTATATAGGCTATCGATATAACCACTTCCATCGCCACGACGGCCTGGCTAGTTCCTTGTCTTTGAATCTGCGTGGCCGCATAGGTGCGGTGTATAACCACAAACAGTTTTTCGTGGGCATACAGGGCTATGCCGATCATCACCGATACAAAGCCGAAGGCAGCCGACTGTTCAATTCAATGATTGATTTCACTGCACTGGCAGGAATCCGATTCTAAGGTTAAAAACATACGAAATTCTTTGGATATTTGACTAAGAATTTGTAACTTTGCACCTTAGATATATTCCAAACTCCAATGAACGGCAAAAAAATATGTGAAGTGTTGCGTGGCATTCGACAAGACATAGCCAGTGCCAATGACATTGAGTATGCTCCTGCCGTTTGCAACCACAAAGGTGACTGTTCTGGCACCTGCCCCCGATGCGAGAGCGAGATGCGCTACATCGAGCGTCAACTGCGTCTGCGCCGAGCCATGGGCAAGGCTGCAGTTGTGGCAGGCCTCACGCTGAGCACAGCCACATTGACTCCTGCCCTAGCCCAAACGCAGCAATCCCCTCCACAAGTTGCCACACAGCGGACAGAACCTCGGCTTGTGGATGCAGCGCCTGGCGACAGCGATGTTGTGATTGTTAGAGGTAATGTTATCGATAAGCAAGATAAAGAACCCCTCATCGGTGCAAGCATAGTTGTCATAGGCACAAAATATGCTACCACAACCGATGTTGATGGGGCTTTTGCTGTCAGAGTGAAACGCGATAGCAGATTACAAATCAAGTTTATCGGAATGGAAACTCTAGAAATTGATGCTAAGCAAAACATCAGTGGCACATTTGTCATGGATTACGCCCCTAAAACCATACTCACGGGCGAAGTCCTCATTGTAGAGCAAATGCATGCTGTGGATGCCGATATCTATCAACCCAACCATAACTAACTGAAAACTATGAGACAAATTCTTATTATCGCGGCTGTGCTGCTTGCAGCCAGTTGCAGCAGTCATGGCAAGTATGAGTCAAACGGCGAAGTGGTGCGTTACACCTACTGGACCTTCAGTTTCGGGCAAATATATGACACCTTGCCCGGTGCCGACCCTGCGACGTTCAAGAGCGTGAACGACTGGCTGGGACGAGATGCCCAGCGTGTTTACTTCATGGAGAAACAGGTTGTCGGTGCCGACCCCGCAAGCGTTGAAGCCAAGGACTTCCCTTTGTTCCGCGACAAGAGTGACTACTATTACAAAACAACGCCGATGCATGTTGCCGATATGGGCTCATTCAAGGTACTCAAGCGATTTGAAGATGACTTCTGGGCCAAAGACTCACAGTGCGCCTACTTTGACACTCTCCACATCGCCGGTGCTGACCTGGCCACATTCAAGGTCAAGAGTTTTGCCCATGCCATTGACAAGAACCATGTGTATCGCTTCGGCAAAATTCTGCCAATGGCCGACCCCGCCACATACAATGAGGAATGGAAAGGATTCTATAGCCGCGATAAGTCGCACATCTGGTATATGGGAGAATTGCTAGAGGATGCCGACTATGCAACATTTACCGTTGATGACGACAGTTACGCCCATGACAAGCATGGCACTTTTTATCGCGAAAAACGAACAAACTAAAAGAATTCTTTGCAAAAATAAAAACTATTTCATAACTTTGTCGCGCGTTAAGTAACAATTATTCACTGTAACCCCATTGTTTAAATTATGAAAAAGTACTTATTGATGCTTGCAGCACTGTTTTCGCTGGCTCTTTACAGCTGCACTGACAAGACCGCCACTAACAATCAAGCCGCCACTACCGAGAAGGCAGAAGTGGTCGATGATGGTACTTTGACTCCTACTGGCGACGCCGAGAAGGATGCTCAAGCCTGTGTAGACTTCTTGGTCAAGTCAATCGAGGAGACTGACTTCACTAACGAGGAATCTCAGAAGAAACTTGAAGAGACTATCAAGACTACTCAAGAGACTTTCGAGAAGTTCTACGAAGAGAAGGGCGAAGAGGCCAAGAAGGCATTTGACAAGGCTGGCAAGAAGGCTAGCGAGAAAGTCAAGCTTGAGGAGTTGATGACCAAGAAGGTGATGGAGGCAGTAGATGCCGCCAAGGCTGGTCTGGAGAAGAAGTAAACGTGCGATTAGCACAAACGTAAATCGTCTGTCCTTGCAAGGACAGACGATTTTTTCCAGTAGAGTGTTACATGTACAGACGACGATCCTCAAAGTCGACCTCGCGATCAAGTTGTCCGATGAAGTCGTCATAAACTTCTTGCTCGACATCGCCGAGCATAAACTCCTTCTGGGCATCCTCGCGAATGAGGTCAATCCACTTGCGCCGTGCATTGATATAATCAGTGTGAATCTGGTCAAGGGCTTTATCATCCAGGGCCTCGATGCCATAATAATCAAGAATCAACCGATAACTCCATGTCCAACGCAACTCGTTGTAATCGTCGTTTATACCCTTGAAACGATAGATGAGCGCCGAGATACTGTCCAGTTGTCCGTTGAGCAGGTCATCAATCACCTGCTGTTCCTCGGTCTCGGGCATGAGCAGTCCAGCCAGGTCAATCCAGTTGCCTTCGCCTCGTGTGGTGGGCGGCACTGTGGGTCGATGGCGTTTGAGTACAGCCCCCATATAGATGCGTAACGCCAAGTCATAGAACTCAATACCACGGTCAAGCCATTCAGGCTTGATGACGTAATCTTGATATTTATAGTTGCTCCCGGCATTTGGGCCATCATCGCGCAAGCCTTCCAGAATGCGCTTGCCACGCAGCACCTCGCTGATGGTGAACGGACTGAGCCAATCGAAGTTAACGCAGCTCTTTCGGTCGGCCGAATTGCGTCGGTCGCGTTTGGGCCATTTGCGTATGTCACGATATAGCCCGACCGTGGCAAAGTTTCGTCCTGGCACCAAGAACATGGTGTCGCTGTAGGCAATCAGATAGGAGAACGGCAAGTCGCGTGTGTCGGGATGATACATCAGTTTCCCAAACAAGACCGAGAATGCACCTATCTTGGCCGGCATGAGCAGATAAGCCCCACTGGCTGTCTTCACGCCTCGCTCCAACGTGCCATAGTGCATGGGCCCCATCTTGTAAGCATGGTTGCTGAAGTTGGTGGCCGACCCTGCATTATAGAACGAGAACATGGCTCCGATGAGGAGCGAACTCTTGTGATGACTGACCGTGTATGGTCCACAGAATGCAGCACAAGCCTCACCGTTGCTCATGTAGCTGTTGGCAAAGAACACGCTGCTCGCCGCCGTGAAACCTATAGAAAGCTCACATGCCTCACCCACAAAGCAATCGACCATCTTTACGCTGCCTGTGAGCCGTGAACCGCCACTAACAATCGAGTTCTCGCAGATGACGCCAGTGCCGATGTGTATGGGATTGTCACTGGTGCTGGCAATGGTGCAGTCGCTGAGGCGGGCAGCCCCCTCAATGCGACATGAATCACCGATGACCACATTGGTCAACTGGTTGGTGTTGACGATAGTTACCCTATCTCCAATGGTCGAGCAACTGGGGCGCGTTACTGCTATATGCTCACGGATAAGCCTTTTGAGCGTGTCCATGAGTTGCTTATTCTTAGCATGGTTGACCATCAGTGCTCCCAACTGGCTGTTAAGTCCACTGAATATAACCAAGTTGCCCTTTCCAGCCTCGTTTAATACCGATATCAGTGTTCCCTCGCCATAATTGGCATCGCGCCGCGTATCAATGGTACTGACGTTAGCTATTTGGCATTTGTCACCGATACACACTTCGTTGATATAATTGCCGATGTTCTCGATGAGGCAGTCATCACCGATGATGACATTGCGCAGTGTGGCATTGACAATGCCACATTTCTTTACGAACCCGTCAGTCACCTCAACAGTGCCACTGGTGCTCCCGATCTTGGCCTGTCCATAAAAAGTGACACGCTTGCAGGCGGCAGGATCAAAGCCCTTGGCCACCGTGATTTGAGTCCAGTCCTCAGCCTGGCAACCGTTGGCCTGCATGACTGCTATCTCGGCATCTGTCAGATTGCGATACTTCTTCATGTGTTACCATTTTTACAGACAAAAATACAACATCTTTCTCAAAAATTGCATGAATAAACCAACATTAACCATATATAAAAAAAAAGGTGCTAAAATAGCACCTTTTTAATAGTCTTTCAATATAATTTTGACAATTATGCTTTTGTTACATAACGTTCAAGAATCTCAATGGGGTGGACTGCCTTGATGCCAGTGCCATCAAGAATCTGTTGCCGGCATGACGTGCCTGGAGCGGCGACAAAAGTTGGTGTCTCCCTGTTGGCATGCGCCGTTGCTTGACGCACGGCTGGGAAAAGTACCATCTCGCCAATCTCAAGCGAGGTCTTGTAGTGCTCTCTCTCATATCCGAACGACCCTGCCATGCCACAACATCCACTGGGAATCACATGAACAGTCGCACCAGACAAGAGTTTCAGTGCCTTGACAGTTAAGTCGATGCCCACTAGTGCCTTCTGGTGGCAGTGACCATGCAACCAGATGTCCATCGCATCGGATGCAAAGTCTGCTGCTGTGATGCGGCCTGCCTCCATCTCTCGCACCAAAAACTCATCATATAAAAGGCAGTTGTGTGCCAACTCTTGTGCACCACGGCGGTCAGACGAATCGACCAGATCGGGATACTCGTCACGGAAGGTAAGGATACATGATGGCTCAATACCAATCAATGGATGATTATCGTCTATGATATTGCGCAACAACCGGTAATTGTTACGAGCATGCTTCTTGGCCAACCTCAAGCACCCCTTTGAGATAGCGGCTCGCCCACTCTCCACATGTCTAGGAATCTCGACCTCATAGCCCAAGCGCATCAACAATTGAGCAAACTTCAACCCCAACAAGGCATCCTGATGGTTAGTGAACTCATCGGCCATCAGATAGACCTTTCCTTTGACACTCACATGATGCTTCCTCCCTGCCTCGACAACGACTAACTGACGCATAGAGTATTTACTCAACAATGGAATCTGCCGTTGCGGTGCAAAGCCCACAATGCGCTTGATGAGCGTGGCGGTTGGTCTCCAGCGCGCAACCCAGTTGTAGAGATGCGGCATCCATGAGCCTAGCATCTCGAACTGAGCCATGTGTGCCACCATCCAAGTGCGTCGTGGTGTACCATGATGGTTGTGCAGGTGCTGTAGCAACTCGGCACGAAGCCGTGTCATGTCAACATTCGATGGACACTCGCTGCGACATCCCTTACAGGCTAAGCATTCGTCCAACACTTGCTTTAATTCGGGAATGTCTAGCAGATTTGTTCCCGTGCTGTCAGCACGCCGAAAGACTTCGCTACCCCACCCTCGTGTTAAGATCTCGCGCAACACATTAGCCCGCGCCCTAGTTGATCGAGTCTCGTCATGTGACACCCTATAGGACGGGCACATCGTGCCACCCATCAAGTTCGACTTGCGGCAGACGCCGGCACCATTGCATTGCTCTATTGAGCACATCAATGCATGAATCTGGCTCGCAGCACCAGTTGCTCCTTCGGTCTGACAATCATCAAATGCTGCTTTCCAGTTTAGGTAGGTCTTATTCTCCCCCAACAATGCATCTATAGCATAATGCTGATTCACCTCATACCGCAGCATTGCATCCATGGGCAACGTGTCAACAATCTTGTGCACATTGAGCAAGCCATCAGGATCCCAGCAGTGCTTGACTTGCCGCATGAGTTCGTAGGTTTCATCGCCATACTGTAACTTGATGAATTCACCTCGCAGTCGACCGTCGCCATGTTCACCGCTGATGCTGCCGCGGTGTTTTTTGATCAGAAGTGTCGTTTCGCGAGCGATATCCCTAAAGAGTTGCCGATCGTGTGCCGACTTCAGGTTCAAGATGGGGCGCAGGTGTAGTTCGCCAGTGCTGATGTGCCCATAATAAACACACTTTGTACCCAACCGACGTGTCATCGCATCGAAGTCTTTCATGTAAGCAGGCAAGAAATGTGGAGCAACTGCAGTATCCTCAATGACACCGACAGGCTTGGTATCACCTTTCATGCTGCTGAGCACACCCAAGCCAGCTTTGCGTAACTCCCAGACACGTGCCACGTCATCGCCATAGACGCGTGTACAGATATCTACCAGTCCAGATGCAGCCAATTTGCTTTCAAGTGCATTGGCCATCTGGTCTATTTGTCCGCGTGTGTCGGCACGGAACTCAGTGATAAGCAGTGCCTCGGGGTTGCCGTGGACGAAAAAGCGGGTGCGTTCCTGCTCAACATTTCCCCAACTCAGGCGCAAGATTTCGCCATCCATCAGTTCGATGGCTGTGGGATTGTGCTGTAAGGCAATCAAATTGGCCTCAAAACTCGCTTCCAAAGTCTTGCAATGTGCGCACAGCACCATGAGCTCACTTGGTGGTAGCGGGTCGAGCGCCACCTTGACCTCAGTGATAAAAGCCAGAGTTCCCTCACTGCCCGACAAAAGTCGACACAAATTGATGGTACGCTCGGTAAGTGGCTTGTTGTCGTTGCACAAATCCTCGATAACTTCATCGATAGCATATCCGCAACTGCGCCTTCGCAGTGACTTGTCAGGATAGTTCTCGTTGATGAGCCGCATCTTCTCGTCATCAAGGGCAAAGGTAATGAGTTGAGCATAGATACGCTCAATTAGGCTGGGAATCTCAAACTTTCGCCAGAAATGTTGCCCGAAACGCCGCTCCAGGTCACCGACTGTATATTCTTTGAATGTCTCGACCGTACCATCGGTGAGCACACCCACAGCCTCAATGACATGTTGACGGGTGCTGCCGTAGACCAATGAATGGGTTCCACACGAGTTGTTTCCCATCATGCCGCCGATGCAGCATCGATTGCTAGTCGAAGTCTCAGGACTGAAGAACAATCCATAGGGCTTCAGAACCAAGTTCAATTCATCACGAATCACACCAGGCTCCACCCTCGCCCATCGCTCCTCGGCATTGATTTCGATAATATGGTTCCAGTGGCGGCTAATGTCAGTCACGATGCCACTGCCCACGACCTGCCCTGCGACCGAAGTCCCTCCGGCTCGCGGAATGATGTGAGTGTTTCGCTCACGAGCCACCTCCATCAGTTGCCGCACATCATCGACTGACTGTGGAAATGCTACCGCCTGAGGCACCTCACGATAGACCGAACCGTCGGTCGAGTATGCAATCTTGTGCAGACTATCGGTATGTAGTTTTACTGACAATTTTTAATAACGGGATTGAATAGGTGGGTACAAAATTAACCAAAAGAATCGAAAGAAACGGCACAAAGTGTAGATTTCTAAAAAAGAAATGAGGGATCACGACTCCACATTGAGTCATGATCCCCCACGAGATCTCATGATCTTACGACCAAATCATCAACTTAGCGAACCACCTTCGACACTTGAGTTGTGCCATCAACATACTTGGTCACAACAACATTCATGCCGTTGAAAGGCACGTTGCTCATGCGGCCAGCCATGTCATAGTAGCAAACCGAGTTGACAGCCTTGCCAGCATTGATGTCCTGAACAGCAGTAACCTGAGGAGCAACAACATTGACATTGATGTCATTCTCAGCATTCTCAAAACTCATCACAGCGTCAACAGTCTCATCATTCATCGTCACGGCGATCATGCAGGGCTTGGTATAATCCAGACCTTCGATGACAAACTGACCGTTTGCGTCCGACACAGCGGTATACTCGTCGTTGCCCACAGTCACAACAACTGTTGCACCTTCATAGGGGCTGCCATCAGGATTGGTGACATTACCAATGATGTCGTGAGTGTAATACTCCAGCTCATAAGCAGGCAGTGTGTTGGGTTTAATGTCGAGCGCAGCTACGAGAGCCTTGAAAGCATTCGCGAAGGCAGCAGGCACGAACTCATTCTCATCGCTCATACCAGCATAGAAGGGAATGTAGTCGTTGCGATAGACAGCGGGAGTCTCCAGCTCGGCCTCGGTGACATTGAAGTTAAACTTCACCTCATCGGGGGTGAGCATGCTCAGCGTGATGTAAACACCATTACCCTGATAGTAGAAGGGCTTGATGTCAAACGGCAGTTCAACAATGTTGCCCTGTTGTCCCTGCTCGGGCATAGTAACCGGTGTCATGTTAGCCACCTTGTAGTCCTCGACGGGAAGAGGCATCTCCGAATAAGTCAGGTCAAGATAACGAACCTGATTCTCGTCGGTGTTCTCAACATAAGCCTCAATACTCATGTTGCGGTTTGCCTCGAGGTTGCTACCCTTAAGCATCAGTTTGTTGACCTCGGCGAACTTGGGGAGCGCACCCTCTTGACCGTTCTGCAGATCCTGTGCAGTAGTCAGACACTCAACCTGGAACTTGTTCAGCTTGAAGTTCACACCTTCAACCAGAAGACCAGCCTGGTTCGAAATCAGCTGATTCTCATTAGCCTTGGCAACTGATGTGAAAGACTTGACAGTCTGCTCAGCCGTTGTAGCCCACTCGAGTGACTGAGCGCTCATTGTTGCTGCACCAGCAGCAATCATTGCAAAGATAAAAATCTTCTTCATAATTTAAAATTAAATTTAGAAATATACAAAAAATTAATCTTCAAACATTAAAGGATGCTATGGAATCATGTCCCAATAAAAATTGTGAAACGAGACCCAGCACAGAACAGATAATCATGGCATATAACTGCACACGATTTGAGAGGCCATACTAGCCTCACTACTCAATCAATATTAGGTTCCTAATGAAATAGCACAATCAACTTTTGGTAAGTCGCTATGCATCAGCGACTTTGTGATTAGGAACAAAAGGAACCACATCTAAACGATGCAAAGGTAAGAAGAAATTCTCGAACCTAAACAATTTTTTTCGAGAAAAATGACAATAGTAATTAATTTGTCATAACAAGCCTATGCATTAGAACCTGTAACCCATGGACAAAGAGAAGGCAAGATTCCGCACATTGATGCCATTTGCATTCATAACAGATCGCACCCCCAGGTTGGCTCTGGCTTCAGCCACCCAATGGTTAGTGATGTCAAACGAAGCAGCCACTGGTATTGTCAGGTCATACTTGCGAATATACTTATTGAACTTGACATACCTATTACCATTCTTCGCTCCTGCCACAACCCTATAGGCTGGTTCCACACCCGCCTTGATGGTCCAACGCGGAGCCACATGGAAGTCGGCCATCACTGGCACACCGATGTATCCAATCAGCAATGCACTGGCCGAGTGCTCCACATCGCTGTGAATGTTTGAGCCAATGAGCAAGCCTTCGACACCGATTTGTGCCCCCCACCTAGGCGAGAAGCGATATTCGAGGTCGAGACCTGCAACTGCACCAATGCGCAGCCGCGAACCAGTCGCTTGCTCACCCCACATGGTGCTAGCCGTGACACCTAAGCGTGGCATAACGGTGAAACGCTTCATCGGTTGCTGCGCTGTGGCTGTTGTCAGTGACAACAAAACCAATATGACGATTATGCAAGAATGTTTCATCATTGTTATTTGTTTGTAGTGACTAGGCCCCATTCCTTAAAGAATAGAGGCATTGATTTATTCCTAATTCTTGCCCAACATATAATTTATAGAGGCATTCACGTCTGCAATATCGACTTTGCCGTCACCTGTCAGGTCAGGGTCGTTCGCACAGTCAGCTGCTGTCCACTTGCCCAACATGACATTAATCACGGCATTTACATCTGCAATGTCAACCAGTCCATCGCCCGTCACATCTCCATGAACGACAATAGCCTTCTCTTGTTGAAGAGTGAAAGTCAAATCAATGTCATTGTCAATCGAGCCAAACGATGCCAACACCTCGTCTTGCCCGCATGTGGCACTCTTGGCGATGATGCGATATTGATGGGAGTAATCCACGTTCTTGACCACAACACTTGCACCTGGTGTCACAGCAAAAAAGCCCTCAGCATTGGGCGACGTTCCCTGCACCTGAACGATCTGCTTGGCAGTCTCGTCGTAGATATAGAGCAGCGGACGGCCGTCGGGCTGGTCCGCGGTGATGTCGTCCTGAGTGATGGGGTTTCCATTGGGATCCAACAGATTGATGATCACTGCGATATCATTGGTGTAGTATTTCCACCTAAAGGCTGGCAACTGGTAAGATTCTGCTGTGATCATGTCATCAATTTCTCCATTTGTTCCACCGGTAGCGGGGCCACCATATCCGTAGTTACCAGAGCGGAAAAAAGTGGCAATCTCGGTTTCAGCTGGCGAGCAAAGATAATGGAAGTCATTCAAATCATCCCCCCAATTCCAAGTAGTCATCAGAATGTTCTCTCCATTAAACACAAATGCCTTCGATGGATTGAAGTCCACATCATATAAAATTTGAGGATTTTGTTCCGTAGCATAGTCTGGAAATACACAAACCAAGCTATCTCGCACTAGCCAATCATCGGTGAGATTATTCTCGTAATTATTGTGCAAGTAACCATCCCTCACACCGGTATGCTCGATAACTGTTTGCTGCGTCGTTTTCATCCAACACTTCACTTTCATTGTATTTGAGTACTGTTTGTTGAAATAGCCATCTAATTGATAACCAACAATCTTAGCATTCAAGGGCATAAAATCAATATCGCTGTTCCTTAAATCATTCTTTGTGATTAAGCAATCTATGTAAATACGATGTACATCAGCCGTGTCCGACACACCATAGACGGTAGTAATCAGAAAATTCTGGAACGACAACCAGGCATTGGGTGCCTTCTGGAAGGTGAGAATCTTTCCAGGGGCGCTCAAGTTGCTAGCCACATAGTTCTCGTTGTGGGTGGCAGTGGCATGGGCTGCAACTGCCAGCAGGCAACAAGTGATTAAAGTAAGTAATTTTTTAGACATCTTATTTTAATTAAAAATTTAGAATTCAGAAAAATCGAAATCAGGCCAAAGACGATTTGATGGTGTCAACAATGTACCTCACATCATCATCAGTCACATAAGGTCCGGCAGGCAAGCACATGCCAATCTTGAACAGCCCCTCCGAAACGCCATTCACGTATGCAGGAACATCCTTGTAGCAGGGCTGCTTGTGCATCGGTTTCCACAGTGGACGGGCCTCAATCTGCGCCTGATCCATCAGCACTCGCAACGCCTCGACATTGTCATTCGGCTGGCAATCGGTAGTGGCCGACGATGCAACGTGAATCACACCTGCAGCACCACCCACAGCACCCTTCACGATAGTCTTATAAGCATTTTCTTGCCCCTTAATCTTCACGTCCGGATCAATCGTCAGGGTACACAACCAGTAATTTGAGTCATAATCGCCTCCCGCGGGCTGTGAGTGAACCTTAATGCCTGGCACATCAGCCAACAGTTCCTCATACATCCGTTGCACATGCTTGTGATGAGCAAGGTGGTCATTCACCACAGTCATCTGGCCACGACCAATACCAGCGCAAATGTTACTCATACGATAGTTATAACCTATCTTCTCATGCTGATAGTACGGATA
>Ga0310695_10004015_pt1 | contig 27806 bp, 19 predicted proteins | sample RumenRJG_04DNA_FD_203882 | JGI IMG/M metagenome (GOLD analysis project Ga0310695, IMG submission 203882) | Bovine rumen microbial communities from Lethbridge, Alberta, Canada - RJG_04 (v2) (version 2) | ecosystem: Host-associated > Mammals > Digestive system > Stomach > Rumen | place: Canada... | reverse complement strand
GCAGCGACGATGCTGGTGTGCATCCTGTCGCGCATGGCGGCCATCCCGTTCCGTTCGCCGGCTCAGGTGTTCCTGTTGTGCGGCATCTTCCCGTTGGTGCCCGGTGCGGGCATCTTCTGGTTCACCTATTACCTGACCGACGCGCGGTTCGACCTGTCATCGGCCAGTGGATGGACGGCCATCAAGATTGCCATCGCCATCGTGCTGGGCATCATCTTGGCCATGGAACTGCCGCAGAGCCTGTTCTCGCATCGTCACAAGACTCACTGAGTCAGGCGTCAGGGCTACAATGCCGAGAGTTTGTCCAGAAACTCGTCGGTCGCGCCGTCAATGGTGGGCATGATTGACTCGAGGAACTCGGTGGACGTGTCCTCAAAAATCGGGAACTCGAAGTTGGCCAGCACATGATCGGTGCGTGTGACAAACTTCATCATCAGGCAGTCGTCGTTCATCTCGTTGCATAGCTCCAGCAACTGGCTACGGTCGTGGTCGCCCACGTTGAGCGGCATGGCCATCTGCACATAGGGCGACGGGTTCTTGAACACCAAGAAGGCAGCTCCCTCGCTCTTGAACACGAAGAAAGTCTCCTTGTCGTCAATGATGGGATAACCCTCGCTGGTCAGAAAATTGCGGAAGATTTCAAATCCATGCATGGTTTTTAGTTTCTAGTTTCTACTTGTTAGTTTTTGGATGCTGCCACTCAGTCCTTCCCCTTCTTCAGGAGGGATTGAGGGGGCTAGAGGGACATCGGGTCTAGAGATTGGCTACAGAGTCGCCAACAAGGCTTGTGGCAAGGCGAGGCGGATGTCATCGTCGTGGGCAGTGATGGCCTCCAGGAAGTGAGGCAACTCGCGGCGGTAGACCTCACGCATGTGCACATTGTCGGCATTGTCGTGAGTGGCCGAGTAGGTCATGTTGGCCACACGGTCGGCCAGCTTGACCAGCGGTGCATAGGGCGTCTGGCGTATGCCCTGATAGTATCGCTCGCCTGCGCGCTCGGCTCGTGTACGGCCCTTGTCGTTGGTCAGCGCATAGACAATCTCGGCTGCCATGTGGGCCTGCTCGTCGTCCATCCACTGCCTTGCCAGCCGCGTCACGTCATTGTAGGTCTGGCGGGCGTCCTCGATTGAGTCGTGGAAGTAGGCGCCAAACACCATCGGTAGCACGTCGTGCTCGCTGGCGCACACCTCATGGCCATGGCTCATCACCTGGCTGGCCACCATGTCGAGGTGCACGGCATAGGGCAACCCCTGGCCATAGGTCTGGTTCACAGCGCGGTGCAACTCATGCGCCGCCTGACGTATCTGTTCAATCGCCTCGGAGTGGCGGTCGATGCATTGTTCAAAGGTTGTTCGTTCCATAGTAACTACTCATGAGTTAGTAGACAAACTAGCCACTCCCAGCTAGCCGTCGATAGCATTCTTGTGTTTAGTCTTGCGGGTGTAGGTTTTCTTAGACCGGTGAGCTTGCGACGTGATGTGAAATCCTGGTCCCAACAGTTCTTGCTGCGCTTCGCGCTGTCCGCGCCGCATCGCCTTGATAGCGTCCCAGTTCACCGCCGTCACCTTGACCTTCTTGCCTCGTTTCCGTCCCATAGTTGTGTGTTGTTAGTAAATCTCAAAGTATAAGGCAAAAATCATGCCCGTAGCAAACCGCTGTCCAAGATGGTTCTCTCGTCACTTCAATTGTAAGATATCATCCTCACCTTGCGGCATATCCACTATATTTCTGACAAATGGTACTTCTGCAGTCACAGTATAGGCAGTGCGTTGCTGCTCCAATGGTACATACAGGCTCACAACGCCTTCGTCATCCGATGTCACCTTGCGTCCAACAATAGTCACTTCAAAGCCTGGAACAGGCCCATTGTCCCAAACGGTGAAACGAATGTTGCCATAGTAGCCATGATTGCGGTTGATGTTCACCTGGGTTCGCTTTGTCAAAATCACCATTGTGTCAACATCTAGAAATTCGCGAAGGTTGGCCTCTTCACGTGCTTGCCTGACGGTCACATGCACTTGTTTGTCGAGAAAACGATGCGGTATGTTGGTGAACGTGACTTTGCCATCCAGTGCGGGCAACGTGTCTGTTTTGGTCTCATTGTCAAGCGACAGGGTGATGATTGCATCGCTCAGTGGAGGCAGCTGGTCGTTATGAACAGTGGTCTCAACCAGTGACATTTCAGCGTCAAAGGGTTGATTGTATTGCCATACGGCCCAAATGGCCCCTAGTATGGCCAGAATTCCTACAATCCAGCCCACTGTTTTTTGGATCAGGAGTCGCCGGTGTCGTTGCCAGATGGCATCGAACTCAACGCCTAGCAATTTCGAGACCAGCTGCACGTAGGCCCGCTCGCGATTGAGCCAGGGCCACTTGAAATTCTGCTCATGAATGTTGGCTCCTAGGATTTCGGGCATGCCCAGGCGGTCAACCACGGGGTTGAAGCACTCAGTGTCAGGGTTGCCACTGTGCGGTATGCCATCGACAATAAAGAAGTGTATATTATCGACTCGGCCCAAACTGTGAAAAAACGCTATTTCTTGTCCAACCCACTCACTTTTTGCCGAATTGGGTGAGCAGATGACAATCAGATTGCGTGAGGCGCGTAGCCGTTCTTGAAGCTCATTGTCCAGTCCGCCTGGCTGGATGTCGGTTGGTGCAAAGAAGATAGGGTTAATGGGGCGTCGTTTCCATCCGCGTTCGTTACATAGTGTGGCCGGCATGCGGTAGTTCTCCAACTTGCGCTGCAGGCGTTTGCCCCATGCGGTGTCTTTTGAGCTGTAGCTGATGAATGCGTAATACTTAAATTCCTGTCCCATATTTTAATGAATAATGAAGAATGAAAAATGCGATTAAGCGAGTGCCATGCGAGCTGGCTCGCTGATGGCCAAGCGTGAGCATTTTATCCAAAAATGAAGAATGCCGTCTGCCTCGACAAAAGGTAATTTAAATGAACATTTCCTCATTTTTGTTTTGCTATTTTTTGCTCTACTATTTTAATGTTCTTTCTGACTAATTGCACTTGTGGGTGGTCTGTTCCGAAAATACTTTCCCAAATTGTCAAGGCTTTGCCGTAGTACTCTAATGCCTTGTTGTTTTCACTTTGGTAAAAGTATATGTTGCCTAAATTATTGTACATCATTGCAACGTCATTATGATTCTCTCCAAATACTGCTTTACTGATTGCAAGTGCCTTGTTGAGACAAGTCAATGCGTCACCATAGTTTTTAAGCGACACATAACAGTTGCCAATGTTATTGTATGTTACTGCCACGTAATGATGATTTTCACCCACAGTGGCTTTATAAATCTCTATAGCTCTGTTGAAGATTTCTAATGCTTGGTTGATCTTTTTTTGCTCGTAGTAGATATCACCTATGTTATTGTACAGCATGGCCACATCTTTATGGTTCTCGCCAAATATTGACTTTCTAATCTCAAGTGCCTTATTATAGTATTTCAAAGCTTGGCCACTTTTCTTTTGAGAGTAGTAGACGCGCCCGATGTTATTATACGCAGTTGCGACATCGGGATGATTCTCGCCAAAAATGGATATCCTTATCCCCAAAGCCTTATTATAACTATCTAGTGCCTTGTTGTATTCTCCTTTGTCGTCGTATATAAGGCCTATATTATTATATGAGTCAGCTACATCAGGGTGCTTCTCGCCAAATATTAACTTTCTAATCTCAAGCGCCTTGTTGTGACTATCCAATGCCTGATTATATTCACCTTGGAAATAGCAGATGTTCCCGATGTTGTTGTAAACTGTCGCCACTTTGGGATGATTCTCACCGAATATAGAAAGCAATATTCTCAGCGAATTGTTGTAGTACTCAAATGCCTTGTTGTATTCTCCTTTGTCGTCGTATATAAGGCCTATATTAATGTATGAGTCAGCTACCTCGGGGTGGTTCTCACCAAAAGAGGCAATTTTTATCTTCAGAGCCTTTTCTAGACTCTCTAATGCTTTGCTATAGTCTCCTTGCTTGAAATAAATAATTCCGATGTTATTGTAAGAAAGGGCAATTCTTGACTCATTCTCGCTTAAGTGTGATTTCATTATTTCCAGAGCCTTGCTGTAGTATTCCAATGCTTTGTCATATCTTCCCTGGTGGTCATATACAACTCCCATGTTATTGTACGATGATGCAACGCCGAGATAGTCACCGCCACAATTGGTCTCAATTTCCAGTGATTTATTATGATATTCCAAGGCTTTTTCGTGTTTTCCTTGTGCCTCAAGTATGATTCCTATACTGTTGTAAGATGCAGCCACACTAGGGTCGTTCTCGCCCAAAAGAGCTCTGTTTATCTCAAGTGATTTATACTGACACTCCAGTGCCATGTTATAATCTCCTTGGATATTATAAATGCTTCCGAGATTACTATTTGCTTTTGCAATATCTGGATGGTTGTTACCATGTCGTGAAGAAGCTAGTTCTAATGCTCGTTGATAGTAGGAAAGTGCAGTTGGATAGTCGGCAATATATTCTTCGAAAAAATTTCCAGCGTCCAGCTGCCACTGGACATTGGTGGTGTCGAGTGCTGCACGCTGGGTGATATAGAAGTTGGCACTGTCGTTATTGAGGTTGGACAGGGCGATGGTGTAGAGGTAGTAGAGATACTCGGCGTTTTTTTCGTCTTGCGCTTTCTTCTGAGCCCGCTTCTGCTTGAGGGCATCGAGCTGGGCCATCAGGGCGGCTTCTTCGTCGTCAATCTCGGCACTGGCCGCTTGCGACTGTGTCACCACCGAGCTGGGGTCGAAGACTGTGCGGATGAGCGAGTCGGCCCGCTCATATTCGGCATTCTCCATGCAGCGGGCAATCTCGGCATCCTTCTCATCCATGCCCAGATAGTCGATGTGCAGGTAATAGTCAACGGCAGTGCTGATATTCTTGGTATAGCGTTCCAGAGCATCTTGCTGCTCTTGCAACTGTTTGCGGTACTGTTCCTCGGTCAGCGCCTTGTCCTGCTCATATTGCTTGGTCAGCCGGTCCAGCTTCTTCCGATAGGTGACGTAGGCGCGCTCCTCGGCCTTCTTCTCCAGTTGTTGCCGCTCGCGTTGCTGCTGCCTGATGTCGACCAGCACAATCTCCACAGCCTCTTTGCTGCCGAAGTCATAGCTCTTGCCGATGACCTTGCGGTCGAACAGGTCATAGCCCTGCTTGGTGACATTGTTCACTTGGAACGTGTTGCCCATCCCGGCCTTCTTGGTCACCGAGAACACTCCGTTGCTTCGGCTCCTGACCGTAGTGCCGCCCTTGAGCACAATCACAGCCTCCGATATCTTGACACTGGCCGCCGACGGCCGCTGCGGTGTCCTCACCACCCCCTGCCGCGTCTGCGCTCCAGCATCGAGTAATGCAACTATCATGATTGCAGCAACGAGGCGTATTCTTTTGGTAAAATACATTCTCTTGATAAATTTATTCGTTCGTTTCAATGGGTAAACACTTTGCTTCAAGTTCCTTGATGTGTTGCATGAGACTAAATGTCTCATATTTAGGAGGATTGATAGCTGTCTCTTTCCAAACCGCCCATTCTGTATAGCCATCATCTGCTTCTAGTATGATGTTGATAGCTTCGTAATAGCAATCCAAGGCATCTTCAAGTCTGCCAAAGTCTTCACACACTTTTGCCACACAGAGCCAACATTCTGCCACCGAGGCACTTAATCCTAAGGCATCTTTTCTTATGCTATAGGCATGCCTGAAATATTTTAACGCTTGAGTCGAATCGGCTTGGGCTGCATAGTACTTGCCAAAGCAGATGTCACTATTGGCTATAGCTAAATCGTGGCTGACGCCATTGTTGTATTCTGCTTTCTCTCTGATTTGTAGCGATTTGTCAAGCATGATCCTTGCTTGGTCATATTCACCAAAGTGGCAGTACATCATCCCCAGTCTGTCATAGCATGCAGCCACTAGCTCATGCTCTTCACCCAACGAGTCGGTTTGCATTGTTAACGCCGTGTTAAAGCATTTTTCAGCATTTGATTTGTCTCCATTGTTTGTGGATGCCTTGCCCAGTTTATTGTAGCATTCGACCAAATTATCATAATGCGAAGGGATGTAGAATTCTTGCTCTGAGCTGTTAGCACTCTCGCTTAGGAGAATGTTGATGAGGGAATTTTCGGCCGGTGGTGTATGATAATCACTATTTCTGATTTCTAGGGCTTGTTGCCAATATTTGATGGCTTGGGCATAGTCTTCAGCATGCTCATAGATGGTCGCCATACGCTCATATTGTTCGGGCCAGACAGCTCCTTCTGCTCGTTCCAATTCAATAAGTTTTCGACAATAATCTGCAGCTTTAAGAGATTCACCATGTGAGTCATATAGTTCTAGAAGTATTTTATATGTTGTGGTTGACTGACTGGCTGCCAGTGCTTTGTCAAACCATTGCTGGGCCTTTGTCGTGTCATCCATAGTGTAGTATACTTTGCCCATGTCAAGGTATTCTAGGGCTAGATCATACGATGAACGTTCATAAGAATACTCTTGCCTCATTGCTTGTTGCAGATATTTCAACGAAGATTCATAATTTTTATGGCTATAATTGAGAGCCGCTAAGTCCTTGCAACTCAATGCTCTATTTCCTGGATTGTTGACCATTTCGCCCAATTCCTTTTGCAGCTTGTCTACCTCTTTAAGCAATTTGTTGACATGGCTGCTCTCGGCTCGCTCTATGCCGTATTTCTCTTTGTTGGTCTGATAGATGTTTTGAGCCTCAGTCAGATCCTCTTTGGCCAGAATCAGATACCCGTTGGCAAGAGCAACATTACCAAAAATGTTGTTTCTTTTAGCCATATCTGATAGAACTCCGCCTAGCTGTAGGTATGCCTCGGCTACACGTAGATGATTATGACCATAAGTGCGTTCAAATATCTGCAGAGCTTTTTGAATGTAAGACAATGCATGAGCACAGTCGTCCCACCCGTGAGACATGAAGTAGTGAGATTGTTTAATATATAATTGTCCTATTCGATTATAATTTTCGGCAACTTCTAAGCTCTCTTTTCCATATGCCTTTTCTTTGATCTCTAGTGCAGGAAGCAGATAGTGTTCCATCGCTTGCCGCCAGTATCCATCTGGTATCAGCCTCAAAGCTGCAAAATTCTCATAGTATGTTGCCAGATTTGGATTCTTTTCACCTGGTTGTGTTTCGAGTATTTTGATAGCTTGATAAACGAGGTCAGCGTCATTGAGTAGAAGGCCCAAATTGTTATATGCCTCTGCTGTTAGCGGATCATTCTCGCCTAGTAGCTTCTCTCTGATAGCTAATGTCTTTTTTATGAGGGGTATGGCCTGCTGTCGGTCTATATCCTTTTGAAAATGGCTTCCTGTATAATATACATGCGCTAGATTCTCGTAATCATCCGCAAGACCCAGTTCGCCGGCTTCGCCCTGCAACAGATGAGTGTTGATATTACGAATGAAGTGTTTTTCAGCCTTATCAAATTGTTGCAGGTAATCCTTAAAAAAGTTACCCGCATCGTTTTGCCACTCAATATTGGTGGTGTCAAGACTGGCACGGGCTGTAATGTATATGGCTGCGCTGTCGTTGTTGAAGTTGGACAGGGCGATGGTGTAGAGGTAGTGGAGATATTCGGCGTTTTTCTCGTCTTGCGCTTTCTTCTGAGCTCGCTTTTGCTTGAGGGCATCGAGCTGGGTCATCAGGGCGGCTTCTTCGTCATCAATCTCGGCACTGGCCGCTTGCGATTGTGTCACCACCGAGGTGGGGTCGAAGACCGTACGGATGAGCGAGTCGGCACGCTCATATTCGGCATTCTCCATGCAACGGGCAATCTCGGCATCCTTCTCATCCATGCCCAGATAGTCGATGTGCAGGTAATAGTCAACGGCAGTGCTGATATTCTTGGTATAGCGTTCCAGAGCCTCTTGCAGTTCTTGCAACTGCTTGCGGTACTGTTCCTCGGTCAGCGCCTTGTCCTGCTCATATTGCTTGGTCAGCCGGTCCAGCTTCTTCCGATAGGTGGCGTAGGCGCGCTCCTCGGCCTTCTTCTCCAGCTGTAGCCGTTCGCGTTGCTGCTGCTTGATGTCGACCAGCACAATCTCCATAACCTCTTTGCTGCCGAAGTCAAAGCTCTTGCCGATGACCTTGCGGTCGAACAGCTCATAACCCTGCTTGGTGACATTGTTCACCTGGAACGTGTTGCCCATCCCTGCCTTCTTGGTCACCGAGAACACTCCGTTGCTTCGGCTCCTGACCGTGGTGCCTCCCTTGAGCGCAATCACAGCCTCCGATATCTTGACACTGGCCGCCGACGGCCGCTGCGGCGTCCTCACCACCCCCTGCCGCGACTGCGCCACAGCGGTTAGCGCTACTATTGCCATCAGGCAAAAAAGAAATGTAACTACTAAAAAGTATCGTCTTAACTCCATTTAACTCCTTAACTACTTAACTCCTAACTTTGAATTACTGGAGTTTGCTGAAGAGGTCGGTCAGTGCTGTTGTCTCGGTGGTGGTGAGGGCTGTCTTGAAGGGGTCGGTGAGCGTGGCGCACCACTCCTTGCCGCGATAGGAGCTGACGATGCACTCCCAAACCTCCTGGCCGAACTGAGCGTTGTGGCTGCCGGCCTTCATGGCTTTCCACTCGGGTTGCCACTTGGCCTTGTCCCACTTGCGTTTGCCTTTGTTGCCCGGCTCGTTGACCAGATAATAGCTATCGTTCATGCTGCAACTCTCGGTCACCTCCATCTCAATGCGATATTGGCCAGTCCCCCAGGTGGGTTGGTAGTTCTTGGCGTCGGTCGTTCCTGTAAATGTGCGTGGCACGATGAAGCAGTCGCCAGTGACGCTCACCAGTCGTTGATAGTCGGGGTCGTTCTTGTCGAAGATAAAGCATCCGTCGCTGCTGACCTTCTTGGGGTCGATGCGGGCATGCACGGTGAACTCGCCCAGCAGCTGGTCGTGGGTGAAGATGTTGGCCTGATTCATCCATGTCGAGTAGATGCGCACCTTAAGGTTGAAGGTGAGATTTTTGCGTTTGTTGAAATCAAACCTGCTCACTCCTGTCGAGTCGTTGGGCAGGTTGCAGTATTTGGGCACGAAAATGAGCGTGTCGAGTTCGACCAGAAACTTGCCATGGTTGACAATGTGCTGGATGCCCACTGAGTCACGCCTCATCTTGCAGAAGACATAGAAGATGCCTGTTCCGCGACCTGGCTCTTCGCTCAGTTCGATGTAGTTTTTCAGCCCAAAGCCTTCAAACTTGAGGTTGGACGGATCCATCGCACCCTGTGTCGAGGGCAGGGCGTAGAAGTCGTCGATGCTCGTGCCCGACGACAGCAGATGGGTGTAGTTGCATTGCTGCTTTGCTGCCTTATACCAGTTCTCGCGGTCGCCCTTGATTTTCTGGGCTAGATAGTTGATGCCCATGGTGATGAGGTTGGATGTGGCATTGACCGTTGAACTGGTTATCAATCCTGTGTAACCTGACAGAGCGGCATCGAGAAAACCTCGTTGTGCCGCGCTGCGTGTGCTGGTCTGCAACGACCTGACGTCGTTGTTAAAGCGATTGATCACCGACGGCTTGTCTTCGTTGGTCACCAATATCTGAAATTTACGTTCGCCAGTGAGGCGCTCCTGGTTGGGTGCTTCGGTCTGCCCAAAGACACTGACGGCTGATGCAATCAGTGCCAATGTTGTGATAATGAGTCGGTTTGTTGTCATATTTTTTTATGATGTTTTTTACTTCCTGGAGTAGATACTTGTTAGTAGTTAAAGGAGTTTTGTTAGTTTATAGTTGTTAGTAGGGACGCGCCTCCGGCACGTCCGCAGCCAGGTTGAGGGTTGCTTCGGGACGTGCCATGGCGCGTCCCTACTGCCGCAACAATGTATCGTCTTAACTTCATTTAACTACTTAACTGCTTAACTTCTGAATTCTTAATTCATTCTACATTTTTCTTTAGAATGCATCAATCAGGATGAATGCGTGCGTGTGACATGGAGCGTCATAGCTCACTTGTTCGACGCTGATGGTGAATGTCTCTGGGTCGAAACGGTAGACCGTCTCTTCATGTTCGCTCAGCTGCTTGCGGGCCTTCATGAAGGCATCATGAATGTCACCGTCGGTCTGTTCTTGCAGGTTGCGATAGAAGAACCTCATGAGCAAGCTACTGGGATAGTCGTAGACCGACCATAACGTGAGGCCCAGGGCATGTGCGCCACCCTGTTTGAGCCCACGTTCCAGGCCATAGATACCATCATCGGTGATGTGGCCGAGACCTGACTGGCAAGCCGACACAATCATCAGTTTGGTGTTGCTGAAATCCAACTTGGCCAACTCTGTGGCCGAGAGCACGCCATCAGACAGATTCTCGTCGAAGTGCTCATCGGACAGTGCCACATTTGCTCCAGCAAACAACACTCCACTGCGCGACATGGAGTTGTCGCTCATCAGTGGCTTGATGTCGTTGTTGAGCCCCAGCTGGCTGGAGAAAAAGCCATGAGTCGACAAGTGGATGATGTCGTATTTGTTCTTGACTTGTGCGACAAACGCTTCGTCGGTGGCTTGCGAGCCCTTGAGCAGAAAATCGCCGCTGTGGTTGCGGAAGGCAAAGATTGAGTCAACCTCCTCCTCCGAGCCGGGCAAGGGATTGACCTCATCAGTATTGAGTGCCAAGAAGCGGTAAGCCTCCACATCGTTGTTGGCCGCAGTGGGAGTGATGTCGGTATTGAAGTCAAAGCCTCCGCACAACAGGGCGTTGCCCATCACCTTGAAGGCTTGTCGCTGCAGCAGGTTGCGGGTGGAGCTGAGCCGATAGCCCACCATGGCCGGGTCAGGCATCATATATTCGATGGCCCACTGGTGCAAGATGCCATCAGGTGCAAAGTAAACCCGTTTGCAGCCCTGGATGAGTTGCATCAGTTGTGGACTCCAGATTTTTTGTGCCACCAGCGAGTCGGTGTAGAGCACGTCTTTGTCGTCGGAATAGGTTGAAGTCAAGAGGTCCTCGAGTGTGACGTCGTAATAGCCAACAGGTGTGGCCAGCAGACTGTCGACCGACACCAAGTCGACAAATATGGGTTTGGGACTGTTGTGCCGCAGCACCAGACACCCCAGGCGCCTCTCATCGCTCCGGCCAAAATATTGCACAAACTCCAGGGCACAGTCTTGCCGGCCCAGTTTCGACCGCACCTGCTTCCAGGTGGTTTTTGGCACCTTGGGGTTTCGCTCGTAGGCCAGCAGATAGCCCTTGCTCAACAGGGCCAAGTCATAGAGCATCTCGGGGGCATGGTTGCCCAAGCGGTAGCAGTCGTACAAGAATTGATGGATTGCCAGCCAATACTGGCTGCGCTGTGACGATGTCATGCTTGCCAGTCGCGTTGCAACGTCGGCACACTGCGAGGTGACATATTTCTCGTAGGCTTTCTTGGCTTGTGCGATGTGGTCATCACCCAAGCGGTCGTTCATCATCATCCAGATTTTGGCCTGCTTGCGCAAGGCTTCGGCATAATCGGGTGAGTGCTGTTTCTTGAAGTAGGTGGCAGCCTGTTCAATCTGCGCTGTGGCCTCGGCAAACAGCAGTCTTGCCAGCTCATCTTCATCGCTCTGCACAGCCAGACGAGCATTGCACATGGCCATCTGCGACAGGGTGATGTAGAGTTGCCCTTGCTCGCTGGTGATGCCCAAGTCGTTGACATGATAGTCATAGTATGCCATGACAGTGTCAAGTTGGGTCAGCGCGATGTCATACTGGCCCATCTTGTAGTAGAGTTGTGCCAACTCGCGGTGCAAGGTGTTGACCTTGTTGTCGTCGTGGCGTGCCTTGAACACATCCAGGCTGTACTGATAGTACTCCTCGCTATAGATTGAAGCCAAGTTGTCCTTGTCGGTCAAGCCATAATAGAGTGCTCCCAGCATCTTATATTCATATCCGCTGAAGACATCCACTGAATCTTCCAGCTCGTCATAACTGCCAGCCATCACCTTGCGATAGTCGCGACAACAGGCCAACAGCTGCTGGTAGTCATCCAGCATGTAGCATCGCTCGGCCTGTTGAAACAGGCGGGTCAGTTCTTGCTTAGGCGACACTTGGGCCGCCAGTGTGCAGGCAGCCAAGCAAAGCCATATTGTTAGCAGTGGTCTTATCATCGTCGCTGAGGATTGTGGTTGAGAATGACAAACGACTCGGCTTTGGTCGAATGATTGGTAATTGAGATCGTGATTACATCACGCTTGCTCACCTGGCCCAGATCAACAAATGTCACGCCGTTGCCCTGGTCGCGGCCTGGATGGCCATTGACACTGAATGCCACTTTTGCCTTGGGGTTGAAGGTGATGAACATGAATTGCTGATGCCCGATGTGCCCGGAGAGCGTGTAGGTTGCTGTCTGATGCGGCTTAACGGTTTTCTCGATAGCCGAATAGTAGATGTCCTTCTCAGTGCTGTTGAAGTAGTCGCCCTTGGATGACATGCTGGTGTTTTGCCGGCTATAGACGTATGTCACAACCTGATTGAGCATGAACGGGTTGCACCCCTTGCCACGGGCTTCGCTGGGAACTCGTCCGATGTCGTCCATGAGGGTGATTTTGGGCATCTGTTCGCGCGACCAGTCGGCCACAAGCGTGTTACGAGCCTTTGATGCTGCTTTGCGCAAACTGATGACACCTTGTGTCAGTTGCTGCAGATGAACGTCTTGTCCCATACATATGATGCTGGTTGTCAGGCACAAGATGACGGTGAATAGTAGTTTCTTCATGATTTGTCAGGTCATTTCTTCCGGCCAACTCTTTTGGTGGCAGGATGGTTGTTTTTTGTCATTATGTTGCGGTGCTGGTTCACGTCTGGGACGGTCTGTGCTGAGCTGTCCAAGTTTCTCATGTGCCAGTGCCCTCAACTCCTGCAGCCCGATGCGTTGGGCAGGATCGGTGCATAGACAGCGATGAAGCACAGGTGTCAGGGCACGATGCGTCTTGGGCAGGACAGGTAGGGCCACATCGGGATGCTGCCGTTGATAAGCCGCCCCGTGTCCGCCGAACACCACTCGGCCTAAAGTGCAGTAATAGATCAGCGCACCCATGCTCCACACGCACTGTGCGTCGGTGACTTGACCCGTTGCTGTTGTCTCGGGAGCCTGAAACTCTTGTGCTTCCACCCCAGTGTCATCCACTCTGAAAGAATAATGGTCAGCAATGATATTTTCAGGAGCAAGATATGCTCCCGACCGATGGGCCTGTACAATATCGCATAGGTCGGCAACCAGTTGCCAAACGGCTGGCTCGGGGCAAAATCCAGCTATGTCAGTCAACGTAAGTTTCGTTTCTTGCATCTATAGTTTCTAATTAGGCGTTAGTTTTTAGCCTTTTAAAAAGCTTTCAGCATTTTGCCTTTAGCCTTTTAAAAGTCTTTGGCTTTTGCTTTTAGCCAACAGCCAAAAGGCGGTCTGAAGGTCCAAAAAGTGGGCGACAGCCCAAAAGGCTGCGTCCCTGCATTATGCATTGTGAATTATGCATTACGCATTACCCCTAACCTCCTTTCTTGATTTCAGAGACAGGGACGGCCCATTTATAGAGTCCGCTGCTCACGCTGTCGACTCGTGACACAAGCCCCACGGCGACGACCTTGTCTTTGACCAGTGCCATAACAGGACCACCTGAGTAGCCGTGGTTGATATTGCTCTCAAAGAAGATGTTCTCGGTCTCAATCTGTGGCTGCCGGACGATGCGTCCGGCGGCACTCATCATCTGACGGTCAGCAAGTCCTGTCAGCGGATAGCCGCAAATCATCACTGTGGTTCCGCGCCCCAGTTGCCGGAGGTCGTCTTGGTTGGCCAATTGCACCTGTCCTGCTTCATGCAGGCCATCAATCCACACGACATCATCTAGAGTCATTTTGGTGTCGGAGAAATATGGCCTGATCGAACGCCAGTAATACTCTTGGCTGAAATCGGCCAAGGCAAACACGCCATCGTTTGCTCGACGGATGTGAACATGCGGGTCGGTCGAGGCAAATGAGAATTTCTTCTCACCCAAGAAGTCATAGACGCTGAAGTGTACCCTCAGCACCATGGCCGAGTCGCAGCCGTCATCGTGAGTCTGGTTGAAGGTCTCGGTCTCAATGGCCCAGCGCACCACGTCGTCGGCAGCAAGGTCGGCAACATGGCAGGTGAGGTCTAAGTCGGTCGCCAGCCAGTATTCTACACAGTGCCGGGCTGTGACCAGCAAGCTGTCGGTTGTGAGAAACGCAGTGCCCACGGGAGCGTCCTCAGTCAGGACACGAGACTTGATGACCCGCTCGTCACCGGCAGTCAACAATAGTTGTTGCACCGAGTCGACACGCACCGAGTAGATTGACTCTTCTAGTGCGATGACGTCCTCTTCACTAATGCTTCGATGGTTAAAAAACAAGGGTAATAGAGACAAGGCGGCAAACGCAGTGGCGGCCACTGCTACCCATCGCCACGAATGCCGATCGCCCGGTTGAGCATCAAACAGGTCGTCATGGTGAATGCCAAAACGAAGGCTCATCGGTTGACCTTCGAACTGGATGATGTCGCCGTCACACAGTTGTTGGCCATAGCCAATATCGCCCTTGCCCACTAGGGTGACTGCGACGTATGGTGACCTTCTGATGATACGCCAACTTTGACCATCATCATTGCGTACAATCGCGGCATAGCATTCGGGCTCGAACTCGCCGGCATCAAACTGCACATCGCAGTCGCTCGTATCGCCTATCATTGCGGTGGGAGCGTCGAGCTTGAGCAACTGCCCCGACATGTGGTGAGCGTTGCCACCCAAACATTGCAGGCTATAATACCACTTCATCGGCTTTCCCATTTTTTGCTTTCTTGAACAAACGACTTGGCTATGAGGGGCAGAGCGGCGCACAGACACAAGTCGTAGACGGCAACCGACTTGCCCGTCTCGTCGGCTCGCAGGTCACTGTATGCACGCAGGTCATAATGGATCATGTCGGCTTTGAATTTACCTTTTAAGCTGATATCACGCTCTAGCTCTTGTTGTTCGCGGTCGGTACACGGCCGATAACCTAGAATGAGATGTGCCACGCTCCAGCGGTTGTGCTCGACTTGGGCCAACAATTCCATGTCGTGCCCGGTGATTTCGTAGAATTTGTCCCACTCATCTTGGTCAAGGCCGATGCTACGCAGCTTGGTGCCTACCGTCAGTGCGTTGCAGATGCTGGCCTGGCGCTTGACTGCCGAAAGCCGAGCCCAGGCCCTGTCGCGCGACGCAGGGTCAATCTCAACGGCATAACGCATCTGCCACTGGGCTTCTTGCCAATGCTGGGCATTGGCTTGATAGAACTGGTCGTAGATGTGATTGACAGTCCGCGCCATCCTCGCCCAGGGCAAGGTCACGTCGTAACCCCTGTCAAGCATACCGAAGGGCTGCAGATGTCTGTATTTGCCTGCTGGCTTGACCGAACGCAACAAGGCATCATCTCGCAGGTAGACATGGATGGGAATGTCTTGTGCAAACAATACATCGGGCAGTTGGATGGCTTCAGTGATGTTCTGGTCACAGTCTTTATCGGCCATGACTAGGGTTAATAGTTGACCGCTGTCCTGAGACCACAACTCCAGTTTGTCTTGTACCACTGGATGGGTGATGGATGCGTCAACAAACTCCCATTCTACGTCCACAAAGTCCTCACGCCGACCCTCATACATAGGCCGATGCAACTGCACCACAGCATGGTCAAGTGCAGGATTGACCAGGCGATAATAGCTGTTGGCGAACAGGTGTCGGTAACGCACCGACCAGTCTTCTAACAGGCGGGCTGCACCAGTGGCAATCACCGTAATGCGTGTTCTTAACGAGTGGTCGCGCACATAGTTGGGATAGTGTGACACCAGTGCCGCATTGATGGCGACAGCTTGTGCCATCGCACCTGTGCCCGAGATGACCAGATGTGCATGCCGGTTGCTCTGCATGGTGATGGGCTCACGGTCCAGAACCAGTTGTCGGCTCCACACTTCGTTGATTGTAAACGGGTACACATCCATCTTGGTCGTGACCGACTCATCCAGGTCGCACTGATGCAGCATCTGCAGTGTGCAGTCCTGACTCACCAGCAGGTGACAGGCAACCCGCTCACCATCATTGGCAGGTAAAGGACAGTCCTCGGCCAACTCCTCAAGCCGAGTCAGGACCTTGTTGTCATCGCCCGACGACAACAGCACCAGCTCGCCACACCGCGTCATGTCCACCGCCCATGCCAGGTCGGCATGATGCTCCACCTCACGCCCCAGCCGGCGGCACTGGCTCACCAAGTCACCAGCCAGCGGATGATCGCCCAGTATAATTGTCAGTTTTTTCATTTGTTGCCAAAGTTTACAATATCCTCGATGAAGTCGCCCACTCACTGCCAAAGAGGTGTGACAACTTCTGTTCACATATTAGACTATTAGACGTGGTCGATTATTCTCACCTGTACCTCACCGCTCGGATGCTACGACCTTGGTCCACATAACCACCCTCGATTTTGATTGAATCGGGATTGTCGTATACGAATTTCAAACAGTAGGCCAATCCACACTCTTGTTTGTTTGATTCATTCCGCTCCAACGACCTAGACCAGTAAAAGCCGCAAACATTGCGAGATACCACCCTCTTGCCTATTGCTCTTCCTGCTTTGGGCAGCAATATTGAGTTTCCGTTTCTTCCTCTGATTTCAAAGCATACAGTACGGCCAACTCGCTTCTCTGTCCATTTGCAATACTTTTTGAGTTCATCAAAGTCACTCTTTGTCGGCATTGTCCACTCATTTCCGAGTTTCACTGTCGCGGCATCACATTCTGCGGACAACAATTTCACATTTGGTTTTGCCGGTTGACTATAAGTTTGCAGAACATAGTCGCTTTTTGTTTTCACCTCTCCCCACGCATAATAGTCACCAAAGCCAGAAGTAGTCTTTGCTCCAATGTTTTTATTGGCCCACAATGTGCCACTTGGAAGCCCAAGGTCAACAGCATAGAAACTGTCTGTAGGAACTGGAGGCGGAGGCAGAGTTTTTGTGTTCTCGCCCAGCATGAAATAGCCAGCCACTGCAGATGCCAACAAGATTAGACAAGGAGCGAGTGCATATTTCAAGACTTTTTTCTTGGAGCGCAGCCCAACCCAACCGGGGCGATAATACCCCACAGCCAGCGTTCCCAACAGCAAAATTAATAATAGTGTCGAGAGAGCCACAAGCCACTCTTGCCTCAACGCTACAGTCAGCATGAGCATCACAATCGCACCAGCCGACATAAAGTTAATTGCATTCTTTCTGAATCGTTTTGCCACGTCGTTTAACGCTCCGAACATATTGTGGGGTGTCAACTGGCTCCAAAGGTTTCTGCCCTTGATGTTGACGAAAGCAACGATGCACATTAGCGCAATATGAAGCAGAGCAAAAAGTTCCATCATCGACACAGACCAGACAAAACCGTGCATAGCGATAAAGCCACCTAGGTTCTTGCAACCCAGCATTTGATAGGGTAAACTCGACCCACTGCCATACTTGGCAATCAGTCTGGCCAACACACAGACTAATAAAATCTCTGTCGCCGAAAGGAAACAAAGCAGCAGAAATGGAATCTTTTTCTTCTTGAAGACAACCCAATAAGTACACAACACCGTTGAAGCCAGACAAAAAACCAAGAGCGTATTGCACCCAATCGCAGTCACACTGCGAGGAACATAACCATGGAAGAACATGCTGCATGCTATCAGAAGCAGTGGAACAAACACAGCAAACTGGATATAGTAGCAAAACTCATAGAAGCGTTTCCCTCTCTCCGGCTTTGGGATAGACCCGCCTTGAAGGCCAGTTGGTTTCTCGCGATCAAATTTTTCAAATATATCATTGACCAACACCGAATCCACTGGATGTTGTTCGATTCGTCTCCAGTTAGTTGCCGCCAAAGTGAGCTGCAACCCATCGGGAAGTGTACTTCTATCGATAATATATGGTATGCACTGTTTTCTTTTTTCTAATGCGAATGCTATCTCATTCAGGGTATAGGGTGACTTGTATGAATTTTTGCTTGCTAAGAACAGTACAACCTCAGAGTCTAAGATAGCCTTAGCTATTACATCAGGAAACGATCTTCCTCCACTTATTCCCCTACGGTCAATGAAATATGTAATTCCATATTTATCAAGTACTTGTATAATCTCGTCTGCGATTTCTTTATCCTTGCGACTATAACTTATGAAGACGTCGTATTTCATATTTTCAATATTTTCTTAATTTCATTTAATATTTTTCTTGAGGCATCAACTCAAATTACTTATGCTATTATTGCGACAAGTTTAACAGACTTATTTCGTAAAGTGTCTCACATCAGAAGATGGTATATTGCGCTTCATTGCCATGATTGACTTCGAGAAGTCAAGCTCCGCTGGGGGGGGCGGCTTGGCCCAAGGTTGCCCACTGTGTCAGGTCGACGACGTTGTAGTCGTGGCTGCGAGTCTTGTCGTCGGGGAGGTCTTGCCAGGGGCAGAGACAGTTGTGCAGCAGTCGGGCCTCGTCTTTGTGGTCGGCCCGACGGTAGCCCAATATCTCATGTGCGGCGTTCCATCGAAGGTGCTCGGTCCATGCCAGGGTATCGAGCACAGCTTTCAGGCGGTCAAAGGTTTGCTGGGTCATGTCCGCAGGTTTCTCATAGGTTAGCGTATTGGCCTTACGCATGGTCGTGAGTTGAGCTAAGAGTTGGCTGTCAGCATCACCCAATGCCTTGTGTGCCAGCGTGGCCTTGGTATACTGATGCCTACTGTTGGCGAAGTTCTGTGCCACTTTGCGGCGCAGACTCATCAGTCCGCCTAGCGATGCCGAGTAGCCGTTATCGGGCAGGCATTCGTTTTCCATCTCCTGCCACTTGCTGTCGGCGTCTTCAGCAGTGCCCTTATACCCGGCATGGAAGCGTTTGGCATCCTCAAGTGCTTTATTGCCAATGACACTATCGTAAGTGTAAGTGTTGCTCTCGTCGCCAAACAGTGTGATGATGGGCCTGCTGTCAAAATTGCCCTGAGCCTTAACTTCGCATTGCTTCAAGCCACCACCCGCACGTTTCTCGGCCTCCCACAAGCGGTTGTAGTAGTCAGCAATATTGGCCAGTTGCCCGTCAGGATCATTGTGGATGCGCACCAGTATGGCAAACTGCTGGTCATCTTTGCGCAGGTTGTCCTTGTGTCGCACCGCCAGTCTGAAGATGCGTATGGCCATAGCCATGTTCAGGTCGTCATTCTCAGTGGCTATGACCACATAGTTGAGCGTGGAGAGCCATTCATCGACTAGCCGCCGATAGAACTCAACGCTGCAGCAGTCTATCTGATGCAGTGTGACCCAGGGTAGCCAATCTTGTGAGGACTTGTCATGTCTCATGACTTCGGGTGCATTGGCCACAAATTGTCCAGCCAAGTCCGTCATGCGTTTGTCAACCACTTCGCAATGAAAGTCTGACCGCTCGACGTGTTTCGCGTCACTGCCCGATTTGACAAACGACCCAAATTCATACAGGAAGCGGACCACATCTTTGCCGACTTCGGCGAAACCGATGACTAGTGCGTGGAAAGCTGATGATACCGTGGCATCGGGCTCGATGTCAACAAAGTTGACCGGATGCAGGCTCTCTTGTTCTTTCAGCCATTGTATAGCCAGCTGTGATGAGTCGATCACCTTGACTTTAACTCCCCGTGTGACTCGTCTGTCCTCGATGACACGGTGGATGCTGTTGTAGCGTGCATGGCAATAAATGTTGACCTGAAGACCCTGTTCAGCAACCTGGGTAATCAATGAGTCGTTTTGGATGTAGTTGGAAACTCTGATGTTGTGCTGTTCGTTTTCGGACAAGACGAATATATGCAACTGTTTGTTGCTCACCTTATTGATAATGCGCCCAAGTAGCTTGAGTCTCATGGCATCGGTCAAGAACGACTTTTTCTGATAGTCATCAGACACGCCATTGTCAGTCGTCTCGTTTAGCGTTCTATGAGGTAAGTGGGCAAAGGTGCTGGTGGTGAAGCAGTCTAGTTGCTGTAGGCGGTCTACGTCTTTGTCGCGCATCTTGACAAAGTTGAATAAGCGCTCCATGGCATTGCGCCCGCTCGAACCATCATCTTCGCTATCGGTCCGAATGACAATAATACGATAGTCCTTGTCATCCAGGCCGTGATGCAGGCGAATGCTCGTGGCAAGATTGTAGGCCGCGTCATTAAGCCCCCAAAAGAGATAGGTAGTCGTTGCTTTACTGCCATATTTCGTTCCTTCGTGCCACATCCAGAAAGTGGCAATGATGTTATAGCCAAATTGCTTGATGACAAAAGCCATGCTCACCAATGCAGCCAGGATATGCACCAGCGAAAAAGCGGCCATATACCAAGCGTTGTCATGCAGTGGAGCATGAATGGCACTGACGTCACTGTCGAGCAAGAAGATGCCGAAAGCATGCAGGATTGCCATAGGGGAATTGCCAAGCAACGACCAAGGCTCGCCTGTGTACATGCCCACATCGTAAACGATGAAGCCTAAAAAATAGACCAGCCCAAACACCTTTCCTAGGTGCACTTTGCGCAGTGTCTCAAATGGTTTGTATTTGTTGTCAGATCGAAAAAAATATAGCCAGGCAAACACGGCAATCGCAATGCCGATGACAGTGCTCCAGAAAGCTAGGTTGCCCAGGTCGCTAGTCGACAAATGTATGCCAGCCTCATCATAGGCAGGTGGTGTCAAAGCTTTGCTAGCTTCGATGATAGTGTCTTGCAGAATGGTCAATGAATCTGTCATGAGATGTCGATATTAAAGGTGGGTTCTATAAATTGCAAAATGTTATGTTTTGTTTCGGTCTTATTGTTTCGTCTTGTCGGCATTTTTTTACCAACTGCTTGACCCGTAGCCCGCTACTGTGTCGCGCAGATTGGCAAAATATCGGCTCGACAACCCGAATCAATCAGACTCGAGCATTTTATAGAACCCACCTAAAGTGGTGTTATTCGCTCGATAAAGGCGGTAGGAATGTAGGCGGTTGAGATAAGTCCTAGGCCGGTGAGCTGGATGACGACTCGTTGCTGGCCGGCCACGCGTGCCACACGACCTGTGATGCCGGCAAACGCGCCATCGGTCACGCGAACAGTCTCGCCGCCCTTGAAACGACACTGGTCGGCGGTGACGACCAGCAGGTGCTCGCTGCGAGTGCTGGTTGCAATGATGAAATTCATCATGTCGTTTTCGGGGATTGTCAGCGGGATATTCTTGGTGTGGTCGTATTCCCTTTTCTCGAAGTGGTTAAAGTAGTAGCTTAGATAGGATAGCTTGGGGGTGTCTTTGACATAGCTTTCAGCTTGGTCGGCTGTGGTATAGACAAAAATGAGGTTCGGCACCAATGGTTGCAGCTGTCGCACGGTCTTGCCATTAGCTCTCTTGACCGTATAGCGCTGGGCAACGTAGGCATAAGTGCCATCTTCAACGATGATGTCCATGGCTTTCAGTTCGCGACCATATGATGCCCGCATCACATACCATTTCTTCTCTGGGTCTGGGACATAGCTTACCGACACCCCAGTCCGTGAACTACGGGATTTGGGGAGGGCATTGGGTGGCTGCCCAATGCTGTGGTTTTTTTCTCCACCTCGGGGAGTGTTTACATTAGTCAATGTAAAGTATTAAGTATGTGTGGTGAGCAGTGTTGGTGCTTCCACAAGGATGTCCAGGAAAGAAAGGGTGAGTATTGAATTATAAGAGAAACTCTGCCTTAAATCGAGGACAAGTTGTCAGGAATTAATATTTTGTCTGCCGACCTACGTGTTTTGATTGCAAGTCGCTGCAAAGTTACGGTTTTTGCTTTGTTTTTGCAAGTTTAATTGGTTTTTTGTAGCATAAAATTCTTTTTGTGACTGATTGTGATTGTATTATAGGCAGTTATATCATGTGAGGGAGGAATGTGGATTGTTTGGTTATGGCTTGGTGTCAAAACGCTGTGGGCTGCCCTGTCTCAGGCAGCCCACTTGTGGTTGTGATGCAAGTTAACAAGGATATTCACACCCCTTGCGTATTCATTATGCTCCTGGGATAAGGTCAGAGGGTGACCTCGCCGCAGAGCGAGCAGTTGAGGTACTGCTTGACGGTCTCGGGCTGGAGGTCGAGGCCGAAGAGGTACATCAACTTGGTGATGGCGGCCTCGCTGGTGATGTCGTGTCCGCTGACGGCGCCGGCAGCGGTGAGGCTGTTGCCGGTCTCGTAGAGGGTGCCGCGCACACCACCATTGACGCACTGGGTGACATTGAGGATGACGATGCCGCGCTCACAGGCCGCTCTGATCTCGTCGATGAACCACTTCTCGCTGGGGCTGTTGCCAGCGCCGTAGGTCTTGAGGACGATGCCCTTGATGCCTGGCGTGGTGAGCAGGTGGTGCAGGGTCTGAGGCGTCATGCCGGGGTTGAGCTCGAGGAACATGACAGCGGGGTCCATGTTGTGGCGCACCTTGAGGGGGCGGTGTGAGGGCGAACGGAAGAGGGCGTCGCGGTGGAAGTCGATGCCCAGTCCCACGCGTGCCAGGGGAGGATAGTTGTAGCTGCGGAAGGCGTTGAAGTTGTCGGCGCTCATCTTGGTGGCACGGTTGCCGCGCCACAGCGAGTTGTCGAACAGGATGGCCACCTCTTGCACCATGGGCGAGCCGTCCTTGTCGAGGGCGGCGGCCACCTGCAGGGCCGTGATGAGGTTCTCCTCGCCATCGGTGCGCACCTCGCCGATGGGCAGCTGCGAGCCGGTGATGATGACGGGCTTGGTCAGGTTCTCGAGCATGAAGCTGAGCGCCGATGCGGTGTAGGCCATGGTGTCGGTGCCATGTAGCACGACGAACCCGTCGTAGGCATCATAGTTCTGCTCGATGGCCACAGCGATGTCGCGCCAGTGGCAGGTGTTCATGTTGCTGCTGTCGATGGGCGGGTCGAACTGCAGGTTGTCGATCTCGTAGTCAAGCTTTTTGATCTTGGGCACGTTGTCGATCAGGTGCGAGAAGTCGAAGGGCTGCAGGGCATGGGTGACGGGATTCTCGATCATGCCGATGGTGCCGCCTGTATAGATAATGAGTATTCGAGGCATATTGTGGTTGTTAGTTTTTAGTTCTTAGTTTTTAGATAGACTTTAGACGTTGGCTTAGCCAACAGCCAATGGCGAGCCGTGGGCCCAAACAGCGGCCACAGGCTAAATAGTGGACTAACGGCCCAAAAGGCTAACGTTGAATGGGTGCAAATTTACGGCTTTTCGGCCACATCACAAAAAAAAAGTGCTTTTTTCAGCAATTTGTTGCCAGACTGAGAAAACACTGAATGCACTGAGGGCACAGAAAAGAATAAAAAAGTTCTGTGAGTTCAGTGTGTTCAGTGTGTTTTTGCGCGACCAGGCTGCAATCTTGCATGATGCATTATTCATTGCGCATTGAAAAAAAGGTGTTACCTTTGCCGTGTGGTTTGACCGACATGACACTGATTGACTCGATATTGCTGTTGATTTTGCTTGGGTCGCTCGTCATTGGGTGGCGCAAGGGGCTGGTGAGGCAGATGGCCTCGCTGGTGAGTTGGGTTGTGGGCATCGTCGTGTGTCTGTTCTTCGGCGACGAGATCACACGCGTCTTCCTGGCTCTCAACCCCGAAGCAGCCAACTGGCCGCTGGCCAGCATCACGGTCAAGGCGGTGTCACTGTCGCTGTTCTTCTTGCTGTTCACGCTCACGTTGCGTGTGGTGAGTTACTTGACACGCAAGGTCATCAAAGCTGCCAATCTGGGATGCGTTGACCGTGTGGGTGGTGCGGCGTTGTTCATGTTCAAGTATCTGATGGTGGTGAGTATTGTGCTCAACCTGCTCTACGCCTACAACCCCGACGCGTCAACCTTCGGCACTCGTCATGCGCTGGGCAACCGCCCATATGAGTTTGCGCTCGACCTCATGCCACGCATCCTCGGTGCCGACCACATGCCCAGCGACTCGCTGTTACTCTACCGGCAGCAACTTGTCCCCCTAACCCCCTAAAGGAGGAACTGCTGTTTGGCCTGCGGCCGCTTTTTTGGGCCTGTCGGCCCGCCTTTTGGCCTACGGCCGCTATTGGCATTTGGCTAAAGGCAAAAAGCTAACAACTAAGAACTAACAACGATATGACTTTATGTCTCTCGTCTTTTATTTGCACTTTTGCACTTTTAATTCTTAATTGTTAAGTAAAAAGTCGTACCTTTGCAGTTTCTTTTGAAACCGTTGACTTACAATGAACGAGAAAGATAAAAATAAGAAGAACCAACAACCCAACGAGTTTATCCACGAAGCCGCCAACGAGGAGTATAAGTACGGCTTTGTCACCGATATCGAGACTGCGGTCATCCCTAAGGGACTGAACGAGGATATCGTGCGCCAAATCTCGGCACTGAAGCATGAGCCCGACTGGCTGCTAGAGTTTCGTCTGAAGGCTTTTGCCCACTGGCAGACGCTGAAGCAGCCCACATGGGGCCACGTCAATCTGCCCGAGATAGACTATCAGGACATCAGCTACTATGCCGCACCCAAGCAGAAGACCGAGAAGCCGGGCGAGATTGACCCCGAGCTGCAACGCACCTTCGACAAGTTGGGCATCCCTCTGGAAGAGCGTATGGCTCTGAGTGGCATGGCGGTCGACGCCATTGTCGACAGTGTGAGCGTGCGCACCACCTACAGTGAGCGCTTGGCCGAGCTGGGCATCATCTTCTGCTCGATCAGCGAGGCCGTGCGTGACTATCCCGACCTGGTGCGTCGTTATCTGGGCACGGTGGTGCCCTATACCGACAACTTCTATGCTGCCCTGAACAGTGCCGTGTTCAGCGATGGGTCGTTTGTCTACATTCCCAAGGGTGTGCGTTGCCCGATGGAGCTGTCGAGCTACTTCCGCATCAACGCCGCTCAGACCGGCCAGTTTGAACGCACACTCATCGTTGCCGACGACGATGCCTATGTGTCCTATCTGGAGGGGTGCACCGCGCCCATGCGCGACGAGAACCAGTTGCATGCAGCCATCGTCGAGATCATCGTCGAGGATCGTGCCGAGGTCAAGTACAGCACGGTGCAGAACTGGTATCCCGGCGATAAGGATGGTCGTGGTGGCATCTACAACCTAGTGACCAAGCGCGGCCTGTGCCGTGGCGACCACAGCAAACTCTCGTGGACCCAGGTTGAGACCGGCAGTGCCATCACTTGGAAGTATCCTAGCTGCATCCTCAAGGGCGAGGGTTCGGTGGGCGAGTTCTATAGCGTGGCGCTGACGCGCAACTATCAGATGGCCGACACCGGCACCAAGATGATACACCTGGGCAAGAACAGCCGCAGCACCATTGTGAGCAAGGGCATCAGCGCAGGTCACAGCGAGAATAGCTATCGTGGCTTGGTGCGTGTCGCACCCAAGGCCACCGGCTGCCGCAACTACACCCAGTGCGACTCGCTGCTGCTGAGCGACACCAGTGGAGCACACACGTTCCCGGTCATCGAGGTGGGTAACGACTCGAGCGTGGTCGAGCATGAGGCCACCACCAGCAAGATCAACGAGGACCAGATCTTCTATTGCAACCAGCGTGGCATCAGCACTGAGGATGCCGTGGGCTTGATTGTCAACGGCTATGCCAAGGAAGTGATGGCCAAACTGCCCATGGAGTTTGCCGTCGAGGCTCAGAAGCTGCTCAGTGTCTCGCTCGAAGGCAGCATCGGATAAAAAAACCATCTAGATGGCTAGAATTTCTAGAGCATCTAGGAAATATAAACATTATGCTTAAAATCAAAGATTTACATGCCTCGGTCGAAGGCAAGGAGATATTGAAGGGCGTGAACCTGACGGTGCGTCCAGGTGAAGTGCATGCCATCATGGGCCCTAACGGCAGTGGCAAGAGCACACTCAGTTCGGTGCTCACGGGCCATCCCGCCTTCACAGTCACCGGCGGCGAGGTGGAGTTCTATGGCAAGGATCTGCTGGCTCTGTCGCCCGAAGACCGTGCCCACGAGGGCTTGTTTCTCAGTTTTCAGTACCCCGTCGAGATTCCAGGCGTGTCGATGGTCAACTTCATGCGTGCCGCAGTCAACGAGAAGCGTCGCTACCATGGTCAGGAACCATTGAGCGCCAGTGACTTCCTCAAACTCATGCGTGAGAAGCGCGCCGTGGTGCAGCTTGACAACAAGTTGGCCAGCCGCGCCGTCAACGAGGGTTTCAGCGGTGGCGAGAAGAAGCGCAACGAAATCTTCCAGATGGCGATGCTCGAGCCGCGGTTGAGCATCCTTGACGAGACCGACAGTGGCCTCGACATCGATGCACTGCGCATTGTGGCCAGTGGTGTCAACCAGCTCAAGAGCAAGGACAATGCCACCATCGTCATCACCCACTATCAGCGCCTGCTCGACTACATCAAGCCCGATTTTGTCCACATTCTCTACAAGGGCCGCATCGTCATGAGCGCCGGCCCGGAGTTGGCTCTTGAACTCGAGGAGAAAGGCTATGACTGGATTAAAGAAATGAATGATTAGAATTTAGACGTCACGTCTAAATAAGTAGTTAAGTAGTTAAGGAGTTAAATGGAGTTAAGACGTTACCTGATGGCTGTAGGGACGGCATTGCTGCGCGCGTTGCGCTTGCCCTTCGGGCTCCCGTTCGGTCGCGAGCACTTCGTGGTTCCTATGCCGTCCGCCTCGACAAAAGGTAATGTTCTTTAATGGATAATGAATAATGTATAATGAAGAATGCAGCCCCGCTGGCTGACGGCACAGGAGTAAATAAACTCGGCTACACTCGGCAGTCTATGCAAGCATGACTGCACTCATTTGCACGAGTTTTGTCCGTCCCTACAAGCCCCCTAGCCCCCTAAAGGGGGAAGTTCACGCGGCACCCCGCGACCCTACTGCCACCATCATGTAACGGCTGAACTACTGTACTACCGTAACTACTGAACTACTAAAAACTAACGTCTAAAGTCTAACGTCTAAAGTCTAACGTCTAATTATGAATTCATTAACGCAATATATTGAACTGCACGACCAGCATCTTGAAACCATCGAGGCGCATGCCCCACAAGTGCTCAACGACCTGAGACGCCATGCCAGGAGAGCACTGGAAGGTGCAATGCTGCCGCGCAAGGGACAGGAGGACTATGAGGCCACCGACCTCAATGCGATGTTTGCGCCTGACTATGGGGTGAACATCGCCCGGCTGGACTTTGACATCGACCCGGCGACGGTCTTTCATTGCGATGTGCCCAACATGAGCACTTGCATGTACTATACCTACAACGACATCTTCCACCCCAGTGGCACCGCCCGCAAGCTGGAGGGTGGGGTTGTGGTCGAGTCGCTGGCGCAGGCTGCGGTCAATCACCCCGAGCTGCTAGAGCGTTGTGGTCAGTTGGCATCGCTCGATGACCCTGCAGTGGCACTGAACACCTTGCTTGCCCAGGACGGAATCTTGGTGTATGTGCCTGACGGATTCACTGCCGACCGCACCATCCAGCTGGTCAACATTCTCAACTATACCCGACCGATGATGGTGGTGCGCCGTGTGTTGGTGATTCTGGGCCGTAACGCACATGCCCGCATGCTGGTGTGCGACCACACACAGAGCACCGAGGTCGATTGCCTCAGTTCGCAAGTGGTCGAGATTTTTGCCGGAGAGGATGCCTCGTTCGACTACTATGACATGGAGGAGAGCGGGCCAATGACTCACCGTGTGTCGAGCATCTACGTGCACCAGCAGGGCCGAAGCAATGTGCTGGTCGATGGCATCACACTGACCAACGGCACCTCGCGCAACAACTATCATGTCGTGGTCGACGGC
>Ga0310695_10004014_pt1 | contig 27810 bp, 27 predicted proteins | sample RumenRJG_04DNA_FD_203882 | JGI IMG/M metagenome (GOLD analysis project Ga0310695, IMG submission 203882) | Bovine rumen microbial communities from Lethbridge, Alberta, Canada - RJG_04 (v2) (version 2) | ecosystem: Host-associated > Mammals > Digestive system > Stomach > Rumen | place: Canada... | reverse complement strand
ATCCAGATTTCAATTTGTGAATAAGAAGAAAAGTGTGCCGCAAGAAGCCCTGCCCATGCAATCGGAGGTCCTGGTAAGACAGGAAGAACAGTGCCCACAAGCCCTACCAGAAGCAAGACACCCGCAAGAATAGCAAAAAATAATGTGGGATCGAAATGCATGAAATCCCTCCTTTTTGCTTACAAATCCCACCACTGAGCGGCGGTCTGGTCTGCAAGCTGAATTAAAAGCACGAGCGGGTTTTGAAGAAGATTTGAATAATTGTATGTTTCCATCGGAGCAAGGTCGGAAAAGCCCATGTGCCGGCTGATTGCTTCGATTACATTCCGTCGTTTAAGAAGATGTGGCATCGATTCGAGCAGAAGAAGCACTGATTCGTTACCGTGACCGAGATTGCGCAAGTCGGACTTGGTTTTGTAAAAAGGCTCGTACTTCCAGTTGCCGTTAAAGTCCTTTGTCTTTTTGCTTTCGGTGGCGTAAGTTCCGCTTTTACAAAAATCGTGCGCAAAGCCAGAGATAAAAACATCTTCTGCTGTAAACGGAAATTGCTCGCTTCGTTTTGAAAGCGAAAAATTCTCTGCGAATGGAAGAGCGAACCTCAAAGCCTGGACAGCCACCATGAGAGAATGAGCCGCCAGGCCGCCTTTTACGTTGCCGTGAAAGCGCGTGCTTGCCGGGCTTGTCCAAAAATCATGGCTCTCCATCCATTCTTTGAGAAGAGCAAGAGAATCTTTCTCTTCGATGACAAAATCTGCCATCGCGAGAGCAGTTTCTTTTACCATCTCAGCAGAGAAAGTTCCGTCTTTTTGAATCGGCTGCTTCTCGTCAAAAATTGCAAGAAGCGCACCGACTTGTGATTTAAGTTTTTCCATTAGAGAGTTGCGATTGTGCGGTCGATTCGTGCCAAAGACTTTTCTTTGCCCAAAACTGCAATAGAACCAATCAGCGGTGGAGAAACGCGACTTCCTGTTACTGCCATACGAACTGGCATCATGAAGTCACCGAGTTTAATTCCAAGCTCTTCCGCCTTTGCTTTTGCGAAGTTCTCTGCGCCCTCGTGGTCAAGCTCAAATACTTTTGCCACGAATTCTTTAGCGTTCTCAAGAACTTCTTTTGTTTTTACCTGGTCGAGTTTTTTAGGAACAAGCTGCTCAACTGGAGGAACTGCTGGCTCTGTGAACATGAAGTGAACCATCTCAGCTGCTTCTGTGAGGAACTTAAGTCGCTCCTGAATGAGTGGCATGAGACCCATGAGTGTCTTTTTGACATCTGCGCTGGTCATGTTCATTGATTTGTCTACGCAATAAGGTTCTCCGTCCTCACCCAAAGCAACTCCACTGAACTCTGGTCCGACATTTGGTTTTGGCTGCGGGTTCTCAGGGTTGATTTCAAGAGTTGCGTCGCCAGTTCCTGTGATGAATGGAAGAGTCCATTTGTAAAGTTCTTCTGTTGAAAGCTGGCGGATATAGTTTGCGTTGTAGAATTCGAGTTTTTTGTAGTCGAATACAGCCGGAGCCTTGTTGAGGTGCTCAAGCTTGAATCGCTCTGCAAGTTCGTCCAAAGTGTAGAAGTCGCGGCCTTCCTCGTAAGAACAACCGAGCAAAGCAACGTAGTTTACGATAGCCTGTGGCAAATATCCTCGTGCGCGGAACTCGTTCAAAGAAGTTGAGCCGTGTCGTTTTGAGAGCTTTTTGCCGTCGCTTCCGTTTACCATTGGCAAGTGGCAGAATTCCGGGTGCTCCCATCCGAATGAGCGGTACATCTGAACGTGGAGTGGAGTAGAAGGAATCCATTCCTGAGCGCGCATTACATGAGTGATTTTCATGAGATGGTCATCAACGATGTTTGCCAGGTGATATGTCGGGAATCCGTCTGATTTGAGCAAAACTGGATCCGGAGAAATGTCTTCGTTTTTCCATGTGATGTCGCCGAGCAAGTGGTCGTGAAAAGTTGTCTCGCCTTCAAGAGGTACTTTGAGACGGATTACGTAAGGCTTTCCTGCATCAAGATTTGCCTTTACTTCCTCTGGAGTGAGGTGACGGCAGTTGCGGTCGTATCCTGGAGCCATTTTGTTTTCTGTCTGGATTTTTTTGATTCGTTCCAGACGCTCTGAGTCACAGAAGCAGTAGTAAGCTTCGCCATTTTTGACAAGCTCTTCTGCATATTTTTTGTAAAGCTCGAATCGCTCTGACTGAACATAAGGACCATATTCGCCGCCTTTTGAGCCGCCTTCGTCCCATTCGATTCCGAGCCAGGCCATTGTGTCGTAAAGGTTCTGGACATATTTTTCGTCGTAGCGGGTACGGTCTGTGTCTTCAAGACGAAGAATGAATTTGCCCCCCTGGCTTCGTGCGTAAAGATAATTGAAAAGTGCAGTGCGAACGCCACCAATATGCTGCATTCCTGTTGGTGACGGTGCATAACGAACTCTAACGTCTGACATAAAAATTCCTCTAACAATAAAAAAGTTTCTTTCTATTATACTGAATTGAAGATTTATATTCCATAGAAATAAAAAATATGAAAATAAACTGTATATTTTTTATTTAATATATGTTATAATATATAAAGAATTTACAGGAGTTTATATGATCAAGAAATTAACAGCTATTTTTATCTCTCTCTTTATTGTTTCATCAATTGCATTTGCTCAAGAAAAGAATCAAACAAAAATCAAAGGTGTTGATGACGATAATTACATGTGGTATGAGTTCAAGGCCAAGAGATTGGGCAAAACCTTCAAATTCTTCGCCTTTAAAAATGACACTCAGCGTGATAACCGCACGATTCAGCTTTTCAAGAAATCAGGTTGGGGCATGGGACCAAACGAAACAATCACAGAGTTCTATAACTTCAATGGCGGCGAAATCACAAAGACTTGGGATGAGCAGCTCAAACCAACAATGAAAGAAAACGGTTACAAATATGCATTCACCACTTATCGCACCACTGACAAGGATACGACCACAGTTTATTTGTACACATTCTACTACGACCCAGACACTGACCAGCTCCACATGCTTCGGTCTGTAAAATAAAAAAAGGGGAGAAAATCTCCCCTTCTGTTGCCTAGCTTAGCACAACTCGGTCGTTCAAATCACCTGCTGCGCTGAATTTCGCCAGCAAATCTTCTACCTTTAAGTTCTTTTTTTCTTCTCCGCGAACATCATAGATGATATTTCCTTTCATCATCATGATAAGGCGGTTTCCGTATTGAATTGCGTTCTTCATGTTGTGTGTTACCATGAAAGCTGTGAGTTTGTCCTGTTTGATGAACTTCTCAGTGAGTTCAAGTACTTTTGCGGCGGTTTTTGGATCAAGAGCTGCCGTGTGCTCGTCGAGCAAAAGAAGCTCAGGCTTTTTGAGAGTTGCCATGAGAAGGGTAAGAGCCTGACGCTGACCGCCAGACAGAAGACCTACTTTGCTTTTGAGCCGTGTTTCAAGCCCTAAATCAAGCATGGCGAGCTTTTCGCGGTATAGTTCTTTTTCTTCTTTTTTGATGCCCCATTTGAGAGTACGTGTGTTGCCTCGTCGGAGAGCGAGTGCAAGGTTCTCTTCGATTTCCATATTTGCGGCCGTACCGTTGAGCGGATTCTGAAAGACCCGCCCCAAAAAAGCCGCGCGTTTGTATTCTGGCATGTCGGTGACATCACGGCCGTTGAGTTTGATTGTACCAGTGTCACAAGTATGAACGCCGGCAATCAAGTTAAGCAAAGTTGATTTGCCCGCACCGTTTCCACCGATGATTGTGACGAAATCTCCGTCTTCAAGGGTGAGGCTTATATCATTAAGAGCCTGCCTTTCAGTAATAGTTCCCGGATTGAAAGTCTTTGATACGTGTGAAATTTCGAGCATTTTTTATTTCCTATTTTGCAAGTACTTTTTTGGGTGCAATCTTGTGCTTCATGACAGGAATTGCAAGTGCGATAACAACGATGATTGCTGTGAGCAGCTTGAGGTCTGATGATTTGAGACCGAGCTGGAGAACAATCGCGATAATCAAACGATAAACAACCGAGCCAAGCAAGATTGAAAGCAACGTTACATAGAATGAGAATCGTTTGTTGAACCATGCGAAAATACTCTCGCCCAAAATGATTGATGCCAAGCCGATTACGATTGCACCTGTTCCCATGCCGACATCGCCGTAGCCCTGCTGCTGAGCAACGAGTGCGCCAGAGATAGCAATCAAGCCGTTTGAAAGCATGAGCCCCATGAGCTTCATTTTGTCGGTATCAACGCCCATTGCGCGAACCATTTTTTCATTGTTGCCCGTAGCACGCAAGCAAGAGCCAAGCTCTGTACCCATGAACCAATAAAGGAAAATAATCAGTGCGATTCCAAAGATAATTCCGACAATGAAAGAAGCGACATTTGGTGTGATTCCGAATTGATCCTGCATTTTTGTCATTACAGTGTCAACACCGAGAAGTGGTGTGTTTGAACGCCCCATGATGCGGATGTTAATAGAATAAAGTGCAATCATTGAAAGAATTCCGGCGAGAATTTCATGAATTTTAAGCTTTGTGTGCATGATTCCTGTTGCTAAGCCGGCGATTAAACCTGTTAAAAACGAAATAAGGACTGCAAGAAGCGGATTTATGCCTTTTGTGACCAAAATTGCACAAGTGGAGCCGCCAAGTGCAAAAGACCCGTCGCAAGTCATGTCCGCGATGTTAAGAATTCGGAAAGTGAGATAAACGCCCAGAGTCATGATTCCCCAGAGCAAACCTTGTGCCACAGCTCCCTGTGCAGCACCTATAATACTTAAGATGTTCATAATGGCAAATATTATATCACAGGATTCAGAATATTACCACATGAAGATTAGCCAAAGAGTATGAAATTTTATTCTTGCGCTTGACTATAAGTTGAAGTTTCTTCGCCAGCGACTTCAAGTTCTTCTACGTTGTCATCGAAAGTTTCCTCGTGCTCTTCGTCTTCAATGAATTCACTTATATTCCTTCGTTTTGCGATTATGATAGTAAGATCGTCCTCATATCCCCTGTATTCGGTGAATTCTTCGAGTTTTTCCATTATGAGACCAAGTATTTCGCTTGAAGACTTCGCGTGGTTTTGCTTCATTATTTCTTTGACTGCAGAAAGCCCGAATTGCTCCTGCTTGGAATTTGTAGCTTCGCTTAATCCATCTGTGTAGAACAAAAGGATGTCGCCTGTCGCCATGAGGAAATTTGAACGAGCGAATGAAACTGTGATTCCCTTCATGCCGATTGCACCATAATGCTGTTTGCCGTCATTGCCTTTAAGTTCAAAAACTTCGTTGTCCAAGAGACTGTATTTGAGAGGGTATGGATGCCCGGCGTTTCCAAGCTCTACCTTGCACTTTCCTGGAGTCTCGCTGTCATCGAAACGGCACAAAATGCCTGTCATGTAATTTTCGATGTCGCCCTTTTCGGCGAGAATCAGATTGTTGATTTTGTTGAGGATTTTATCAACCGGCTCTTTGCGGCGGAACCCTGTCTGGAACACTCTGGAAATTATGTTCTTTGAAAGCATGGTGACGAGACTTGCCGAAAGCCCATGACCAGAGACATCGAACAGGGTAAGACCGTTGAGCGTGTCGTTGTAGCTGTAATAGTCGTAGAAATCGCCCGAAACTTTAGCCTGCGGTGCGTAGCACACTGCGATTTCCCAGCCACGGAATTGTTTGTTTGGCTTTGGAAGGAATTTTCGTTGTACGAGGGAAGCCATTTCCAAATCCATGTCAGAACGTGTTTTGTCTTTTTCGAGCCGTTCGTTCAAAATCGAGAGAGCCTCGTTTGCTTCTTGCAAATCCATTGTGCGTGACTCAACTTCTTCGCGAAGATGTTTTGAAAGCTGCTCGTTGTTGTGATAGATGATTCCGAATCTTTTTGCGAGCAGGGCGATGAATATTACAATTGTGCCTTGCCATCCAAAAATCAAGAAATAAGGGTATGACTTTGTGTTGTCATAGAGCCGTATTGCAAAGTCAATAAAAATTCCTAAAACGAAGGGGGAGACTCCAAGCAAAAACTGAAGCGCGGACTGTCGATTTTCTTTTTTGATAACATGCTTAGAGAAATCAAAAATGCCGAGCACAACCTGCAAGCCCATGGTTGCAACCATAATTGGCGAGATTTTGATGAGAAATGTGTAAGTTGTGGCGAAAAGTGTCGGAATAAGTTGAATCGCAAGAATTGAATAACGTGCAATTTTGACAGGCAATGAAGATTTTCCTCCATAATATGCGACTGAAAACAGAGCCAGAAGGAAAAGTATAATATAGCCCGGAATACAGAACATGAATTTTGCAAAGCTAAGATGAGAAATCAAGCCGGTTGTGTATAAAGGCAATTCCGTACCAAAAAAATAAATCAGAAATATCGAGGTGAAAAAATTAAGTAGTGCGAAAAGCAGATATTCTTTGAAACTCTTTAAACTGTTTATATAGAAACAAAAGTATAAAATGGATGAGAACAGCATTATTCCGAAGAAAAGCATATAAATACGAGAATTGATGAAATTTATATTTTCGTATTTTGGGTATGAGAACTGTGGAGGCTGAATGGTTATGTGGCTTGAAATGCCAGCATCTCCCTGTACGAATACTTTTATGAAAATTGTGTTTTTGCCCTCTTGTTTTAAAATATTTGGAGGAAAGTTGAAAAAGTGAGCCATGAAGAGTGTTGAGCGTTCATTTGGCGGGAAAGAACCGTCCTGCCTTATCATGACATTGTTGCAGTAGACCTGATTCGCAAAACGAAGATGCGGGATTACCATGGAAAGAGCTGCGTTTTTGTAGTACTGCGGGATCTCGAACTCAGCCCTGAGCCAGACAAGGTGCTTGTCCTTTCCGAAAACATGCATGAGATTGTGCTCGGAATAATCTTCGAGCTTTTTGAATTCACGGGCGTTTTTGAGAGCGTCGCCAAGAGTTGAGTCCAGCGTTGACTCCCAGTAATAGAAGCTCCTTCCGATTTCAATGGGCGGTGGCTCTTTTGGCCCGCACGAGCAAAAAAGTGTGGAAATCAACACGAGAAGACTGAAAAATGTGATTTTTGCGATAATCTTAGATTTCCGCATAAAATTTAGTATAGCACAAGTATATAAATTTTTAAATGTTATTTTATCTTTTTTATCAGTCTTTTTTCTTTGCTTTCATATTCACAATCCCCTAAAAAGATATTATAATCGTTATCAAATCGAACTTTTAAGGAGCGATACAATGACACTTGATGAAATCAAAAACCCTAAAATCAAAGCATGGGTTGAAGAATGTGTTAAGATGTGTGAACCTGACAGCGTTTACGTTTGTGACGGTTCAACTGAAGAGTATGACCGATTGATGAAGAAATGCGTCGATGCAGGTCTTGCAACTCCACTTGCAAAAAAGCCTAACAGCTTCTTGTTCCGTTCACTTCCAAGCGACGTAGCTCGTGTTGAAGGACGAACATTCATTTCTTCTGTAAAACAGGAAGATGCAGGTCCAACAAACAACTGGATTGACCCAGTAGAACTCAAAGCAACAATGAAAGGATTGTACAAAGGTTGTATGCACGGCCGCACAATGTACGTAATCCCATTCTGCATGGGTCCACTCGGCTCACCAATCTCAAAGAACGGTATCGAGCTTACTGACTCTGAGTACGTTGTTCTCAACATGGACATCATGACTCGCGCAGGCAAAAAAGTTCTCGACATCATCGGTACAGACGGTGAATTCGTTCCTTGTTTGCACTCAGTTGGTAAACCACTCAACAACGGCGAAAAAGACAACGGCATCTGGCCTTGTGCAGACGTTGAGCACAAATATATCTCTCAGTTCCCAGAAGAGCACCTCATCTGGTCTTACGGTTCAGGATACGGCGGAAACGCTTTGCTCGGCAAAAAATGTTTCGCTCTCCGAATCGCTACTGTATTGGCTCGTGAAGAGGGCTGGCTCGCTGAGCACATGCTCATCCTCAAGCTCACAAACCCAGAGGGCAAAGTTAAATACGTTACTGGCGCATTCCCATCAGCTTGTGGTAAAACAAACTTGGCTATGCTTATTCCAACAATCCCAGGCTGGAAAGTTGAGACAATCGGTGACGACATCGCTTGGATGAAATTCGGCAAAGACGGCCGCTTGTATGCTATCAACCCAGAGGCAGGTTTCTTCGGCGTTGCTCCAGGAACATCTGCTGAGTCTAACAAAAACGCTCTTATTTCTGCTTCAAAGAACACAATCTTCACAAACTGTGCTCTTACAGAAGACGGAGACGTTTGGTGGGAACAGATCGGTTACCCAGCAAAGGGCAAGCTTGTTGACTGGAAAGGCCAGACACGCGACGCTCTTCCAAAAGACAAATCACCAAAAGGCGAGGAATTCGCTCATCCAAATGCACGCTTTACAGCACCTGCAAAACAGTGTCCATGTATCGCTCCAGAGTGGGAAAACCCAGAGGGTGTTCCAATCTCTGCAATCCTCTTCGGTGGACGCCGCCCATCAACAGTACCTCTCGTACACCAGAGCCGCAACTGGAACCACGGTGTATTCTTGGGTTCTATCGTTGGTTCAGAAATCACAGCAGCATCTACAATCGATGCTTCACAGGTTGGTAAAATCCGCCGTGACCCATTCGCTATTCTCCCATTCTGTGGATACAACATGGGCGACTACTTCCAGCACTGGGTTGACGTTGGTGCAAAAGCTGACCAGGACAAATTGCCAAAGATTTTCTACGTTAACTGGTTCCGCAAGGACGAGAACAACGCAGAGCTTCCTGGCGGATTCATGTGGCCAGGCTACGGCGATAACTCACGCGTTCTCGCATGGATTTTCGACCGCTGTGACGGAAAAGACAACTATGTTGACACACCAATCGGCTTCATGCCAAAAGAGGGTGCTATCAACACAGACGGATTGGCTGACTACTACAAAAAGACTCTCCCACAGATTCTCAACGTGGACAAAGAGGGCTGGTTGAAGGAAGTTAAAGACATCCGTGAGAACCACTATCCAAAATTCGGCAAACACTTGCCAAAAGAACTTAGCGATTGTCTTGACGATTTGGAGAAGAGACTTCAGGCATAGAAAGTTCATTCTTTCGCGAGTTTTTCATGAGAAAAACTCGTCAGCAACCGTAGGTTGCAAGATGACCTCGAAGCACGTCTTTCAAAATAAGTCTAGTATAGGCTGATATTTCCCGCCCGTGATTTTCATGGGCGGGATTTTTTTTGTCCGTTGATATTTCTTTTGATTTTTCCGATAATTAAAGCATGATTAAGACTTACGAAATTGATTTGGATGATGCTCTTGTTGATTCGGCTGAGAAGATTTTTGATGAGCTCGGCACGAACGTTGATACGGCGATAAAGATTTTTTTGAAACAGGCGATTTTACGCAAAGGATTTCCTTTTGAAGTTGCAATACCCAAAGATGTAGAAAATGTAGTGAAGAGGGAAGTTCCTGAAACTGAGCAAATGGCTGACACAACTGAAGAGGAGGAGGTTCCTGTATCACAAGTTTCGCCTGAGATTGCGGCTCGCGTGGCTGCAAATGAAGCTCTTGTTGCTGAGATGCGAAATGAAATTGGTGAGAAGGAAGTGACACCAGAATTCGACGAGAACGAAGATGACGGCACTCATGGCGATTACGATGCTTCTCCTGTTGAAAGATCTGAAAACGAAGGTGTTGGAACGGAAGCTGCAGAATCTGTTCCAGCAGAAAAGGCTGCTATTGAATCAGATAATGCGGCTTCCGAAGAGACTGCTGCCCCAGCCGAAGAAGAGTCCGAAGATGAAGACGAAACAACTCCTGACAATTTGTTTGATGCCTGGGGCGATGAAGAGGAGATTGGCTGCCGTTAGAACTTCACCGTGCATGTAATTGGCAAGTGGTCGGAATACCCCTTGCCATTCCAGACTTGGTAACGTCTTGGGTGGCCTTCGCTGTCCGCCCACTCACCGTCATTTTCTGCACGAAATTCTTCTAGCTCAGCGTTGCCTGCTACAAAAAAGTGGTCTATCCGCTCCCAATTCGCTTTGTACCAATATGAGCCTGGACTTTTATAAGTTCCGTCTTCCAAAATCCATGGAGAGTAGACTTCGACGTTTCTTTTTCCCCGCAGCATGATTTTTGTTTTTCCGTCTTTTCCTTCAAAGCTGGCAAATTCTGAAATATCCTTGTTGAAATCCCCCGCTGCTAGAACCGCGCTGTTTTCTTTTTGGGCTTTCCAAATCAAGTCTGAAAGAAGTTTTTCCTGCCGTTTCCTCCATATTTCTGATTCTTCTGCACCCCCGCTCTTGCTTTTCCAGTGATTCACGAACAGAACTAGATTTTTTCCTTTTTTCTGAACCGTACATTGCAGAATCGGACGTATTGCCGGCTGTTTTTGCTCCAGATATATCTCCATCGAATGGGCTGAAATGTCGCTTATTGGGTAACGGGAGAGCAGGGCGCAGCCGATTGAACTTTTCTCTTCACTTGTGAAAGCAGTGTGCGTGTAAACCTTCGAAAAATCAAAAGTTCCGGAAAGCCTGTTCTTGATATCCTGCAACTGTGCTTCCTTTTCAATTTCTTCCATAACAATTACGTCCGCGTCCATTTTTTTTATGACAGAAGCAAGTCTGTCCAGTCGTACCTCATATTTTTCCTGAGTCCAGCCTTTTTTTGAGCTTTTGAATTCGGCGTATTCGTTTCCGTCGAAGTTAGCATCAAAAAAAGTCTGGAGATTCCAGTTCATGACTTTGAGGCTTTGTTGCTCTGATTCTTTTGAAAAATCAGAAAAATTTGTACAGCAAGACAACAAACCAACAAGGGCGGTGAAAATTGTCACAGCCCGACCAAGCCTGAAAACAGGCAATTTAAAATTTATTCTTTTCATACATATTTATTGCAAAAAAAATTCGATTTTCGGCAACGCAAATGAAAAAAAATTAAAAAAAAAGTCGAAAATTCTTGAATTTAGCTTTATAATAGATTAAGAAGTTTATGAAAACTAAGATTCATCTTTCGATTCTTTCTATAAAATTAATAGGCAGCGCTGTTCTGTTCGGTGTTCTCATGTTTGCTATCAACAGCTTCATGAGCTACAAGCAGTTTAAGCGGCAGGTCGAGTCTCTTTATGGCGATATAACAAAACAGTTTGCGCAGACGGCTGTTTCTTATGTTGATGTTGAGCGGGTTTTTTATTGGCTCACGGATGGAAATGACGGATTTTGGGATTCTACTAATCAGCGTTTGAATGAACTGACCGAGACGGCGGAACTTGCCTTTATTTATCTTACGGTAGTTTCGCATGATTACAAGTATCGAACCTATGTTTTTGACACGGTGAGCAGTCAGGCATTGAGCGAGCCTTATGAACTTGGTCATGTCGAGTCATTGGAAAAGAAAACTCCTGATTATATCGAAAATCTTCGGCGAACGATTGAGAATGGCGAAACGCACAGTTATTTTTCATATAATAAAGATGGCGGGCATGTTACGACTTCAATTCCTGTGCGAGATTTTACAGGTGCGGTTGTTGCGATTATGAGCGTTGTCAAGCCGATGAATGAAATTCAGGCTTACAAAGAGAATTATTTACGGTCAATTCTGGTTGCCGCACTTGTTTTTACGGTTTCATTCATTCTTTTATACGCACTTTCTCTTATCGTGGGCGTTGTTAAGCCTCTCATGTTGATTATTGACGAGACTTCTCATTTGGCTGAGCATCACGGAGAGCTTACGGGGCTTCTCAAAAAAATCAAAAATAAGGACGAGCTTGGCTTGCTTGCAAAGTCGGTTGAAAAAATGAGCGTTGATATGAACCGCTATATTTCTGATTTGACCCATGCCACTGCCGAAAAGGAGCGTCTTGGAGCTGAGCTTAATGTCGCCACAAAAATTCAGGCCGAGATGCTTCCGCGAGTGTTCCCGCCATACAAAAATCATCCGGAGATTGAGCTTTATGCCTCTATGAATCCAGCAAAGGAAGTTGGTGGCGATTTCTATGATTTCTTTATGGTTGATGACGATCACTTTGCCGTTGTTGTCGCCGATGTCTCAGGAAAGGGCGTTCCTGCGGCTTTGTTCATGGTCATTGCAAAGACTCTTCTTAAAGATGCGGCTTTACTTTTCAAAACTCCTGCCGAAATATTTACGCATGTTAATAACACATTATGCGAAGGAAATGAATCGGGGCTTTTCGTTACTTGCTGGATGGGAATCCTTGAAGTCAGCACTGGAAAGCTCACATTTGCAAACGCGGGACATACTATGCCTGTTATCAGCAAGGATGGCGAGGTCAGTTATCTTCGGACAAAGCCTAATCTTATGCTGGCCGCTATGGAAGGAATTCCGTACAAAAACCACGATATTACCATAAAACCAGGGGACAAGCTTTTCATTTACACTGATGGTGTAACTGAAGCTGCAGATAAAAACAATAATCTTTATGGAGAGGAAAAGCTTTTGGCGGCTCTTCAAAAGGATGAGGCTAAATCCTTGAATCCAAGAGAGCTTTTAAAATTCATAAACGATGATGTTGAAAAATTTGTTGATGGGGCCGATCAGTTCGATGACATCACAATGCTTGGAATGATTTTTAAAACGCAAACAAGGGAGATAATATGAAAGAACTCAAAATTACAGCAGAAGACAAAAACATGGATCGCGTAAATGATTTTATTCATTCGTGCTTACCGTCTGAATGCCCTCCGATTATCATGAATAAAATCGATTTGGCAGTCGAAGAGATTTTCGTAAATATCTCGCATTATGCCTACAATCCAGATGTAGGCGAGGCATGGATTTCAGTTGACTTTGTTGACAACGTGCTCACTGTGATTTTTAAGGATGGTGGCAAAGAATTCAACCCGATTGCAAAAAAAGACCCCGACATCACGCTCGGTGCAGAAGAACGTAGTATCGGGGGGCTTGGAATATTCCTGACCAAAAAATTTATGGACAGCGTGGATTATGAATATAAAAATGGTCAGAATATTCTGACCATAACCAAGAATATTGCTTAATTATTCCATTGTAAGGATTCCGTCCATACCTGTTGCTTCAAGAACTTGTCGGCAAAATTCTGACGGCTTCCTAAGAACCATTCTTCCGCCCGTTGGGAGCATAATCTTGTGGGCGAGAAGAATTACACGCAAGCCTGCGCTTGAAACGTATTCGACGCCGCTCAAATCAAGATGCAGAATCTGTTTTGCAGGCTCTAGGGATTTGAGAGCCATTTCAAGCTCTGGAGCAGTGGTTGTATCAAGCCTTCCTGATACAATCATTTCAATTCCATCTGCGACTTTGTTTGTTTTGATATCCATATTATTCTCCTAATTTTAAATCTGTGTTTAAATTCCTGATTGGCATATTCGGAAGCCGAGGCTGCTGCTCTTGCCTGCCGGTGCACTCGCGCTTCTAAAGAATACCGTACATTGCTGATGATCATCGAGCCAGCTTCCGCCACGCTTTATGTGCATGTTACCGATTGAAGGACCGTGCGGGTTTGTCTGAGGTGTGCCAGGGAAATCCTGTGCAAAGTAATCCCAGCACCATTCCATAACATTGCCGCACATATCGAAGAGACCGAGAGAATTTGGCTCTTTGGTGCCTACGATATGCGTGGTGATGTCGCTGTTTTCGCCGTACCATGCAACTTTGTTGATGTCCGAGCTGCCGGCAAATTGGTACGGATCGCATTTTTTGCCACCGCGAGCTGCGAATTCCCATTCTGCTTCGGTGGGCAAACGGAAGCCGTTTGCGAAGAAGTTGCAAGAGATTCGCTTCCAGACAGGGCTGTTTGCATCAAAAGTGCGCAAGTCTGTGACCGAACCGATGCTGTAGCACGGCGTGAGATTCTGCATAGCACTCAGAATATTGCAGTATATGATTGCTTCGCACCAGTTGACCATTTCAACAGGTTTGTCTTCGCCCTGCAATTTTGATGGATTTTGCCCCATGACGTAAGAAAATTGTTTTTGGGTGATAGGTGTTTCGGAGATTTTGAAAGATGTGAGCGTGACTGGATAGTTTGCCGCAGCTCCTCCCATCAAGAACTGTCCGCCCTCAACCTGAATCATTTTTGGAACGGCATTATTTGCTGCCTTGGATTGTTTGTCAACGAAAGGATTATCATCTGCTGATTTTACAACACGGACAGGTTTGCCGCATTGAGAGCAGAATTTGTCAATTGCGCTGAGTGCAGTCCCACATTCTGGGCAGGAACGACAAACTTTAAGCGAGCCAACCGGGAAGCCACAGTTGTAGCAGAAATTGGCTCCGTCAGGAAGCTCTGACGAACACTTTATACAATTAATCATAATCATCTCCAAAAATAGCACTTCCATTATAGCACGGATTAAAAAAAAGTATATAATATTTTTCATGAAGAAAATTCCGGCTCCTTCAAAGAAAAGGCTGCTCACGTTAGCACGTCTTTTGTCGCAGCAAGAAAAAGAAAAAATCACATCGGTTGAGCTGAGCACGCTTACAGGCTGGGGCGAGGCCACGATAAGGCGAGATATTTCTCTTCTTGAACTTCATAACGGTGTGAGCAATGGCTACGATGTAAAGATTTTGCACGATTCAATTTGCGAAATCTTGCAACTTTCTTCTATGAATAATGATAAGCACCGATGCTGCATCGTGGGGCTTGGAAAGCTTGGCGAGGCTCTTCTTGAATCCTCTGTTTTTAAGGGGAGCAACTTTGAGCTTGTCGCGGGGTTTGACACCAATTTCAACAAAATTGAAATCATGAAAAGCGATATCCCGCTGTTTGCTACTCTCGATTTGGAAAAGAAAATCCGTTCTCTGGAAATTGAATATGCAGTTCTGGCCGTTCCAGACGAAAAAGCTCAGTTTATGGCGGACAGGCTCGTTGCTTGCGGCATCAAAGGAATCGTAAATTATACAAACTCTGTACTTTCTGTGCCAAAAGAAGTACGCGTGGAACACGTGAATACTGTGGTTGTGCTCACAGGAATGTGTGCCTGCTGATTAGGAGTATTTTTTTTACGTGAAAAATTTCACAGTAAATCGTTTAAATTTCCCTTGTTTTATTGACCTTATTTCTGCAAATCTTTAAACTCTTGCCATAAATTCTGTGAAAGATTTCACGATAAATGAAGTACAAAGGGGTAGCACAAAAAAATTACATCCATGTAATTTTTTTGTGGCCAAGTTTTCCGCGTTGCCGAAAACTTGCGATTCGGTGCATCCGTGCACCGTTGCTACCGCAAAGGTTTTAGGAGTAATAGTATGGCTAGAGTCTACAATTTTAGTGCGGGTCCTTCTTGCTTGCCGGAAGAGGTTTTGAAAGAGTGTGCGGCAGAAATGCTTGATTATAACGGAACAGGTCAGTCCGTAATGGAAATGAGTCACCGCTCAAAGGCTTATGAGCCAATCATTGAAGATGCAGAAAAAATGGTCCGCAAATTGATGAACGTTCCAGAGAATTACAAGGTTCTTTTCGTTCAGGGCGGCGGTTCTACACAGTTCGCAATGGTTGCTCAGAACTTGGGCATCAAAAACAAAAAAGCTGCTTACATTGAGACTGGTGTTTGGGCAAAAAAAGCTGCCGCTGAGGCAAAAAAACTCGGAATCGCAGTTGACGTAATCGCTTCTTCAAAAGACAAAAATTATTCTTACATTCCAAAAGTTGAGAAAGTAACTGGCGACTACGACTATGTTTACATCTGCTTCAACAACACAATCATGGGAACTCACTACGAGTACATCCCTGAGACTGGCGACATTCCTTTGGTTGCTGATATTTCTTCATGTGTTTTGAGTGAGCCTCTTGATGTTTCAAAATTCGGCTTGCTTTTCGCAGGTGCTCAGAAAAACTTGGCTCCAGCTGGCGTTACTCTCGTAATCGTCCGCGAAGATTTGATCCCGGAGCCGGAGGCTTGCTTGCCTGGAACACCGACAATGCTCGCTTACAAAACACACGCTGACAACGGCTCAATGTACAATACACCACCATGCTACACAATCTACGTTTTGGACAAGGTTTTGCACTGGATTGAAGCTAACGGCGGAGCAGAAGGAATGCTCAAACGCAACAAGGAAAAGGCTGATTACCTTTACAACTACCTCGACAACAACGAGGGCAACTTCTACCACGCAACAACTGAGGTTGGAAGCCGCTCATTGATGAACGTTCCTTTCCTTACAAAATACTCAACTGGCGCAACTGACGAAGCAAGTGTTGCAAAAGAAAAGGAAATCAACGACAAGTTCGTTAAAGAAGCTGCCGCAGCAGGTCTCGTTAACCTCAAAGGTCATCGCCTTGTTGGTGGTATGCGTGCTTCAATCTACAACGCAATGACACTCGAAGGTATTAAAGCTCTCGTAGAGTTCATGAAGAAATTCGCAAAAGAGAATGCATAATTGGAGAATAAAATGTACAAGATTCAGACTTTAAATAAAATCAGCACAATCGGCCTGGAAAACTTTCCTCGCGATGACTATGAAATCGCTACTGACATCAACAATCCGGATGCAATCCTCGTCCGCTCTGCTGACATGCACGGAATGGAACTCTCAGACTCTGTTAAGGCTATCGGCCGCGCAGGTGCTGGCGTAAACAACATTCCTTGCGAAGAGCTTGCTGCAAAGGGCGTTGTCGTATTCAACACTCCTGGCGCAAACGCAAATGCCGTAAAAGAGCTTGTTATCCTCGGTCTTTTGCTTTCTAGCCGCCCGGCAGTTGCCGCAAACAAATGGGTCGCTGGTCTTGCTGGAAAAGGTGACGAGATTCCTGCCCTTGCAGAAAAAGGCAAGAGCCAGTTCGTAGGACCAGAGCTTAAAGGAAAAACTTTGGGCGTTATCGGCTTGGGCGCAATCGGTGCAATGGTTGCAAACACAGCAATCGCTTTGGGAATGAACGTAATCGGCTACGATCCTTTCCTTTCTGTAAAAGCAGCTCTCGCCCTCGACCGCAATGTCAAAATCTCTGACACACTCGAAGGCGTTTACACAAAATCTGACTATATCACAGTTCATGTTCCACAGACAAACGACACAAAGGGCATGATTAACGCTTCTTCAATCAAAACAATGAAAGACGGCGTTCGCATCGTGAACTTTGCCCGTGGTGGCCTGGTAAACAACGCTGACATTCTTGCCGCTTTGGAATCAGGAAAAGTCGCTGCCCTTATCACAGACTTCGCTGACGAAGAGCTTCTCAAATGCGACAAAGTAATCTGTTTGCCACACTTGGGTGCTTCAACTCCAGAGGCAGAGGACAACTGTGCTGTAATGGCAGTAAAAGAGCTCCGTGACTTCCTCGAACTCGGTGAAATCCGCAACTCAGTAAACTATCCGAAAACATTCAGAAACGAGCCAATCCCTGCAAACGGAACACGACTCTGTATCGCACATAAAAACGTTCCGAACATGATTGCTCAGTTCACGACAGTTTTGGGTAACGCAAAACTCAACATCGCCGGCATGGTTGACCAGAACAAGAACGACCTTGCTTATGCAATCATCGATGTTGACGGAAAAGTTGATGAAGCAACACTCGGAACACTCAAAGGAATTGACGGTGTAATCCGTGTTCGCCCAATCTATGCATAAAAATTACAGAATGTAATTTTCTTTCTTCCTTTTTGCCCTGCATTCGTGCAGGGCATTTTTTGTGCTAGTTTGCCGTAACAGGTTCTCGAGAAAGCTCTTCTTTGAGAGCAAGCACCTGATCCAATGGGAGCGAGCAGCAACTAGCAATTTCTTCATCAGAAAGTTTATTCAAGGTAAGCAAATTCTTCGCGTTGGCGATGGCATTTTCTCGCGCACCGATCTGGATTCCTTCTATACGGCCATCGTTTCGGAGAGTCTCATCATAAGATTCCTGGTCAAACTCTGTGTAAATGTCATCCAAAATCTTCATGCGCTTCTCCTTGAAAAATCCTTCAAGGAACTTGCCACGGATTGCGAAATCTACGGCCTCGTTGACCGCATCATCACGCGACATGCCTTTCGAAAGATTTTCCTTCACCTGATTTACGAACTCACAGTAATGATACAACGGCTCGCACTTTTTTGAAAGGCTCTCGTTGTGATTTCCAAGTCCTCAATGTTCGTGTGATTCTTGTCGGTCAGGGCATTGTAAAGAGACAACAACCATCTTCGGCTTCGTTCATCTTTGCCACCAAAAATTGTGCGAAAAAGGCTGTCTCGATAAGTGCGCTTCGGCTCTCGTTTACTTGCCGAAAAAGCTCACACTCATTCTCGATGATGCATTTCAGACCAGCTTGGTCTGAAATATAGACCAGTCTAGTCTGAAATATAGACCAGCTTGGTCTTGAATCTAGACCAGACTGGTCTAAAACGTAAACCAGTCTGGTTTGGAATCTAAAATAGACTGTTTTGAAACGTAAACTAGACTAGTTTAACATCTAAACAAAGCTGGTTCTGAAATGATTATTGGTGAATCACCCAGCCGTTTGTGACTTAATTTGTGTCATTTTCGGGTGCAGATCATTTTGTAGGTTTATTTTTCAGCAATGCAAAAGGAAAATGATATGGCGAAGAAAAAAAATTACAGATATCGTTCTAAAGTTTTCTGCATTATTGTACTTATTTGATTCATTACATCGTCTGAAAAAGTTGTTAGTGTTCTGTCTGGAATTTTTTGTGTATGTTTTACTGAGGCAGACTGAACTGACATAAAAAATCTGTATGGCTGAACATTTAATGCGATGCTAAGTTTAGAAAGAGTCGCCGGAGAAATCCATTTTTTGCCGTTTTCAATATCGTTTATAAAATTAAAAGTAACTTCGGCCTTTTCCGCAAGTTGCATTTGCGATAATTGCTGTTCTTTTCTGAGAAATTTTAAATTCTGTCCTAATAAAATTTTAATCTCGTTTTCTGTCATAGAAAAATTAGAAAAGATATTTTCTTAACTGTCAGTGTGAAAATTATAACTGTCAGATTGACGGATAATCTAAATGCTGATAGTATTAAAATATAAACTTATGGTTGGTATAATATGAAAAAAGTTTTGATAATTCTGTTGTTGATTATGTCTTTTTCAGCTCATGCCAAAAAGATTCCTAATTGGTATGAGCATAAATACCTTGAATTTCCAGATGAATTTTTTTTGACCTTCATTGGTTCCGGTAAAGATGAAAACGCTGCTAAAAATAACGCTTTGTCAGAAGTTTCATTGTTTTTTGAAACTAAAGCTGAAGTTTTGCAAAATTTTTCTGAGAGCTATGAAAATCAAAACTTATTGAAATCAAGAAGTTTTTCCGCAAAGAAATATTCGGAATTTTCATCAAACGCAGAATTTTTCGGAGTGAAATATACAACACCTTTTTGGGACGGAACGGAAATGCACATTCTTGCTTATATCGAGCGGGAAAATGCATTTTCGGCTTGTAAACAGAAAATCGATTTGAATTCTCGAAAAATGGAAGATTTGCTGATAGTAGCGGAAGACATCAACAATCCTTTCATGGCATTGGAAGCGGCGAATGAAGCAATTCCAATCGCAGAAGAAACTGTTCCGCTTATTCATGCCGCACAACTTCTTAAATCTGTTGGTTCGAATTACTTTTTAGAAACTATTTCACGAATCCAGCGAGTTTATTCTTCGTTCTTGCGAGCTTCAGAAAACAGAACTGTCGCTCTTTTTGTCGTGAATGATAAAGACGGGATTGTTTATAACGAAATCTCAAAACTTTTAGGAAGTATAGAATGTACGGTTTCGTCAACGGACGGAATTTGCAAGATGTTCGTGAATGTTGAGCCTAACCGTGAGGATTTGCCAGCAGGAATTTTTCTTCATGCCTCTCTGAATGTGGTTTTGAAAGGTGGCACTGATGAAGTGATTTTCTCTTACACGCGGAATTTTGATAAAAAAGGTGCGAAGACTGAACAACTTGCGTATCGCTTGATGTTCATGGAAATACAGTCGGAATTGGATTCATCTTTCTTGGATGAGTTTAATAAGCAAACAAAATTAAAGAAGTGATTTTTATCACAATGGAGGATTTTATGAAAAAAATAGGAATTTATGTTGGTGTTGGTATGATGTCGCTCACATTGTTTTCTTGCGGAAGCACGACGAAAGTTGAGAAAACGGAAGTCGCAGAAACTTCTGCTCCCGCAAAATTACCTGTTGAATCAGTGACCTATGATTGGCAAGGAAAATCTGTTGGCGCAAAAATCCCTGATTGGGTTCGATTTGCTTCTCAGAATGATTATGATGCGATTAGTGCTATGCCTGAGTATAAAGATAAAGTTATCTTCTTTGCTGACGGGCGAATGGACGATTTGGAAGGCGTGAAGCTTCGAACCAGAGATTTTGATGCTCGCACTGAATTTTCGAAGCTCCTCAGTGATAATGTTATCGCAAAATCTGGCAATGCTTATGTCAAATCTGGTGACGAAGAGACAATGAAGTATATCAAAGAAATTTCTGCGACTTTCTCAAAAACTAACTTCAGTGGCTTTAAAAAGGAGCAGTCATTTTGGACTCTTACACGTTATACAGACAATAACAAGGGAACGTTTAAAGATGAGTATGAGTATTTCGTGATTCACTCTATGGAAAAAAATCTGTATCAGAATCAGATTGATGAAATTATGGGAAAAATCGAAGCAAAAACAGAAAAAGAGCGTGAAATAAAAGATGATGTCGAAGCAACGATGAAAGAAGCTCAGCATGTGAATAAAACAGGAGTAAGATAATGAAAAAGGCAATCGCATTGGTTTGTGCGCTTGTCCTATGTACAGGGGCATTCGCACAAAAAACATTGACAATAGAGGATGCTTTGGTAGGAGCTGCCAAAGAAATTGCGGAAAGCGAGGCTGTGAAAGATGGTGACAAACGCCTTGCCGTCTCAAACTTTAAATCTGACACGAAGAAATTGTCTGATTATCTGCAACGAATATTGAGCGACGAGCTTGCGAAAAATAAGAGTGCTTATAAATTCATCGAGCGAGACACAACAGTAATTGACAAGGAAATTGATTATCAGCAGTTCTCTGGAAATATTGATGAGCGGACAATCGTAAATCTTGGAAAACGACTTGGGGCAAATGTTCTTGTTTACGGTGAATTCAGCCAGCTTACCGAGACACCAGTTCTAACTGTCAGGGCTGTATCTGTTGAATCATCGGGGGTACTGTTTATTGGACAGTACAATATTTCTGATTCTCCGTCCTTGAAAAAAATGCTTGGTGACAAAAAAGCGTTAAATGATGCGGGCGATTATATGTCTCTTCTCGGTGAATACAAAAGAAAAATGATTCAAATTGAAGCTGATAAAAAGACTGAGGTTTCGATTGAGACCGGGAAAATTAATCAGAAATATCAAGAAAAGATAAACAATATCTGGGAGGATAATCCTAAACCAAAGAAAATAAAAGATAGTTGGGATTATGAAAAAAAGCAGTCTTACATAAATAACGAAAAAACAAGCTTGGAAGAGTCTCGTGATAATGAAATTAAGGAAGTTGAAGAAAAATGCAGGCATTATTATGATGAATTGTCAGAGCGTGTCAAACTTCAGAAGGATAAAATCCTTAAAACATTAAAAAATGAATCCTTTATTTTAAGAGGGGATAATGTTCGTGTCGCTATAGGTGATTATAAGAAACGATTGACTTCAAATCAAAAAAATGAAGACAGTCAATACTTCCCGATAAAAGTAACGGCTACAAAGGGTGATTTCTTAAAATATGAGGAAATGCATAAGAAACGGTTAAATTTGGATACTGATGAAGAAGAATTCTTAGAAATTGATGAGGCACGTGAAGCGAAAACTTATGAAGGTTCTGTAACTTACAAACTTTCTCAAATTCCTAATGATGAAAATTCATTCTCAGTTATAGTTACAAATGTTACTGTAAAAAATACAAGAAATGGAAAACTGATTTTAACTGTCAATAATTTAAATAAAGAATGTGGAACGATTTCTCTCGAAACAAAGAAATATTCTTCTTCTAAGGATGCAAATTTACAGAAAGACTTTAACAGGTTCAAAGAGATTTCTTCATCTGTTGTTGATAAAAACGAAAACAAAACATCATTTTATTCTCAGGAAAATAGAGCTTATCAAACTGAAGATAACTCTAATGTAATAGTGGAGCAAGCGGATATATCAACATCGAAATCTTATTCAGGTTCTTATTATAATTCTTCAAAAAACTGGGATGACTTACATTTTGTTGGACTGCGATGTGGATACGTACATTCTCTAGATTCTGGAAAAGGTTTAGATTTTGGTATTATTCTTTTAGATTGGAGACCAGATATATTAGTTTTGCGAGGTTTGGATATTGAGTATATAAACTTTAAGCTTATCGATTCAAAAAATGAAAATTTCTTTTTGCAAAAAGTTTGCATCCGACCTATTTTATTTGGATTCAATATTTCTGAGCGATTTTCAATTCTTCCTTTGGCATTTGGAATTGGTTTTAATAGCAATGACGGTGATAGTATGAGGATTTCTTTTGATTATTTTCTTCCTGTTGAGTTTAGAATATCAAACAGGTGCTTTTTATTCTCTGAATATAATTGTTCTGCAGTGTTTGATGGAACTGGATCTTACGATTCATTTACTCATTCCTTTAAGGGTGGTTTAGAAGTTTTCCTGGGTTCTGTGTCATAGCTTAAAATTTTGCTATATGAAAACAGCATGTATTTTTTTTGCCATGCTGTTTTTCCAGCTTCAGATTAAATTTTTTTTCTTTAATTGCCGGAAAAGGACTTTGTGTTGTATAAGGGAATAAAATGTTTTGTAATAGCAAACAAAACGATTCTTGTGTATAAGATGATATGCTGTAAAATTTGAATATACAAGTAATATTCCATAATATTTTTATATCTTAATTCAAATTTTAAACTTGACAAGTTGACAACTTGCACTATAATAAAATCATGATTCAGATGACAGTTGCGGATTTTAAGGCGAATTTTTCCTCAGTTTTGGCTCAGGTGCAGCGTGGCGAGCAGTTTCAGATTCTTTTTGGCCGCTCCAAAAAGCCTGTTGCCCTTCTTTTGCCACTTGAATCTTCCAAAAAGTCAAAGCGCCTTCTTGGCACTTACGAGGGAAAAGCAAGTTTTTCTGAGCAGGGGGATGGCAAAATTACTTTGGAAGAATTTTTAGGCGTGGAGTAAATTAATGGAAAATTCAGTTGGCTATCTTTTGGACACACACACATTTTTGTGGTCGTTTTTGAATACAGGCGAGCTTTCTCAAAAAGTCCTCGATATCCTGGAGTCAAACGAAAATCCGATTTATGTAAGCACGATTTCTTTTTGGGAAGTTGCAATCAAGGAACAGCTTGGCAAATATTCCCTCAACGGAATTAATTCTATCTTGCTTCCGAATATCGCTAAAAATTACGACTTTGAGATTTTAAATCCCGATGCCTATGATTTTATCACATACAAGGAACTGCCGCCTCAAAAGTATCACAAAGACCCATTTGACAGAATGTTGATTCACCTTGCGATTCGTAAAAATCTCGTAATGTTGAGCCGAGATCATAATTTCCCACTGTATGAAGCCAATGGCTTGCAACTTGTTTGGTAAAAAAATAACTTTCACGAATAAAAAAAATTCGTGAAAGTTAGTGTAATTAGTTTTATCTATTCAATTAGTGGTGGAAGAGCCTTATGCCGTTAAAACACATAACCATGTTGTACTTGTCGGCTGTTTCGATTACCTGGTCGTCACGAACAGAACCGCCCGGCTGAGCTACTACTGTAACGCCGCTCTTTCTTGCTCGCTCGATGTTGTCACCGAAGGGGAAGAAGGCGTCTGAACCGACTGCAACGTTTGTGCTTTTGTCCAGCCATGCGCGTTTTTCTTCGCGTGTGAAAACTTCCGGCTTGACTTTGAAAATGTTCTGCCATTTGCCTTCTGCAAGAACGTCCTCGTATTCTTCACCGATGTAAACGTCGATTGCATTGTCGCGGTCAGCACGCTTGATTCCGTCTACGAACTGGAGACCGAGGACTTTCGGGCTCTGGCGCAGCCACCAGTTGTCTGCCTTCTGACCTGCGAGGCGTGTACAGTGAACTCGGCTCTGCTGGCCAGCACCGATACCGATTGCCTGACCGTCCTTAACATAGCAGACTGAGTTTGACTGAGTGTATTTGAGGGTAATCAGCGCGATGATAAGGTTGTGCTTGTCGTCCTCGCTGAGAGTTTTGTTTTTTGTGACAATATTTGAAAGGCAAGACTCGTCAATTTTCAAGAAATTGTGTCCCTGCTCGAATTTAACGCCGAAAACCTGTTTTACTTCTGTTGCTGGTGGAACGTAGTTTGGATCAATCTGAATAACGCAGTAATTTCCGTTCTTTTTTGCTTTGAGAATTTCAAGGGCTTTTGGTGAATATCCTGGGGCTACGATTCCGTCAGAAACTTCCTTTTTAATCAAAAGGGCTGTAGCCTCGTCACATTCGTCGCTCAAAGAAATGAAGTCGCCGAAAGAGCTCATTCGGTCCGCTCCACGAGCGCGGGCATAAGCACATGCGAGCGGTGTAAGCTCAACACCGTCTGTGAAGTAAATCTGTTTGAGTGTGTCAGAAAGTGGCTTTCCAACAGCAGCACCAGCCGGGCTTACATGTTTAAAGCTTGTTGCAGCAGGAAGGCCTGTAGCCTCTTTAAGCTCCTTTACAAGCTGCCAGCCGTTGAGTGCGTCAAGCAGATTGATATAACCCGGTCTTCCGTTCAAAACAGTGATTGGAAGATCGCCTTCGTCTACGTAAACCTTTGCAGGCTTTTGATTTGGATTGCATCCGTACTTAAGTTCGAGTTCTTTCATAATTGATGAGAATATCAGAAATTATGAAAGAATTCAATTTAATCATTTATTGTTCCAGAATCAAATCAACGGCCTCTGCATCACACGCTTTGATTAAGTCGGCCGGTGCAAGGGCAATCTGCTCGCCACGCATTCCCGCGCTAACATAAATCTTTTCGTGCTGCAGGGCTGATTCGTCGATGAAGGTGGGGAACTTTTTTTTCATGCCTAGAGGTGAGCAGCCGCCACGGATATAGCCTGTGAGGGCGAGAAGTTCATCAGGCTTTACGGGATTTATTTCCTTTGCGCCGCAAGCGTTCCGTGCTTTTTTGAGGTTGATTTCATGAAGCGCGCTCTGACAGAACACAAAGACCTGCTTGGATTCGCTTCGCATTACGATTGTCTTAAAACAGGCCGCAGGATTGATTCCCAGTTTTGCCGCAGTCTGGCTTGCAGCTCCTCGGCTAAGTTCATGCTCTCCGTCATCATCATAAGAAAGAGTTTCATATTTGATTTTAAGTCCGTCAAGGATTCTCATCGCATTCGTTTTTTTCATGTTGTAGTTCCTTTATTTATGATATAATTTTATGAAATGAATGTCGAGTTTTACAATTGCAAGAAAAATCAAAAACAAGCGTAGGCGGGGTTATGGCACGAATCCACTTTGTGCGTGCGAGCGAAGCGAGTCAGATACCTATTACGCACAACCGTGGATTTTAGTGCCATGTTCCCGCCGGGAGCTTGTTTTTAATAGAGCTCGTAAATTGTAAATAAAGGAGATTGTCATGGCACAGAATATCGCGGAAGTTTTCAGTAATTTTTCTAAAAAGATGGCTCGTTTCAACAAGTCTACAGATGCCGTCCGCCTTCCTTCCCCAGAAAAACTCAAAAACAACTATATAGAAGAAAAACTCCGTGAGCGTGGCGAAAAATTGCGGTCTTCCGTGGCTTCCACTTACAAAATTTTCCGTGCTCCTTTCGAAACTCTTGGAGAGCAGTCTGACCGTGCCCTTTCAATCGACAGGGATGAGCAGAATCTTCTTAAAGCCTACAATCTCTTCAAATCCTGCATGGACATCGACAAAGAAAATCAGGACGAAATCGGTGCGACTCACATCAAAAATGTGGAGATTCATTCGCCGCTTGCAGAAAAAGCCAGCTACACTCAGGGTGGTCAGTTCATCTATCTCCTTTGCTGGCTTTATTTTGAGCAGAATTGTCAGGAATTTTTTCCGTTTTTTAAGGAAATTGAAAGTCATAATGTGCTATGCTTTGAAAAGGCCGAGACTTTCCAGTTCCCGGATTCGCACGAAAAAGAAATCTTCGAGCTTGTAAAGGCGGAGTTTTATTCATGACAAAAGATTTGACAGTCGGACACCCGTTAAAAATCATCTTCAATTTCGCGGTTCCTGTGTTTTTTGGCTATCTTTTCCAGCAGTTTTACAATCTTGTGGATACAATAATTGTAGGTCAGTTTCTCGGTGTTGATGCCCTTGCCGCAGTCGGTTCAACAGGCAGCCTCAACTTTTTCATCATCGGTTTCTGCATGGGAGTCTGCTCGGGCTTTGCTATTCCTGTTGCCCAGAGATTCGGGGCTGGCGATTATACTTCAATGCGCCAGTTCATCTTCAACTCGTGGATTCTGGTGTTCATTTTCTCGGTTGTGATAACCAGTCTTTCAGTGATTTTCTGCCGCGAGATGCTTGTCTTCCTCAAAACGCCAGAGAACATCCTCGACATGTCCTATTCATATTTTGTGATTATTCTTGCGGGGATCCCTGTCGCTTTCTTCTATAATATTCTCTCAGGTATAATCCGTTCCGTGGGCGACTCAAAGACACCGCTTTACTTTCTTATGATTTCTGCCTGCCTCAACATCGCGCTGGACTTGCTTTTCATCGCTGTCTTCAAAATGGGAATTCCGGGTGCGGCCTATGCTACCGTAATTTCCCAGGGCTTTTCCGGCGTGCTTTGTTTCTTCTATATGAAAGCGAAATTTGAAGTCCTCCGCCTCAAAAAAGAAGACAAAATCCCAAGCCGCAGAAAAATGCTTTCGCTTCTTGGAATCGGCGTTCCCATGGGTTTGCAGTATTCAATCACTGCAATCGGAAGCGTTATCCTTCAAAGCTCTGTAAACGTCCTCGGTTCGGTTTATGTCGCTTCGATGGCTACGGCTCAAAAAATCAGCATTTTCTTTTCTGTTCCTTTTGATGCACTCGGCACGACTATGGCAACTTACGGCGGTCAGAATGTGGGCGCAAAAAAAATCGAACGGCTCAATCCTGGCCTTTTCTGGGGGAGCGCAATCGGCTTTGCATGGTCATTTGTGGCACTTGCGATTCTTTATTTCTTTACGGACAATCTCGCGATTCTTTTTATCAGCAAAACTGAAACTCCTGAAACAACGGCCTTCGTTATCAAGCACGTCTTTTACTTCCTCATGGCAAACGGCACGACTTACTGGCTTCTCACTCTGGTCAACGTAGTCCGCTTTATGATTCAGGGAATGGGATTTTCACGGCTCGCGATTTTTGCTGGTGTGTTTGAGCTTATCGGTCGCGGCGTAATCGGTCTTGTTTTCGTTCCGCTTTTTGGCTTTCAGGGAGCCTGTCTTGCGAGTCCTTTGGCATGGGTGCTTGCCGACGCATTTCTTGTTCCTGCATACTTTTCTTCAAGGCGAAAACTCATTAAAATGTATGGGTCAGGTAAATTTTTACAATGAAATCTATAAAGACCAAATTCTTTCTTACAGTTTTATCAGGAATAATTATGGCTTCTGTAGTTGTCGGGGGCTTGGGCATATTTTGGTCTAGTAATGCCATAAAAGACGATTCTGCCGAGATTTTGGATTTGATGACTCAGGTTCAAACTGTCGGCATAAATTCAATGTTTTCTGATATCGAACATTCTGCCGCAATTTTTTCATATTATGTAGAAAATAAGCTCGAAAATTTTGATGTATTTGCAGATGACAAACTTTTTGGGGATTATATCGAAAGTCTTAAAAACTGTGCCTTTTATATTGCGGCTTGTACGCCAAATGCTCTTTCCATTTGCCTGCGTTTTTCTTCAGATATAATTGGTTACAA